>Ga0272448_1007173_pt1 | contig 11872 bp, 11 predicted proteins | sample YNPCB0191_FD_202220 | JGI IMG/M metagenome (GOLD analysis project Ga0272448, IMG submission 202220) | Hot spring sediment microbial communities from Yellowstone National Park, WY, United States - YNP-CB-019-1 | ecosystem: Environmental > Aquatic > Thermal springs > Hot (42-90C) > Sediment... | reverse complement strand
TGCAGGCAGATGCCTATCTTGAGGCCATCGAGTGGCTTCTTGTCCATATATCTGGCAGCCAGCTCCCTGAGCACGGGCATCCGTGTCCGTGCCCACTTCATCTTCCTCTCTCCAGCTGGTGCAAGGCCTGCGTCCTTCAGGGCGTGTCGCACGAGGATGCTCCAATCCATTCAAGTTAGAAAAGCCTTTCTGCGAGGACGACGTAACGCACCACGATGAACGATGAAGGACGGGCCTCTTCGGAGCGAAAGCTAAAGCTTATGGCGGAGAGGAAGAAGAAAGCGCGCAGGCGCACTAGAGGGCCCTACCGCAAGTCAGCATCTCATTAGAGTTCTACGCCAGAATGTACAGCTCGTTCCCCTGGGCCTTGACTTCGAAGCGTCGCAGAGGTTCGATGGTGGAGGGGTCGTCGCCGTCAGGCCCGAGCATCACCCTTCCCGACGCTATGTCGAACTCGGCGCCGTGATCGGGGCATTTGAGGGTGTGCCCGTGCAGCTCCCCCTCAGACAGGTTACCTGCTTCGTGTGTGCACCAGTTCTGGAGGGCGTAGAACTTCCCGCCTTGGTTGATGACGACCAGCTCCACGTCGCCCAGCTTGAAGAACTTCTTTTCCCCGAGCGGGACGTCCTGGACGTCGCAAAGCTTCCGCGGCGTGGTCATCTGAATCAAGTATTTCCATCCGTTTCGTGAATATATTCATTATGCCGTTTCTCTCGGCGTGCACGATCCTCCAGGTGAAGCCCCGCCTTATTTCTGGCCAGCGAGGGGACGCTTAGCATGAGGCGCTGCCGTTTTAAGCATGCGTTTGGCAGACCCGTAGGCTGAGCGATCCAACTTTGGGTAGATCTCTGGCCAGGAAGATAATAGAGGATCACCTTGTCGATGGCAAGCCTGAGGCCGGCAGCGAAGTAGGCATCAGGGTCGACAGGGTCCTAATGCAGGACGCCACGGGCACCATGGCCTGCCTGCAGTTCGAGGCCCTGGATGTCCCCCGCGCGAAGAACGAATTCTCCATCATCTATGTGGATCATAACATCCTTCAAGTCGGGTTTGAGAACCCCGACGACCACAAGTTCCTGGAGACCTTTGCCGCAAAGCACGGCATGTACTTCTCAAAGCCGGGCAACGGCATATGTCATCAGGTCAATTTGGAGCGGTTCTCCGTTCCTGGCAAGACCTTGCTTGGCTCCGACAGCCACACGCCCACGTCGGGCGGGGCTGGCATGCTGGCCATCGGCGTGGGCGGCCTTGACGTCGCTGTGGCCATGGGAGGCGCTCCGTTTTACTTCAAGATGCCCAAAATCGTCGGCGTCAGGCTTACTGGCAGGCTGCCTCCTTGGGTATCTTCGAAGGACGTCATTCTGGAGATGCTCAGGCGCCTGACCGTCAAGGGTGGCCTAGGTCGCATCTTCGAATACTACGGGCCTGGACTGGCTTCCCTTTCTGTCCCAGAGCGATCCACGATCACTAACATGGGAGCCGAACTCGGCGCCACCACTTCCATCTTCCCTTCAGACGAGGTCACCCTTGACTACTTCCGCCGGCAGGACAGGGAGAAGGACTGGAGGCCCCTGCTGCCCGACCCCGACGCCGACTACGACGAACAGATGGAAATGGACCTGAGCTCCTTGGAGCCCCTGATAGCCTGCCCCGGCGCACCCGATAACGTGAAGAAGGTTTCGGAGGTGGAGGGGACGGAGGCCCAACAGGTACTTGTCGGCTCCTGCACCAATTCGAGCTTTCACGACCTCATGGTTGTGGCGGCCGCCCTCAGGGGGAGGAAGGTCAGCCCCCACGTCACAATGGCGGTCAACCCTGGCTCGAGGCAGGTGCTCGCCACCGTCGACGAACACGGGGGCCTCTCCAGCATAATAATGGCGGGCGCCCGCCTGCTGGAGAACGCCTGCGGCGGCTGCATCGGCATGGGCTCGGCCCCCGGCACGGACTGGGTCTCCGTTCGGTCTTTCAACCGGAACTGGCCGGGCAGGAGCGGCACCCCCAACGACAAGGTTTATCTAGCAAGCCCCGAAGTCTGCGTAGCCACGGCCGTCAGGGGCGTTATCACGGACCCTAGGAAGCTGGGCACCTACCCCGACATCGGCTGGCCCGACCACTTTCTGGTCGACGACTCCATGGTCATCCCGCCCGCCTCCGACCCATCGGTGGTGGAGGTTGTTAGGGGGCCCAACATCAAGCCCCTGCCGAGGCGCGGCCCTCTAGAACCCTCGCTTGAAGGAGAGGTCCTGATCAGGGTGGGAGACAACGTCAGCACAGACGCCATCATGCCCGCTGGCGCGAAGATACTCCCCCTCAGGAGCAACATCCCAGCCATCAGCGAGTACGTCTTTGCGTGGTTGGACCCAGGCTTCGTCAAACGTGCCAAGGAGAAACACGGTGGGTTCATCGTGGGCGGCGGGAACTACGGCCAGGGGTCCAGCAGAGAGCACGCGGCGCTTGCGCCCATGTACCTCGGTGTCAAGGCAGTCTTCGCCAAGTCCTTTGCCCGGATCCACAGGGCCAACCTCGTCAACTTCGGCATCCTCCCGTTGGAGTTCGTGAACCAGGCCGATTACGAATTGTTCGAGATGGGCACCAGGGTGAGGATCGAAGATGTCGTGGAAGCGCTCGGCCGAGGAGACAGCAGGCTAAAGGTCTTGGCGGGCGAACGCTCCGTCGAAGTTCGGGCCGATCTTACAGACAGAGACAGACACATCCTCATCGATGGCGGACTTCTGAACTATACCAAGGCCAAGTTCGCCAGCTCCTAGGGTGCGCGCTCGTTGCAAGGCTGGTTGCGCTTGCGGGCCGCGGTATGCTACGAGAAGAGCCGGAAGGACGCCAGGTTGCTCCAGAGACCCGCTTGTACTCAGCCGTGATGTCCTGCCTTATGTTCGAACTTCGTGGGGTCCTTCTTGAAGCTCTCCATGCACGACTCCGAGCAGAAGTAGTAGGTCATGCCGTCCACAGTCATGCTATGCTTCGTCTTCTTCTCGTCCACTGCCATCCCACAGACAGGATCTTTTGCCAAGGTTTGCCAACCCGGTGGTACCGCTCGTCACTCAAATAGGCTTCGTGTTTCTAATTTGTAAACCTCATATTTCTCTGCCAATTCTAGCCATCGCTTCGAACCCTCGCTGCATCTTCTCGTATGTTCCGGCATGTCGTGCCTTGATTCAGCGCCCGGTCTTTACAAACGTTAATATGCATCTTTCTTCGGAATGTGTCCGTTGCCCCTTAAACTGGACAAGGTGGACGCCGCGATCCTCAGGGAGCTGAGCAGGGATGGCCGTCTTTCCTTTCGTCAACTCTCAAAGCTGGTGGGCGTCAGCACCCCCACAGTCGAGAATCACTACAGGAAGCTGTTGGAGTCAGGGATCATAACTCGGTTCACGCCCATCTTGAACCCGGATAAGGTGGAGGGTGGCACGTCAGCCCTCATCTTTCTTAGGGTGGACTTGGACCATCTGACGGAGACTGTGGACAGGCTGTGCAAGATGGAACAGGCGAGAAACGTCTTCCTGACCACGGGGGAGGCCAACGTCGTCGTGAGGGTCGTGTTACCTCCATCCGAGCCTTTGGAGCTCTTCATGCGGTCATCGGTCGGAGGATTGGGCGGCGTCCGAGTCGTCTCCAGCGAGATCATTACGCAGACCAGAAAGGACGAATCCGGCGCGCTGTTTAGGGAAGGGATGGCCGTCAACCTCGTCTGTGACTATTGCGGCAAGGAGGTGACGGACGAGCCTCTGGTCCTCAACGTCGGTCAGGGAAAGAGGTTCTTCTGCTGCAGTTCCTGCTTGTCGCTCTACAAGGCCAAGTACATCGAAAAGAGGCCCTACCAGTATTGACTGTTCCTTCGAACGCATACGTTCGCACGCACGCTCCCGTTCGGAGCTCTGGTAGCACGTTCGGCCCGACCGTTTCTCTAAGAGTGTGTTTTCGTATACATGTTTAGATTCGGAGCGCTGGCAGCCTCCTCAGTCCCGCCCGCTCTCACAGCATCAGGCCCGCTGTGGGGATAGAGGTATTCGTTCCTTACATGCCGCCAGTAGGCGTGGGCATGGTCAACTTTCGCTGTCCGAACTGGAGGGGCGATCGTTCTGTGCCATCTCCGATAGGCGTTCTTAGGCCGGACCCGCTCTGTAGGGGTTATCTTCCGCGGCAAGTGTGTGGGCCGGAGGAGACGCCATTCGTGGCCGCACAGAGGGAAACCGCCCGCTCCTTCTGCTGCGAGAACCCCTTTGTCCATCCTTTCACCGCCGGCCCTTTAATATCGTCTTCCCGGCCACAGCCATGGCGTTTCCAGTCGGTGGCGATGACCAAGCCGAGCGCAGGCCGCTCGGCCCGTGAACGTACGTCGTCGGGTTGCCTTGGTGGTTTACACACATATACGCCAAAGTTAATAGGCGCCAGATAAGGAGGCTCGGATAGGATAGATAGCACATGTCTCAGCAACAGAGACCGTCAGCCGTCTACACTCTGGCCCTAATCGGGGTAGTCTTTCAGGGATTGGGCTTCGCCTTATCAGCGATATGGGTGCCACTGGGCGTGATGGGCTTCGGTGGAATGATGGGTGGGCTTGGAGGAACGATGGGGTGGCCTGTCGGCGCCAACTGGCTTTACGGAGGCGCCATAGTGTGGATCGCCATAGCAGCAGTGGTCTTGGGCCTGGCAGTCTATGGCCTCAAGCTGGTGTCGTCCGCCGACCCACACGCCGTCAGACAGGGGTCCATAATGCTGCTCGTGGTTTCGATAGTGGCTGTCCCCACAATGTGGGGGATCTTTATAGGTTCCCTACTGATGTTCATAGCCGGCATCATGGGCCTCACATGGGAACCTCCCAAGGTCTGATCCGGCGCCGAGCAGGGCACAGCCCCAAGGAACGTCCTTGCCGTTCGAGCAGGTCACGTTCTTTCTTTGACACGGCATCAGAGAGAAGGCTCCTGTTGCGCTTCGGCCCCTGCTTGGCCTCTGCGCGTCGGCGTGCGTAACAAGAAGAGACCTCCGAGGGCCGATAGCGCCGCGGCGTAGGCGAAAGCCAACTCCGGCGAGAACGACGTCCACAATACCCCCACGACGGCGCTCGAAATGAAGTCGCCCAGCCCGTTGACGGTCTGCAAGACGCCGAAGCCCGTCCCCCTGGACTTGGCTTGCAGGAAGTCTGCTGCCATCGTTCCTTCAACCGTGTCGGTGATCGCTGTGAATAATCCAGCGGACGCGAACACGACCGCCAGCAGGACCAGATCCGGAACGAGGAACGCCGTCGCAAGGCACGTGGCGGCAGAGATGAAGTAGCCCGTCACCAAGACGCCCTTCCTGCCTATCTTGTCGGTGAGGGCGCCCACCGGAAAGGAGGCCGACGCGTAGACCAGATTGAGGAGGACGTACAGGGCGATGGCCACGGCCGACGCCCCTCCTGCCCCATAGACGGGTGCCAAGACCTGTTGCGCACGCAAGGAGAACAGGCTGTTGGCGAAGTTGCCCATCCCGAAGGCACCAACAGCGAAGAGGTACTTCTTGAACGGCTTCGGCAGGGACTTCATTGAATCGATGAACCCTGCGTTGTGGCGATGATTTCTAGTCTCCCCTGCTCCTGTTCTGGGCCTGTCAACCTCTCTGATCTTCGAGAAGACCACAATCACCGCGGCGATTCCTGGAATGGCTGAAAGCACGAAGATCGTCCTGTATGATACGAACTGCACTAGGAAGAGGGCCAAAGCAGGCCCCAATACCGCGCCAGCTGTGTCCAGCGCCCTTTGAAAGCCAAATGCCTTTCCGACGTCCGTTGGCTCGGCGGAGTCGGCCAGCAGGGCGTCACGTGGCGGCCCCCGTACACCCCTGCCTATCCACGCGCTCATCCTCAGGAGGAGGACTTGTGGCCAAGCGGTGGCAAGGGCTATCATAGGTTTGAAGATGCCAGTCATGCTGTACCCAAGCTCCATGAACGGCTTCCTCCTCCCGGCCCTGTCGCTTCTGTATCCAGCGTAGGACTTTACGAAGCTGGAAGCCCCGTCGGACGCTCCTTCTATCAGTCCCAGGACGCCTGCACCAGCTCCCAGGTCCAGGGCAAGAAAGAAGGGCAGGATGGCCGTAGCCATCTCGTGGCTGGCGTCACTGAGAAGGCTGACCAGACCCATGTAGAAGACGTTGGGCGTCAGCCAAGGCCTGTCCGATCGTCTGGAAGGCTTCATGCTATCACCGTCAGGCTCTTGCGCGACGGGGCAGCTGACCCTTCATGTTTCGCCAGCCCAGCCTGTATTCTAATCCGATTATGAACGGAAGCTGGCGCAACATCAGCTTGCGGGCAAGGGCAGTTCTGCCTCGATACCCCCAACTTCATCGCTCAGCCACACCCCTCGACGTCGTTCTGTTCCTGCTCCCATAGAGGCCCTGCGCTCCAGCGATCGTCCTCAGAGCCAAGCGATTGGCATCCCTCTCTTCACCGATGGGCTCGTTACGGGCGTCCCAGCTCATCTTCCTCAAACGCTCCGAGAGGAGGCGGTGGAGCCTTCGAAACAGAGCCACTTCAGAGCTGACCAAGGCACTGACTATCTCTTCGGCGTCCTTCGGCCCCTGTTCTGAAACGACGAGCAAAGCTGAGATGAGATGCGGAAGGCAGAGGCCGTGTGACCCCCTGAACTCCTCGCGAAAATCGCCGTCGCGCAGCATGCGTACTAAAGTGGATACGTGTATGAGATCCGCGTTTTCAAGCGAATTACATATGTAGCACGTACCTTTCGACCGGATGGACTCAGCCACGCCTTTGGCAAGAGCAGCTGACGACTTGCTGCTCAACCTTCTGCCGAGCGCCGACATCTTTCCGCCGCGCCCTTTCTTCTCCGTAGCTTGGTGTCGATGACGCTCCAATTCCCTAAGGATGTCCTCAAACACGCTCTCCAAATAGAGGGCCAGGGCCGAACCATCCAGAGAGCTAGGCTTCGTCGATAGTTCAAACAGGAGATATGAATGGGCGTTGCAGAATCCTCTCGCTCGAGTCACTTGCTTCCTGATGGTGGGGTCCATGCACACCTCGTTCGATAACATGCCTTCCGTTACCCTGCTTTCCTCCTCCATCCACAGGTAACATAGGGGACACGACTCGGACTCGCGAATGGCCCTCGTTATTTCCACTGTAAGTATGCTCTTCTCCAATCTGATTCACCATTAGAACGAGGCGTGGCAAAGCGCGGTTGGCCGTATGGAAGCCGGATGGTGCCGGCCACATCCTCCGGGAGGACTTCAGCCGAACGGATCATCAGTTCGCCCCCCACAAGCCGAGCTCCCTTCTCTGCGGATCCTCTCCGAGAGGTCCCTCAGCAGCCTTTTTGTAACTTCCAACGATGCTCCGACTTCCTTGGTCGGGTCCACCCAGGCCCAATCGACGACTTCTGGGCTGGCCCTGGGTTCGCCGTCGTCAGCCGGCTTCGCGCAGAAGGCGATCGCCACAACGTGGGCTTGGCGGCCGGAGACCTCAACAAAGTCCTCATAGACGCCCAAGAGGCCGCACGGTGAGATGTTCAAACCTAATTCTTCCTTCACTTCTCTTACTCCAGCATCCTCCAGCCTTTCGTTCTGCGTTGGATAGCCGCCGGGGACGACCCATCTCCTGTGAAACGGCTCGTGTTCTTCCCGAACGAGCAAGACCTTCCCACCCTTCACTACAGCCACTTGGACCAGAAGCAAGAGGTTTTCGTCGAGAGAATCCCCTCTTGCGCCTTTCTCGCGATGCCCAAAAGGCTGCCAGCCCGGGGAGTTGGGGTTCATTGAGCACATTCACCCCAATACGAAGCCTTCTTGTCGAAGGTACTTGTCAACTACCTCGTCGTCTCGCCTGTCGGTTTCCTCGTCCTTGCTGGCCGGCATGCCCGCGGCCTTGCGATAGTGCTCGTTCTCTCTCTTTATCGCATTGAGCTTCATGGATAGAGTTCTGCAGGCCGTGTACTGCGAATAATACTCGAACTTGAGAGGTGCCAATCTAGCCGAAACCTTGGCGTGCTGGGAGCGCAGGGACTCGACCTCCGCCTTCAACCTTTCCACCTCGAGGCTGACTTCCTCAAGGTTTCTTTGGGCCACCTGGACGTCGTAGTAAGGAAGGCAGAATGAGTGAGAGCTCAGGTCTTCGTCCAAAGAAAGGCCCGTCGCCTTTTCAAGCTTCTTCGCTTTCTCCAAGGTCTCCATGTCGACCGGTATGCTCACGAATCGTTTGCCACTCATCGCACCCTTCGTTATGCGTCCCAGTTTCATTTTATCACCCTCGACGCTCCTTCAGCCCGGAGGCAAGAAGCCCGTTCTCCTTCAGCAGCGAGTCCGTCCTGAACTCCAGCCATTGTAGATCTCTTTTGACTTCGGTCTGCCAAGCTGTGATGTCGGCCTCTTCCTTCACGATCCTTCTAAGGTCCTTACGGAGAAATGACGCCTTTGCTTCGAGCTTCTCCTTCTCAGCCGACAGGACGCTGATTAGGCGGCAAGTGATGTAGAGTTCCAATTCTCCGCTGAGGAAGGGCGGATCCCTTTGGCCGACCATCGCCACCAGCGCATCGTATCCTTTCCTGCTCAGTACTATCTCCGTCTCCGCCGTCGTGGTGCCAACCTCATCTGGGCTGGCACTTGCATTCACCCTTGTCATCGAAAGGTCCGCTCCCTTCTTCGTACGAGTCAACTCGCTCTGTGCGCCCCCTGAAGCACGAGTTCGTCCAGCCTAGCTCTGATCGCCCCGAGCCCTTTCAGCTTCCTTTCCATTTCGAGGAGTCGGCTGTCTCTCAGTGCCTCGTCGGCGTAGGCGGCAGATTGCATTTGCTCTATGACGAGCCTGTTGGATTCGATGAACGACGACAAAGCATCCCTAGCCGTCGCCTTGAGCTGTCGAGAGGCCTCTTCCAGCCTGCTCACGAAGTGATAACGGATCCTTCCCCTGTTTCTTTCCAGCTCCTCCTGCGCCTTCTTCCTTATCTGGTTCTGCACCTTCCTTCGTAACAGTGGCGACGGAAGCAACTTCGGAAGTTCGCTCAGAAGGATCTGGTCCACCCCAAAGAGGGGATCGACGGCGATCCGGTAGCTCCCCATCAAAGGGGCCTCGACTTCAAACCGCGCAGGGTCCAGTCGAGCGTCGAACTCCCTTCCTATCTTCGCCCTGCTGTCGGATATGATCCCGCCCACGTCCGATGAGATATGCTTGGCCATCTCTCCGAACAGACGCCTGACCTTGGCGTCTTCGCTTTCAAGAAACTTGGCGCAGATCTCGTCCAACCTCTTCTTCAGGGCTTCCACGGCCAACGCGTCCAACTGACGGGGGCTGGTGCCCTTCATCTCCTCTTGGAGCATGAACGACTCGACAAATTCAGCTACGCTTGGTCCTTCTAGAGTTACGAAGTCGTCCAGGTCCTGATCGAGCTTCGCCAGGATTTCCTTTAGCCTCACGGAAACTTCGCCGTCAAGCAGCGCGAGCCTGTCTTCCAAGTTGGTTTGAAGCGACTTCAGCCAAGCCACCTTGGCCCTTAATGCCTCCCCGTTGAGCTGTAACGACTTTTTCCGTAGCTGAAGCGCCATTTCCTCGTTCGATATGGCCCTCAGTGCCCTGTCTGCGGCCGACTTTACCAGAAGAAGGCCCTTGCCTTCAACCAAGGACATAACGTCTTTCTCAAAGTGAGAGAAACCGCTGCGCTCTACGAGGCCGGCATCGCCCTTGACCTTGCCCTCTAGGGCTAGCTTTGCCGAAAGGGCGTACGTCCTGACCTCTTCCCCGCCCAATGCCTGCTTCATAACGGAAGAAGTGTAGTCCAGAGTCCGGGCCAGTTCCTCCCCCGCAAGGTAGTCGGTCTTGTTGATGACGAAGAAGACCTTGGATGCGTAACGCCTGACCAAGCGCAGCAGCTGAAGCTCGTCGTGCCCGACCGGTGGGTCGGCTGACGCCACGAAGATCGCGGCATCCGTCCTCTCCATAAATTGATACGTGGACGCGGCTCCGTCGATGTAGATAGACCCGATGCCGGGCGTATCGACCAGGACCAGGCCGTTCCTGAGGCACGATGCAGGATGCCTGACTACGATTTGCATAACGCCCTTGATGTTGTTGGGATTCGAGTCCTCCGACGCGTACTCGTTCAACTCGCGCAGGGGTATCTCTTTGGTACCGCCGTTGCGGAACTCGACGATCCCCTTGGGCGCTTCGCCGAACTCCACACGCACGATCGCTGACGTCACGGGGACGGAGCCGATCGGCAGGACATATTCGCCCAGGAGGGCGTTTGCTAAAGTGGACTTTCCGCGCTTGAAGTGCCCCAGCAGGGCCAGGAAGAAACGGCCCTCCTTCAACTTCAAAATGGATTCTTCGATCAGGATGCGTTCTTTAGGGGATTCGAGATAAGCGAGAAGCTCGCCAAGCGTTTCCGCTGCCAATTCCCGCTTCTCTAGTCCGTCCGATACGCCGATCAATCCACTTCTCGACCTTCAGCTTTCGTTCTCTCATCACCAATTTCACCAGTAGGATTCATCAGCTCCGTCCTTTTGTATGTGGAGCGGTTCAGGCTGAAGGCCTAGGCGGAATCCATCGCCTTTTCCAAGCAGGGAGGCGAGCCTGAATTAAGCTTTTCGGAAGCCCTGAAGCCACCATCGGGTACTCCCAATTCAGGTCGCCGCTGCATCGCTCGATCTCTGGGCAAAGCGAGTCTCCTTCCCATCCAATCTTATTCCGTGCATTTGACAAGGTTCAGCTTCTGAAGCTGCGACCAGTCGTCACCTTCGCAAGCATCTCCAAGAGATAAGAAAGGACGTGTGTCCAGCAATCGAAACGTACCGGATCAGAGTAAGGCTCTTGACGCCCTACAGCGAACTTGGACCAGAGTTAGTACCACCTGACGGGAGTTCGCAACGAACCAAACTGCAACTAGGGCGGGTCGTAGCTCAGTCGTGTAGCCTCGCGGCTATGGGCAATAGCAAGGCGAAGGCCGCTCCCATTATGAAGAAGGTATTCCTGATTCCCACCGCCTCCGTCAGGAAACCGGCTGCCAGAGGGCCAACGGTATACCCCAAGTCCTTGAAAGTGGCTATGGCCCCGGTCATCGCAACCTTGTCCTCACGCATTACGTCAGACATCCTTGAGTACAGAGCTACGAAGATAGCAGTGTAGCTCACCGTGAAGGCCGTCACTACAGCGAAGACGTAGATAATGTCGTTGGACAATGGCAGGAGCAGCCCCGTAAAGGTCGTCGACGTTGTGGCCAAGAGCAGCGTCTTGCGTATCCCCACGTGGTCCATCAGGTTCCCCATGGGCACTTCGAGGCCTACGGCAGGAAGAAGGGCCACCGTCAGGACGATGCCGATGAGCGTAACGGAGACCCCTTCCTCGCTGAGGAAGATCGAAATGAAGGAGTAATAGACGTTGATTAGGGCGTAGAAGATGACGATGAGAAGTACGGTCTTCATAAACCTCGAACTGCGCATGTAGGCCGACATCCTCCGCAGCTGTGCCTTCAACGGGCTGCTCTGCGGTTTGGGCGATTCCTTTACGAGCATCGTGACTATGGCAAACGCTGTCAGGCTCTTGACGTCCTTCCACCGCTGAAGCGTGTGGGATTCCCATCATCTCGGGAATTCTGGTTCTCGCTTCTGGGATGATCATCTCTCTGGTGTTCATAGGGCTTCTACCCTCCCTCCCACCTGCATCCATCCCACCTCAGAAGCGAGGGCTGCGCCATCAGCCAGCCCGCTACCGCTAGCCCTTGCAGGCGTTGCGGCTACCTTTCTCAGAACGTTCATTGCCCCGTTCACGTCCGCGTTGATGTATCTCTGATATGTGCTGCAGCAGTAGAGCCCCCTCTCTATCCTCCCATCCCTATGTTTCTTCCCACACAGAGAGCAGAGAAGGGATGTGTAGCTT
>Ga0272448_1007172_pt1 | contig 11873 bp, 7 predicted proteins | sample YNPCB0191_FD_202220 | JGI IMG/M metagenome (GOLD analysis project Ga0272448, IMG submission 202220) | Hot spring sediment microbial communities from Yellowstone National Park, WY, United States - YNP-CB-019-1 | ecosystem: Environmental > Aquatic > Thermal springs > Hot (42-90C) > Sediment... | reverse complement strand
CTCCCTCCCCGCTCCGGGGAGGGTTGGGGAGGGGTCTCTGTCAGCACGCTCGACCTCAGCGGCTGCTCTGGGCGGCTCAAGCTGACTCTGGGGGGGTAGTTCCGGCGCAGGGCGGACGGACAAGCCCTCCAGCCCCTTTCGCGATCGCGTCGGGCTGTGTATATTCTGTCCGGCGGCCTGTGGACGCTGCTGCAGCGGGCCGGGGCAATTTACTGAATGTCGTCGAAGTGCCCAAATATGTCCATGTTGCGGCTTTCGGCCAGAGTGCTATACCGCTGCTCCACATACTGCTTGGGCCATGGCCGGACGTGCAGATCGCAATAAAGCACGACCGTCTTGCCCCACGCAGCAGGGTTGCGCCAATCGCTTATGCCCCCGTGCCTACCGGCAATGCCCCCGTCAGGTGTATACTGGTTCTTCTGCGTCGTGAGGTCATACGGAGTCCCGGTGTGCGGACCCCGGCAGTACACCACGGGGTACCCTACCTCGTTCGGACCTTCCTGCGTATAGGCATCGCACAGCATCATAACTTTACTCGGTCGAGACACGGACGACAGGCGAGCAGTGGTCCTCTTCGTCGGGTCGGAGCTGTTTTTCTGTATCGCGTGGAATAGGTGAGGGACCGGTACGCCGTAGCCCCAGATCCTGTTCATCGGTCCGGCGGAAGTGTCTGTGGACTTCGAGAAAAGCAGCGCGGGGCAACGGTATGTCCTGTCACCCTTCAAGTACGGTTTGATGAAGTCCCACCACATGAGCCTTGTGGCTCCGGATCCGCCCAGATCACTGTTGTCGTATTTGGGCACACGACCGCCGTTAGCGTCGGCGTACATCACAATCGCGGAGCCGATCTGCTTCACGTTGCTCTCACAGCTTGCAATTGCCGCCGCCGCCTTTGCCTTTGCGAAGACGGGGAACAGCAGCGCTGCCAGGATCGCGATGATCGCGATCACTACGAGCAGCTCGATGAGTGTAAAACCTCTTTCTCGGGGCTTCACGGCAAACCCCTTCCTTGCCGCGGCTATCTATTTGGCCCAAGCGGCGGATTCTGAAGATGACCCCAGATGTCGTCGAGCGGAGCCGTGGCGAGATTAGTTCCCGGCGGCTTCAGCAGATCCGTTCGTTTGATGGCCCTCACATGGCCGTCGATGAACGCTACGTTCGCACACCCCCGATGCCGGTCCGATACGTTGTTATACTGTGAGTCATAGCCCGTACCATTCGGGTAGCAGCCCTTGCAGTAGCAGCAGGGAAATCCCGTTTCCTGGTAGTTGTAGTCCTTGTCCTTATTGTAGTATGTCTCACACAACATCATGATCTTCGTCGGCCTCTGCACGGCCGAGAGCAGCAGACCGCCCGGAGTGTGGTTGGGGTCGTTCGGATTGCCGCACCCCCAGAAAATGTGTGGAGTTGGCACGCCGAACCCTGCAATGCGGTTGAACGGCGGCACCTTGTTGGGGGCAACGTTGTTGAACGCGTCCGAGTTGTACCGCAACGTGGGGCATATCAGAGTCCGATTTGTCTTGAGATACGGAAACGCGCATTTATACCACATCACCCTCGTCAACTGCGAACTCGTTGGGTTGTAGTCATACGGGGGCAACTTGCCGGCATTCGCGTCCGCATACATCAGCAGCGCACGAGCCATCTCACCTTGGTTGCTCGCGCACATTGCTTTCCGGCTCGCTTCCTGCGCAGCCGTAAACACTGGAAAGAGTATTGCTGCCAAGATCGCAATAATGGCGATCACCACGAGCAGCTCGATCAACGTAAAACCATGGCGTCCGATCTTCATAGCACGACCTCCCGACACTGGACTCCAATGCGCATTAGTGGAATCCCAATGTCAGCATACCACCAAATCAAACCCAAGTCAAGACCTTATTCCCAAATTTCTACTAAATGTTTACTAATACCCTCTATCGACTCCCGCTGAAGCATGTGCTATAATAGCCGGTAAGAGGTCGGAAGCTTTGACCAAAGCGGCGTCTTTACTCATTATAGCGATAATGATACTACCAGCGGCCGGTAATGCTGCCTGCGCGTCCGGCATGGAGGCAAAAAAGTTGAACTTGGTTTTCGTCTGTTCGCCAGACAACGATCTGTTCAGAGTGCTGACCAACTCCGGCTGCGCGTGTGCCCGGTTTGACAGCGCGAGCGAAGCGATCGATCGCGCCGAGCAGAGCTCGGCCGTGCTTGTCCTCGCGGACGGTTACCCCGGCACCCTCACCAGGACGGATGCAGCCCTCTACGATGCAGCTCAACGCAAGAACCTCAGGCTCTACGTCGAATACCCGGACTGCGTTCCCGGCATCCGGCTGGGAGCGCCGCAGCCTACCGTTTGGGAGCGCGCGGTCGTCGCATCTGACATCTTCGGCGATCAACTGCCCAAGTCGCGCATACTCTCGATCTCCGGGTGCCGCTATCTCCCCGCAAGCGCAGCCGATCCTATGCTTGTCATCGCGCGCGTGGCGGGGTTCGACACAGCGGTCTACGGCATCCCGGCATCCGCATCGCCCATTCTTTTTAAACTCCCCGGACGCGAAGTCCTCGTCGCTACCACCAAGCTCAGCGGTTTTGTAACAGGGCGTTACGCGCCGTCAAAAGAGTGGGGCCTGCTTTGGCAGCGAATTCTGAACATGCTCGACCCGTCCGCCGACATATCTCTCAAGTGGACACCCACCGTCCGCCCTGCCTATTCACAGCACGACAGACTTCCCCCCGATGCCGAACGACGCGCGTTCGTCGAAGGCATAAATTGGTACTTGCACGGCCGCCTGCTCGTAAGCGACGAAGAAAAGGCCGAGGTGGAAAAGCTGCTTCTTTCCGGCGCGGAGACACGCTCCACACCGCCCGCAAGCGCTCCGACCGGCGACGGCTCCCACGGCATCCTGGAAGGTTACGCCGCTGGAATCGACTTCGACGGCAGCCAACTACAGCGCCTGCCGCTGCGTGATGACTGCAATGCCGAGGTCGCGATGGCTCTGGCGCTCGACGACAGTCCGCGCACCCGCAAAATCGCCGCCAATCTGCTGCGCTACATCTACGTTACCTCCGGCATGTGCGGCGGAGTGCGGGGTGATCCCAAACACCCCGCGTTCGGTCATGTCGCGTGGGGCGCGATCGCCCCGCTCTGGATGTGCGCCAACTATAGCGACGACAACGCCCGCGGCATACTTGGCACCGTCGTCGCCGAAGCCTGTCTCGGCATCGATGAGTGGAATCCCTACGTCATGCGCGCTCTTCTTGCCAATCTACGCACCACCGGCAAGCTCGGTTTCCGACAAGACCGAGTGGATATCGGCCCACTGGAAGCCAACGGCTGGCGCGCGTATGCCGAAGCCGAGAACGTCAATTATTCGCCGCATCACTGCGCCTATCTTTGGGCATGCAATCTTTGGGCCTACCACCGGACAGGTTACAAACCATTCCTCGACGGCACAAAGAACGCGATCAGGATGACGATGGAAGCATTCCCGGCCGGCTGGCGCTGGAACGATTCCATCGAACGCGCCCGCATGCTTCTCCCGCTCGCCTGGCTGATTCGGGTGGAGGACACGCCCGATCACCGCGCCTGGCTCAAGATCATCGCCGACGATCTGCTTACGCACCAGCAGCCTTGCGGCGCCATACCCGAGCTCAGCTACGGACGCAGCGGCGACGGCTACCACATCCCTGAATCCAACGAGGCCTACGGCACGAGCGAGACGCCGCTTATACAGCAAAACGGCGACCCGGTCACCGACCAGCTTTACACCACCGGCTTTTCGCTTCTCGGCCTTCACGAGGCTTTCGCTGCAACGGGTGACGCTCGCCTCAAGGCGGCCGAGGACGACCTCGCCGATTATCTATGTCGAATTCAAGTCCGGTCGAAGGACATTCCATATCTCAACGGAACGTGGTTCCGCGCGTTCGACTACAAGCGCTGGGACTACTGGGCAAGCTCGGCTGATCTAGGGTGGGGCGCGTGGAGCGCCGAATCCGGCTGGGGTCCTGCCTGGATCACGGCCGTGCTGGGCTTGCGGCTCAAGGGCACAAACGTCTGGGACCTCATCTCGAATATCGACATCGCGTCCCATTTCGCATCCCAGCGCAAGTTGCTTTCCCAGAACGACGGAGGCCCGTGGAAACCCTGAAGGGCGCCGGGCCGCGCGGCCGCCGGGCGAACACCCACCAAACTCCCTTGCCATTGCGGAAATGGTTGGGGAGGCGTCCTTTCCGGGTGAGCTCCAACCGAAGGTCGGCGCATCGTATTCACAGAAGAATATACGGTACAGAATATACCTCGACGTGGAGGCACAAAGACGCTTGAAGGAAATCGGATTCGGAATTATCGGAGCGGGTGCGATCTGCCCGCTTCACATTGCGGCTATTGAGGCCAGCGAGGGCGGCCGCCTTGTCGCTGTTGCCGACGTCAGCGCCGACCGCGCCAGAGCGGTTGCAGAGCAGAAAGGCATTGCCTGGTACGACGACCACACGATGCTTCTGCGCAATCCGGAAGTTGACGTAGTTTGCGTGTTGACGCCCAGCGGTCTTCGCGCGCCCGTATGCATCGACGCCGCCCGTGCCGGCAAGCACATCATTGCCGAAAAGCCGCTGGAAGTGACGCTGGAGCGTGCCGATTCGATCATTGACGAATGCGACCGCGCCGGCGTAAAGCTGGCAGTGATATTCCAAGTCAGATTCCTGCCCGGCGCGCGTGCCGCTTGTAGAGCTGCCATCGAGGGTCGATTGGGCAGGCTGATCATGGGGGACGCCTACATCAAGTGGCATCGTGCCCAGGAGTACTACGACTCGGCGACGTGGCGCGGCACCTGGAAGTTCGACGGCGGCGGAGTGCTGATGAACCAGGGCATTCACTATGTCGATCTGCTCCAATGGGCGATGGGCCCCGTTGAATCGATATACGGCCGCACGGACACCCTCGTCCGCCAGCGCATCGAGGTCGAGGATACTGCCGTCGCCTGCCTGCGATTTGCCAACGGCGCGCTCGGCACAATCGAGGCTTGCACGTCGGCCTATAGGGGGCAGCCGGCGCGGCTCGAATTGCGCGGGGAGAAAGGTACGGTGATTGTCGAGGACGGCAATGTCGTCCTTTGGGATGTGGAGGGCGAGGAAGACTTCGTGGTGGAAAAGGCCGACACCGGCAGCGGCGCGACCAATCCGATGGCGATTAGTTCCATCGGCCACACAGCACAGATCGCCGACATGATCGATGCCATTCGCCAAGATCGGCCGCCGGTGGTAGACGGCCGCGAGGCCCGCAAGGCAATCGAGATCATATCAGCCATCTACCGCTCGTCCCAGTCCGGCCAGCCGATTACCCTCCCGCTCTGAAGATGCTTCTCCTGGGGGAGAGGGCCGGCGACGGCGCAACGCATTGACCATTCGACATTCAACTCTAGGCATTGAAATGCGATTAGCCATACACGGCGGCCCACCCGCCGTTCCAAAAGAAATACTCAAACCAACGCCGCCTATAACGGCGCTCGACGAGGAGATGGTGCTTGCTTCCCTGAGAGGCTGGAACCACACCTGGGGCGAGAACTGCGAATCGCTTCAGCGCGAGTTTGCCGATTGGAACGCAAACAAGCACTGTCTCGCGATGACCAGCGGCACTGCCGCGCTTCACGCGTGTATGCTTGCCTGCGGCGTGTCCGCCGGTGACGAGGTCATCACCCCGGCATATTCCTGGACGTCGTCTGTGAGTTGCATCCTTCACGCGAACTGCATCCCGGTCTTCGTCGATGTGGAGCCTGTGTCGTATAACATCGACCCCGCCCTCATCGAGGATGCGATCACACCGCGCACAAAGGCGATCATCGCCGTCCACCTCCACGGCATCCCGGCCGACATGGATGCGATTATGGACATAGCTCTGCGCCGGAATCTCTGCGTGGTCGAGGACGCCTGCCAAGCCCACGGCGCGCTGTATAAAGGCCGCAAGGTCGGCACGATCGGCAACTGCGCCGCTTTCAGCCTCAATCAAAACAAGATGCTCTCCGCGGGCGAGGGCGGCTTGTTCGTGACCGACGACGCCGATATGCTCGACCGCGCCCGATCTCTTATGCTGTTCGGTGACTTCCGCGCACCCTCAGAGGATCCGAACTACCATTTCTACGGTCTCGGCTACATGTATCGCTATAACGAGCTCTGCGCCGCTTGGGCACGTGCGCAGCTAACGCGCCTGGACGAGGGCATCGCGCACGCCCGCTCACTCTTCGCGGTTCTCCGCGACCGCCTTGCCGGGATTGCCGGCCTGATCCTGCCCACAGAACCCGACGGCGTTACCGAGAACGCGTACAACTTCGTCTGCCACGTCGATCCCGGAGCGGCTGGTTACAATGGCGATACCGCACGGTTCCGCGAAGCAATCATAACGGCTCTTGCGGCAGAGGGCGTCCCTGCTTCCGTTTGGCAGCGGCGGATCCTTCCGGAAATGGCCGCCGTTGCCGCCAAGAACGCCTTTGGCAGCGGCAGCCCCTGGCGCGAGCACAACTCCGAGGTGGACTACGACCCGCGCCGGTTCCCAGTGGCGCTTGCTCATTCGGACAGTTACTTCATCATCGGCGGGCTGCGCCTGCCCAACACCGTCGAGGCCGCCAAGATGATTGCCGACGGCGTCCGCAAGGTCTTCGAGCAAGTCCACACTCTCGATATCGACGAACTCGCCGACCGTGCCGAGATCACCCTTTACGAACGCGGCTGGAAAGGAAGACGTCTGAAATGAGCGCACGCTTCGGCATTCCCTGCCTGCCCGCCCCCAGTGGTTCAGGTTCGGCGGTTTGCACCCCGTCAGCCCTGAGTAGGCCGGGTCTGTTGGCTGTATTGAAGGGCGGTGACCGGAGATGAGCGCTTTCCTCGCCGGGTTTGCCGAGATCGACTATACGCCTCCTCCCGGCCTCCAACTTCGCGGCCAGCAATACGAACGGATTGCCGAACGAACTCGCGACCCTCTGTTCGCCAACGCCGCCGCGCTGCATTGTGGAGACGAAACGATTGTGCTCGTTTCGGTTGACATCTGCTTCGTAGCCACAGAGTTCGTTACGGAAACGCAGACGATATTCGAACGGCGCACCGGCCTTCCAGCCGAGCGACTTCTTATCCACACCACGCATTCTCACGTCGCGCCTGCAGCCGTTGCCTACTACTGGGCCGAACCTGACCCTGGTTTTCTTGCCAAGCTGCAGAGTGATATTGTCACCGCCGCGGAGTCCGCGCTGGCGAACTTGGAGCCGGTCACGGTCTTCAGTGGCTCAGCTCAGCTCGATTGCCTCGCCTGGAACCGGCGCTCGATGTATTCGAACGGCACGTCCGCGATGCATGGCGCCGCCGACCGTCCCGGCTTCCTCGGCACTGAGGAGACCCGCGATCCGAACCTGGGTGTCGTTTTCTTCCGCAATTCTGCCGGCCGCATCGTCGGGTTGATCCCCAACTTCGGCATCCATCCCAACTGCGTCGAAAACGAGCGCTACTACAGCGCGGACCTGCCCGGCGAGGTAAGGCGGCTCCTCAAATCGCTGTTTGGGCCCGATACCGGCGTCGTCTACCTCACCGGCGCGGCGGGAAATACGTCGCCGGTCATCCGCGAAGCGGGCCGCGAAACCCAGCCGTACATGGGAGAGGAGGGTCTGTCCCGCGCGGGTCTGCTTGTGACGGGAGAGCTTTGCAAGATCATAGCCCAGTCGTTCACACCCATCGATCCTGCAACACTTTCGTTCGCGCACGCCGCCATTCGAATCCCGATGAGGCCGTATCCCAAGCCCGGCGACTGCTGCTATCCGAGCTACTGGAGCGACGAGTCCAGGGCCTACTACCGGTCTATGGAAGCCGACTGGCCTCGTAGGTTGCGCGAGGAGAGTCCCGTCGAGGTGCGGATAAACGTGGTCTGCATCGGCGACACCGTGATATGCACCAATCCCGCCGAGCTTTTTGCCGAGTTCGCGCTTGAGATACGCCGGGCCTGTCCCGCGCGGGTGACGCTTATAAGCCAGCTCACCGACGGTTACGTCGGCTACGTGCCGACCGAAACTGCGTTCACGCGGGGCGGCTACGAAACCTGGCCTTCGGGCACGAGCAAATTGATTCCTGAGGCTGGAACCATGATCGTGGAACGCACAACCAACCTTCTCCCTCCCCTTTGAGGGGAGGGTTGGGGAGGGGTCCTTCCCTTCCCCCTCCGCTGCGGAGGGGGTTAGGGGGAGGTCGTTCCGTCTAAACCTGCTTCGGCATGCACAGTGCCGGTCCGCGCGAGCGGACTTCGTGCATCCCGATTTACTCGAAGGAGTTACGCAAATGACTGACTTTCTCGCCGGATTTGCCGAAATCGACTACACCCCTGCGCCGGGCCAGGCGCTGACGGGACAGCATCACGTCCGAATCGCGGAGCGCACCCGCGACCCTCTTCTTGCGAACGCCGTGGCTCTACGACAGGGCGAAGAGACTGTCGTTCTGGTATCTGTGGACGTTTGTTTCCTTCCGTTGGAGGTGGTCAACGATGTACAGTGTATGTTCGCCGAGCAGACCGGCGTGGCTGCCGAGCGGCTGCTTCTTCACGCCACGCATTCTCACGTCGCTCCGGCGACCGTGGACAAGTTTTTCGGCGACATGGACCCGGCGTTCGTGGAGTCACTTAAAGCTGACATCTGCAAGGCGGCGGTGGCCGCGCTGTCCAAACTCGAACGTGTGACCGTCTTCAGCGGTCTCGCCCAACTCGATCATCTTAACTGGAACCGCCGTTCGATGTATTCGGACGGCAGTTCCGTGATGCACGGTTCGCCGGACAAGCCCGGCTATATAGGCAACGAGGGCGCGCGCGACCCCAACGTCGGCGTGATCTTCTTCCGCAACGGCGAAGGCAGGATCACCGGCGTTATTGCCAACTTCGGCACGCATCCCAACTGCGTTGAGAACGCGTGTTATTACAGCGCCGATCTGCCGGGCGAGGTGCGTCGTTTGATCAAGTCCATGTTCGGCGCCGAATCCGGCGTTGTTTATCTCACCGGTGCTGCAGGCGACGTCTCACCGCTGATGCACAAACCCGGCGTTACGGAGGAGCCGTGGATGGGAGAGGACGGCCTCGAGCGGGCCGGCCTTCTGCTCGCCGGCGAGATCGCAAAAACCATCGCCCAGGCCATTCATCCCATCGAAGCGCCGACGCTTGCCTTCAAGCATGCGGCCGCACAAATCCCGATCAGGCCTTATCCCAAGCCCGACGAGCGCGCTTACCCAAACTCTTGGGGCGGCGATTCCGAGAAGTTCTATCGAGCCGCCGAGGCTGACTGGCCGCGCATGATGGCCGAGGAGAGTCCGGTCGAGGTTCGGCTCAACGTTATCCGAATCGGCGACACCGCGATATGCACCAACCCCGCCGAGCTGTTCAGCGAGTTTGCTCTTGCGATCCGCAGGGCCAGCCCGGCGAGAGTAACGCTCATCAGCCAGCTTACCGACGGCTACTGCGGCTATGTTCCGACGCGCCTGGCGTTTACTCGCGGCGGTTACGAAACCTGGGCTTGTCCGACCAGTAAGCTCTCGCAGGACGCCGGAGTTACGATAGTCAAGGAAACAACCCAACTCCTCGCGCAAGCCTTCCCTCCCCTCTGAGGGGAGGGCCAGGGAGGGGTCCTTCCTTTCCCCCCTCCGCCGCGGAGGGGGTTAGGGGGAGGTCCTTCCCTTTGCCCTCCTCCGCTGCGGAGGGGGTTAGGGGGAGGTCGCCGAGTTGTCCGCGCAAGTGCGTCCCGCAAAGCGCCGCGGCGGCGGCGTTCAAGCGTCCGTCCGGGGCGACAGCGGCCTGAACGTTGTATCGAATCGAGCGAAAGAAGAATATAAAAAACCTGGAGGTAACTTATGCGTTGTCTTGTGCTTGTCCTTACTCTTGTGATTATGCCGTCTCTGCTCTGCGCTGCCGATCTTTCGGCCCAGATCGCCGAATCGCATGTCAAGCCCAGCTTGGCGGGCAAGTGGCCGAACGCGGACAAAGCGATTGAGTCTCTGACCGACTACCTCGGCAACCTCGCAATGCGCCAACCCGGCGGAGCCAGCTACGAGTTCATGGCGAAGTTGCTGCCTCCGCTGCGCTATGTCGATGCTTCATTCCATCACTATCCCATCGCCCTCAGCGCGCCCAACGCGCCCGTCAAAGCCCGCTACGTCAGCAACGGCAGTGCCATCAATGCCCTTGCCAGGCAGTACAACTGGCGCGGCGAATGTGGCGTCCCTGTCGAGTTCCTGATCGGCGAGGACGAGCAGTCCTATGGAGCCGATCTCGCACACCTCGACGGTCCGCGTCTCGTCAAGGGCTATCTTCCCATCGTGAGCAACAGATACCGTCACGGTGACGCCTTGATCTCGCAGGAGGTCTTTTGCGGCGTCGAACCGCCGTATGCCGACCACGCCGTCGTGTTTGTCAAACTCTCCGGCAAAGGCAAGATCGTCGTTCGAATGCAGGAGATGATCTCGACGCGTTTCAATACCGCGGGCGGCAAGATAGCCGATGCAGACGGCAACATCCGGCTCTGGTTCAGCGACGGCTGGGGGATCGAGACCGCGGGCCAGCGGCTCTATGCCTGGCTCAAACCCGGCAAGCCGCTCTATATCGCCGTCTTCACCCAACCGGCCGACGTTGCCCTTCCCAAACTCGACGCTTCCACCTATAACGCTCAGCGCGAAAAGTGCATCGACACCTGGGAATCGATTCTCTGCCAGGGCATGCAGGTCGAGACTCCCGAAAAGGTCGTAAACGACGCCTGGCGTGCCGTCACCATCGGCATTTATCAGATCGTCAACGGCGACAAGATGTGGTACAGCGTCGGCAACCAGTACTCGGACGTCTACCCCTCCGAGTGCGGCGACGCCATCCGAGCGCTGGGCCTCTGGGGCCGCGGCGCCGACATGCGCCGCATGCTCAATCCGCTCATGGACTACCAGCGCAAGGGCCTATGGTATAATCAGATCGGCAAGAAGCTCGGCTTTCTTGCGCACTACTACCAACTGACCCACGATACGTCCTGGTTCACCGAGAACCGCGATCGCTGGCTCAAACAGGTCAACCGCGCCCTCAACGATCGCGACCCCGCCACGGGCCTGCTTCCAAGGGAGCAATACTGCGCCGACATCGAGACACCTGTTTATTCCCTTAACGTCAACGCCAACGCTTGGGCGGGCTTGCGCGACTTTATACCTGTCCTCGAGGACATCGGCGAGCACGAGATCGCCGCCAAGTGCGCCAAGGCAGCGGCCGAGCTGCGGGCCGCCACGCTCAAAGCGGTAGCCGAGAGCGAATTCAAGAACGTAAAGCCCGTATTCATTCCAAACGCCCTGTTCGGCGAGGAGAAGCCCTACGAGCGCCTCACCGCCGTCCGCCTCGGCGGCTACTGGAATTTGATGGCCCCCTATATCCTCAGGTCGGACCTGTTCGCGGGCACTCCGCGGGAGGACTGGATCATAGAGTACCTGCGCACCCACGGTGGACTATGCATGGGTGTCGTGAGAACCCATCCCGGCGGCTCGTTTTATATGGTCAAGCAGAACAATGACGACCTCTACACCATCGGCTATACTCAGACGCTGCTTCGCCGCGACGAGGTCGAACCCGTGCTGGTTAGCTTCTATGGCAAGCTGGCGCAGTGCCTTACGCGCGACACCTTCGTCGGGGCCGAGGGCACCTGCCTGATGCCTTACGACAAATACGGCCGCCAGATGTATCTGCCGCCCAACAGCGCTTCCAACGCCTTCTACCTCTGGATGCTGCGCTACATGCTGGTTCAGGATTGGGACCTCGACCACAATGGCCGTCCCGAAACGCTCAGGCTGGCATTCGCCACACCGACTGCCTGGCTTGCCGACGGCAAGTCCATCAGTGTCAAGCATGCTCCCAC
>Ga0272448_1007171_pt1 | contig 11874 bp, 6 predicted proteins | sample YNPCB0191_FD_202220 | JGI IMG/M metagenome (GOLD analysis project Ga0272448, IMG submission 202220) | Hot spring sediment microbial communities from Yellowstone National Park, WY, United States - YNP-CB-019-1 | ecosystem: Environmental > Aquatic > Thermal springs > Hot (42-90C) > Sediment... | reverse complement strand
CCGAGGCATTTGAGCGCTCCACAAGTCATGTGTTATACTGCAGGCCAGCGGCACCTTTTCCACGGTTCTATTGAGAGCGGTGATAGCATGCGCTTCCCACGACGCAGTGGCATCCTGTTGCACCCCACCTCGCTCCCCGGCCCCTTTGGCATCGGCGACCTGGGCCAGGAGGCGTACCGGTTCGTCGATTTCCTCGCCGCAGCCGGCCAGTCGTACTGGCAAGTGCTGCCCCTGAGCCCGCCCGGCTACGGCGACTCCCCGTACCAGGCCCTCTCGGCCTTTGCCGGCAACCCGCTGCTCATCAGCCCGCAGGAGCTGGCCAAGGCCGGGTACCTGGTGGAGGCGGACCTGGCCGAGCTGCCCGCCTTCCCGGCGGGCTATGTGGACTATGCCGCGGTGGGGCGGTTCAAGGCCGGCCTGCTCGAGCGGGCCTTCCAACGCTTCCGCGCCCACGCCCCGGCGGCGCAGCGCGAGTCCTTCGTCGGTTTCTGCCGCGAGCAGGCCGGCTGGCTCGACGACTTTGCGCTCTTTATGGCGCTCAAGGAGGCGCACGACCTGGCGCCCTGGTACGCCTGGGAGCGCAACCTGGCCGCGCGCGACCCGGCTCTCTTGGCCCACTGGCGGGCGGTGCTGGCCGATAAGGTCGAGGGCCAGATGTGGCGCCAGTGGCTCTTCTTCACGCAGTGGCTGGCCCTCAAACGCTACGCCAACGCCCGCGGCGTGCGCATCATCGGCGACATCCCCATCTTCGTCTCCGGCGACTCGAGCGACGTGTGGGCCAACCCGCACCTCTTCCACCTCGACGCGGAGCTGCGGCCCACGGTCGTCTCGGGGGTCCCGCCCGACTACTTTAGCCCTACCGGCCAGCTCTGGGGCCACCCGCTCTACCGCTGGGACGTGGTGGCCGCCGATGGCTATGCCTGGTGGATCGCCCGCTTCCGCATGGCGCTGGCCCAGGCTGATGTGGTGCGCATCGACCACTTCCGCGGCTTTTACAACTACTGGGAGGTCCCGGCGGGCGAGGAAACGGCGGTGCGCGGGCGTTGGGTGCTCGGCCCAGGCGCGGACCTTTTCCGGGCTGTGACCCAGGCACTGGGCGAAGTGGCTATCATCGCCGAAGACCTGGGCGATTTCGACGCCGAGTCGCGGGCCGGGGTGGATGCGCTACGCGCCGAGTTCGGCTTCCCGGGGATGAAGGTGCTGCAGTTCGCCTTCGGCAGCGGGCCGGCCAACCCCTTCCTGCCCCACAACTACCGGCCCGACTGCGTGGCCTACACCGGCACCCACGACAACGACACCGCCGTGGGCTGGTACGAGAGGACCTCTACCGAGGCCGAGCGCGACCATGCGCGGCGCTACCTGCGCTGCGACGGGTCCGACATCGCCTGGGACCTGATCCGTGCCGCCTGGGCCTCGGTGGCGCAGACGGCAATGACGACGGCGCAGGACCTCCTGAGCCTGGGCCACGAGGCGCGCATGAACACCCCCGCCACCTGCGGCGCACCCAACTGGTGCTGGCGCCTCCTGCCGGGTGCGCTCGACGACCGGGTTGCCGCCCGGCTGCGCGAGCTGACCTACCTCTACGGCAGGCTGCCGGGCGCATAGCGGCGCAGCCCCGCCGGTGGGTAGGGGCGAGGCGGTGCCTCGCCCGGGTGGATGCGGTCCGGCGCCATCGTGGGTGGGGGCGAGGCGCCTCGCCCCTACGCCAGCCCGTCGCGCACGCGCACGCCCAGCCCGGCGAGGATGGCCTTGACCTCCGCCAACCGCCCGGTGGGGATGGCGGCGAGGGCGCGCTCGCCGGCGGGGAAGGGGGTGAGCAGGCCCTTGAGGTCCGGGCGTTCGCGCAGCTCGTCGAGGGCCTCGGGGTCGCGGAACTCGATGAGGGTGACCGTCTCGACGGCGGCGTCGCCATAGTAGCCGCCCCAGGCCCGCACCTGCTCCACGAGCCGCTCGGGCAGGGGGCCGCGGTGCAGGGCGCCGAGCTCGTCGAGCAGGTGCAGCACGCGTGCCTTGTTGCCGGCGGCGCGGCGCACCGAAGCGGGGGTGAGCCGCCAGGTGCCGTCGCGCTCGGGGCTCTCCTCGGCCAGGCGGGCCAGCCGGCCGCGCAGGTGCAGGCTGGGCACGGCGTGGACGGGGCGGATGGTGCCGTCCTCGGCGATGGTCACGCTGTGGTCGGCCGTGTGCGGATCTGCTCCAGAGACCGCCGGGAAGAGGCCACGCTGCACCAGTGCATCGACGAGCGGCTCCCAAGCGCTGCCAGGCGCCAGGGCTACCTGTGGGGTGACGCTGCGGGCCAGGTAGGGGGCCGTCTCGGGCTGCGCCATCAACTCGGCGAGGAGCTCGGGCGTGGCCGTCTGCACCAGGGTGACCCCGCTGCGGAAGACGATGCGCTCGTGGTGGGCCGCCCACTCTTCGAGCGAGCGGCGCACGTTCTGGGGCAGCTCCTGGCCGCTCGTGGCTTCGAGCAAACGGACCACGTCGCCCACATTGACGCCGAGCTGCTGGCCCCGATAGAGCGACTCGCGCGACAGCCGGTACTGGAAGGCGCCACGGTCGACGCTCTCGCGGCTGGCAAAGAGGTCAAGGCGAGCCAACACCCCCAGGCTGACCGGCCCCATGGCCAGGATCTGGAAGCTCGGCTGGACGACGACACGGCCGGCCTCGGGCGCGGGCGCCTGGCTCTGGGTTGCCTGCTCTGGGCTCAGCAGGGCGCGGCCAAGGTCGCTCAGCCGCGCTGCAACCAGCCGTTCCCCCTCGTAGCCCAGCTCCACTGCACCCGCCTGAAACAGGAACCCCGTAAGGCAGGCCTGCACAAACTGGACGTGGTAGTGGTCGAGCTTTTGCCGCAGGGACCTGGGCGGCCCGTAGAACTGGGCGCTACCCCTGCTCTGATACCAGGAGCTACGGCTGTTGGAGATGCGGCTGTACTCGGAGAAGAGGCAGTTAGGGTCAGCGGCCACCATGGCGTCGACCAGCTCGGCGAGCTCGACCCAGGCACCCGCCGACCGGGCCTGCAGGGTGCGCAATAAAAGATCGCGCGCCTTGGCGTAGGTGGGCTCGCAGGCCGATGCGTCTTCCTCCAGCTCGTGCAGCTCGCCCAACTGGCGCCAGGCCGCGACGCAGGCGGCCAACTGGCGCTCTTGGGGCAGATCCCAGAACTCTGGGATTTCCAAGGCGCCGCAGGCCAGGCCCAGCTCATCCCACGTCGCTTGTACCAACTTGAGCCCCTGCAGAAGACGGCGGAGCAGGAGCAGCCGCTTGGTCTCCTTTTCGCCGCCGGCACCGTTGAGCGCAGGGTCGGGCACGAGCAGTTGCTGGTTGATCGCGCGCAACGCCCGCTTGCTGACGTAGCCAGACTTGATGATTGGCACCGGGTTGCGCCGCACGAAATCCCAGTACAGGTACAGGTCGCGCAGGAGCGGGTCGGGGTCTCCCTCCCGCATGGTGGGCGGGGCAAAGGCCACCTCCTGCACCGGCTCGGGCTCGGGCAGGTAGCGCCGAACGGCCTCTGGCACATAGAGCTCGTCGGCCGGATGGAATTGGAGTTTGAACGTCTGCCCGTCGTCGGAATCGCCGGTGAAGCGGCTGAAGACCAGCCCGTGCAGCGCGAGGCGGGCCATGATGTCGGGGAAGGCGCGCGATCCGTCGCGGTAGGGGCTGCCCACATACTCGCCGACCGCGTAGGGCACATAGTCGGCCATGTTGTAGGATCTCTTGCTCTCTGGCGGATCGGCCCTGGTTGCCAACTTGGCGGCGACAGCTTCACGCTCCAAGGACCTGGTGGGGGCCGAGCCGCCACGCAAAAGGAGCCTGGCGAGTATGGCACGCTCGCTGCGGCCGATGCGGGCCAGCGAAGCCTCCACCCGCTGCCGGGTGAAAAAGCTGGCGCTCATGGTGGCCACCAGCACCGCCTTGGGTGGCACTCCTTTCCCCGGCAGGGGCAGGCCGGCCGCCTTGGCCATGCCCAGGAGGGCGTTGACATGATAGGTATCGAGGATCTGGCTAATCTCGTTCGTGTCTGCCGCCATTCTACACCTGATCGGTCTGCTTGGGCGTGTAGCCCGCTTTTTCGAGTTCGGCCACCAGCGTGGGCACGCCCTTTCCGTCGATGATGACCAGCCGGGGTGAGACCTCGGCCACGACGTGCTGTGCCAAGGAGGTGGCAGCCTTCATCTCGGCCAACCCATAGTCATCGGCGAACTCGATGACCGTCAGCCCCTGGTAGATGTGTACCTGGCCGAAGGCACTCCACCAGCGCGTAAGCTGCTCGCGGATGCCATCGGGCATTGGCACCGGCAGCAACTGCTCCCAGCCGGCGATGATCTCGGCCAGGGTAGCTCCCGCGCCGTACGAGTGGTAGGCCGCACGGGCGTCGAGCTCGTATTCGAAGCGGTCGACGTTGGCCTGCGTCAGGCGGGCGAACCGGGCCACCAACCCGAGCGCCTGGGGGCTGACGGCCGAGGGGCGCAAGCGGATGTGGTTCCCGTCGACCGAGACGCTCTCCGCGCCGGGCGCCTCCTCAGCCGCCGAGGGCAGCGGCGGAGCTTCGGCCACGTCCCAGAACAGGTCGGCAAGGCCGTGCAGGCGGAAGGCCACCAGTTGGCCATGCTCGAAGCGGAGGTCGGCCAGGCCCAGCCAGTGCAGCGGGCCGGCGAGCATGCGGCGCACGAAACGGCCCTGCGCCAGGTCCCACTCCTCGGCTGTCTTGGTGGTGAAGCGCGCGGTGCTTCCCGGCTTGGCCAGGAACCAGCCGAAATTCGCGCCATAGTACGCCGCGCCCTCGCGCACGGGTTCGTCGAAGCGCGGCCATACCGAACGAAGCAAGGGATACAGCTCTTGCAGGCGGATCCATCGCCCATCGGGCAGGCAGGCCAGGGCCCGCACCATGGCCAGGCGGCAGAAGGCCAGGTCTTCCAGCAGCTTGTCCTCGTCGGAAAGCCTGTACATGATGTGGCGCTTGATCTGCAGGGCGGGCTGCTGCCCGGGCCACAAGCCCCAGACCTCACTCCAGTTGGTCATGTCAAAGTAGGTCCGGGCCAGGATGGCGCGTTGCGCCGCCTCGTTGCGGCTCAGGTACTCCTGCTCGACCTCGGGCCAAATGGTCACGGGGCTGCCGGGTTCGACGATGCCGCTCGCCACCAGCAGGGCGAAGAGGAACTCGAGCCGGTCGGCGTTGCCGGCGACCGGCGCCAGGCGCGCGATGGCGTCGTCGGGCAGGGCGGGCGCAGGCGGCGGAACGGTGAGCACCAGGTCATCGTCCCTGCGCTGCGTGCGGTGGCGGTGCAGCTCCAGGACCTCTTGGGGGTCGTAATCCCAGCCCCTCAGGCCGGGGTAGCGCCCTTCGAGCATGGGGCGGGGCATCGGCGGGCGCAGGGGCACCGACGCCTGGTGCAACAGGAGGGCGATCTGCCCGACCACCCGCACAAACGACCGGCCATCGGCCAGCACGACCTCGCCCGCTGCCGGGGCACCGGCTGGTTCGCCCTCCAGCAGGGTTGAGCCCAGGGCACCAATGATGGCCTTGTGCGCCACCGGCAGCATCTGCCGCGCCATGACGTCGGGGCAACAGTCAGACAGCGGGCTGTACGGCCCGGCCGCGGCGGGCAAGATCAGGCTCAGCTCGCGCAGGCGAACCATCGCGCTGGTCAGATGCGTGCCGGCCGAGCGGAAGCCGAGGGCCTCGGATATGCGGGCAACCGCCTCGCGCCTGGCCCCGTCGCCGGCTACGATCAGGGCTGCCAGCACACGCTGCACCTCCTCGTCGAGTCCGAGGGCGATGCCCAGGTTGCTCGCCGGCGCCGCCATGGCTTGTGCCACCTGGCGCGCCACGCCCAGTTTGTCGGTGCTCTTTACGCGCCAGCCCCGGAGGCGGGCGGCCGCGCGCAGGTCTTGCAGGCGCGAGCGCTCGAGCTCCCGCGCCAACTGTTCGACGTAGCGTTGCTGGCGCTGGGCAAAGGGCGAGGCAAGCCAGCCGGGCAGCGCGGAGGGGCGCTGTGCCGGCGGATGGTCAACGGGGGTGACCGGCAGGCTGGCATCGCGCTCGGCAACAGGCTGCACCGCAAAGGACGCCGGGTGTCGCACCCATTGGAGGAGCAAGGCAAAGACGTGTGGGCAGGGGCCCGGCAGGCCACACGAGCACCGGCCAAAGATGCTCTCATCGTGGAATTCCACCTGGGTGCGCGCCGGAGGGTCGCCGTCGAAGAGAGCGAAGAGGCCCAGGCCCTGGCGGACAGGGCTGTGGATGAGGGACATGCAGGCTTCGGCTTGGGCCAGGTCGCCCTTGCTCAGGCCGCCAAGCAGCATCTGCTCAGTCAGTGTGTCGGGAGTGATCATGTTCCCCCTTGACCGGCGGCCAACTGTTGGCGCGATCCTGCCGGGAGGCCCGGTGGTGGCACCTCACGGAAGCGGGCGGCCAGGGTGGCCGGCTGGTAGCCGGCCACTTCGTCCTCGTAGAGGATGACGTAGTGGTAACCCTGCTCCGTCAGGAATAGCTGGCGGTTGGCGCTGAAATCCTGGTCATTGGTGTCGCGGGTGACCAGGGTGTAAAAGTGCGCCAAGAGGCCATTGCGCTTGGGGCGGAGAATGCGCCCCAGCCGCTGCGCTTCCTCCTGGCGGCTGCCAAAGGTGCCGCTGATCTGGATCATGACGTTGGCATCGGGCAGGTCGACGGCAAAGTTCCCCACTTTGGAGACGATCAGGCAGCGGATCTCACCGGTGCGGAACTGCTGGTAGAGCTTCTGGCGCTCGGCCACAGGCGTCTGGCCGGTGATCATGGGGAAGCCGTAGCGCTCTTGCACGTGCTGGAGCTGGTCCAGGTACATGCCGATGATGAGCACCTGGTCCTCGCGGTGCTTGGCGAGCAGATGGTCGAGCACCTGCAGCTTGGCCGGGTTCTCGGCTGCGACACGGTATTTGTCGTGCTGCTGGGCCACGGCGTACTCCATGCGCCGCTCGGGGTCGAGCGAGATGCGCACCTCGGCCACGTCGGCGGTAGCAATCCAGCCCTGCTTCTCCAGGTCCTTCCAGGGCACGTCGTACTTTTTGGGGCCGATGAGCGAAAAGACGTCGCTCTCGCGGCCGTCCTCGCGCACCAACGTGGCGGTAAGCCCCAGGCGGCGGCGCGCCTGGATTTCGGCGGTCATGCGGAAGACCGGCGCTGGCAAGAGGTGGACTTCGTCGTAGATGATCAGGCCCCAATCGCGCTCGTTGAAGAGGGCGAGGTGAGGGAACTCTTCGATCAGCGAGGCCCCAGGGCCGCGGCTGCCGCGCTTGCGGTAGGTCATCGTCTGGTACGTGGCGATGGTGACCGGGCGGATCTCCTTGCGCAGGCCGGTGTACTCGCCGACCTGGTCGGCGGTGAGGGTGGTCTTGTCCAGAAGCTCGTCGATCCACTGGCGCACGGCCACGGTGTTGGGCGAAAGGATGAGCGTGCTCGTCTGCAGCTTTTCCATGGCGGCCATGCCGACCATGGTCTTGCCCGCGCCGCAGGGCAGGACGATGACCCCCGAGCCGCCGCGGACGGCTCCGCCGGCGTGAAAGATCTCGGCCGCCTCGCTCTGGTAGGCGCGCAGGCCAAAAGGCTGGCCGCTGAGGGTCTGTGAGCGGAGCTGGAAGCGCAGGCGCTCGCCGTCGACATAACCCGCCAGGTCTTCGGCCGGGTAGCCGATGTTGACCAGAGCCTGCTTGATGTAGCCGCGGCGGGCCGGGTCGACGCGCAGCGTGTGGGCGTCGACCGAGGCGAGCACGAAAGGCTCCACCTGCTTGTGGCGCGAGACCTCGGCGATGAGGGCGGCATCGTCGGCGCTGAGCAGCAGGTCGCCGTCGCGGCGTACCAGCTTGAGGCGGCCGTAGCGGCCGATATAATCGGCCACGTCGACGCGGACGTTGTCGGGAAGGGGATACTTGCTGTACCGCTCCAGCCCGCTGAGGATCGCCTCGGCCGTCATGCCCGCCGAGGCCGCATTCCACAGGGAAAGCGGCGTGATGCGGTAGGTATGGATATACTCCGGGCTCTTTTCGAGCTCGGCGAAACGGGCCAGGACGTCGCGAGCCTCCTGGTAGAGGGGGTTGTCTACCTCCAGCAGGATGCTCTTATCGCCCTGGACGATCATCGGGTTGCTCGGGTTGTAGGTCACGTGCTACCTCGACACTCTGAGCCGTGATTGGCCCGTACAAAGTCTCAACACTTAATTATAGGATAAGTGAGGGGAAATGGCAAGAGCAGGGCGCCATTATGTACAGTATAATGGAGGCGCGATGCGGGCCGGCGCAGCGGCGGGGGCACCGCCCCGGGCGCGCGCCCCCAGGCTGAGCCAGGTGCGATGCTGGCGGCCTTGGTGCCTGCCGCTGCGAGGATTGGGCTGCCCCGAGGCCCGCCACCGCGCGCTCAGCGGGCCACTTCGTGGGCCTCTTGCTGGGGGAATAGCTGCTGGAGGAAGCCCCCTTTGCGCAGGGCGAAGCGCCGCCCACGCCACGTGACCTGGCGGCCCACCGACGCGGCGCACAGGATCACAGAGGTCAGCACATCGCGCAGGGGCAGGAGGTACCAGGAGCTGCGGTACAGGTCGTCGCGGGTGCGGCGCGAGATGTGCCAGCCGACCAGCCAGCGCAGGGCCATCGATCCGCCCACTAGCCCCATCCCCAGAGGCGAGAACCCCATCGTTGCTGCCGTGAGCAGGGCCATGGGCGTGGGCAGGGTGAAGAGCAGGAGCGCCGGGTACTCCAGGGGGCGGCTGACCCGGAGGCACTTGGCCCAGCGCATCTCGCGGTTCCACTGTTCTCTGAAGGTGGTGGGGCCCAAGATGCTCTGCGCCATATAGTCCGACAGGTGCACCCGGTGGCCTGTCGCGGCCACGCGGGCGCCCAACTGGTAGTCATCGGCCAGATAGTCGGCCAGCGCCTCAAAGCCGCCGATCTGGCGCAGTTGCTCGCGGCGCAGGGCGTTGGAAGCGCCCAGGGCGAAACGCATGTGCAGATAGTTGCGGCCCACCAACACGCCGGGAAGGAACGTCGTCGCGACGTACTGGGCCTCCAGCTTGGCGGTGAGCGTCTCGGCCTGGGTGCCGCGATAGAGGCACGTGACCAGGCCGACCGTGGGGTCCTGCAGCGGGGCACACATGCGCCGCAAATAGTCGGGGGTGACGCGCATATCGCTATCGCAGATGACGAGGGTGTCGTAGTACGCCATCTGGGCCAGGTGACAGAGGATACTGACCTTGTCGTTGGCGCCCCGCGGCGCGGCCACGAACACCCGGATCTTGCGTTTGGGAAACTCGCGCTGCAGCCTGGCGATGACCTCGAGGGCAGGGTCCTGCGGATCGGTTACGCCGAAGAGCACCTCGTACTCGGGGTAATCCTGCAGCATGAAACTGGCAAAGTTCTTGTAGGCCTCCGAGTCGAGGCCGCGCACCGGTTTGAGGATCGAGACGGGCGGCGCCTCGGGGTCGGGCTGGGGCTGCGGCTCTCGGAAGAACTGTTCGACGCACCAGGCGGCGACAAGCCAATAGACCCAACTCGCAGCGGTCAGGCTCAGGAAGATCAGTGACCAGGGCACGCCATCCTCCTCTGGCTGCTGCCTTGCAAAGCTGGATAGGTGGTTAATCGAGCCCCCCTTTCTTCGATGGCCCGACGGACGCGGGGGCTGAGCAGCGTCGCCAGATCCCCCGGGTTTGGCCCGTATGGCCCATCAGAAGTCTCCGTGCTCGGGTGAAGGTACAGCTCGGCCGATCTCACCGTAGGCGGGATGCGCGCCACCAGGCCGGCGACGAACCCCTCGTGCATGCTGCCCGACTGCAAGAGGCCGTACACCCGGTCGGTGTAGGCGACGGCGCTCTGGCGCAGGCGGCGCTCGGCGAGCCGGCAGAGCAGGGCATAGATGGACGCCCAGGTCACCTTGCCCGCGGCCCTGCGGCGGTCCAGCTCCAGCGTGCGGTGCAGGTCGTCGCGTGGCAGGCGCAGGCCCCGTGCACCATACGCCTCCGCCAGCGGCAGGACTATGCTGAACACGGTGGGGTGCAGGTGCATCAGGTGGTGGCTATCCACATGCGAGAGAGCCAGCCCCGTCTCCTGGAAGCGCTCGAACTGGGCTATAATCTCGCGCCGCAGCTCGCGGCGCACGGCCGGGCTGAAGAAACACACCACGCCGGCCTGCACCGGGCTATCGGGCAACCGGCCACGGCCATCGAGCAGGTGCGGCGCCTGGTGAGCCGGCAGCGCCCCCGGGCCGCCGGTCAGCGCCAGGTGGAGGCCCACGGCCATGGTGGGATGGTCCCGGGCCCGGGCGACCGCCTCGGACGCTGCCGGGCCGGCCACCATGAGGCTGGCGCTGGTCAGCACGCCCTGTTCGTGGGCACGCACGATGGCCTCGTTGATCTTGGCGGCCCGGCCATAGTCGTCGCCGTTGATGATGAGTTGCAGGGAGCTCATCGCCAACCCCCAGCGGCCCGCAACGCCTCGCGCGCCGTGGCTGCCGCCCGGCGCCGGTGCCGCCGAATGGCAGCATGACTCAGTTGTGCGGCGTCCATGGCCAGCCCACAGGTGGATTCGCCCCTTTCCGCCTGCGACCCTGCTTCGGAGCGGACCCGGCAGGCTCCTGTTGGGGATAGCAAGGTGTATGCCAGCGAGCAGGGCCCGCCGCCTCCCCGTTAGGGCCGGCGCAGGTGGCGCACATGGCGTTTGCCGCGCTGCACTTCGACGTCGAGCGGCACCACGCTGATGGGCCCCTTTTCTGTGGCACGTAGCTTGCTCCTCTCTTGCCGATGTTCGGCACGCAGATTACCGAGTTCTATGAGAGTCGCGACAGCATTGCGCACATCTGGGGCTACCGGACGCCCTATGCCGGAGAGGGCCAGTGGCCGGTGCGGGTCGACGAGCGCGCGCTGGCCGATGCGGACCACTGGGTGCAATCGGCGTGCGTTTTCTGCTCGAACGGCTGCGGCCTGGACATTGGTGTGAGCGATGGGCGGATGGTGGCCGTCCGTGGCCGCGCTCACGACCGGGCCAACCGTGGCCGGCTGGGCCCGAAGGGGCTGCATGGCTGGGAGGCCAACATGAGCCCCGACCGCCTGACGCGGCCCCTCATCCGCACCAGCTCCGGCCTGCGTGAAACCACCTGGCAAGAGGCCATGGCATTGCTCGTCGAACGTTCGCAGCAGGTGTGTGGCAACGGGTCGGCGCTGGGCATGGCCTTCTATGTGGGCGGCCAGCTCTTTCTCGAGGAGTACTATACCCTGGCCGTCATCGCCCTGGCGGGGTTGGGCACGCCGCACCTCGATTCCAGCGTGCGCCTGTCGACCGCCGCGGGGGCGGCGGCCCTCATGGAGAGTTTTGGCGCCGAAGGCCAACCCGGCTGCTACGACGACATCGATACCACCGATGCCATCCTGCATGTGGGGCACAATGTGGCCGAACAGCAGACTGTGCTGTGGGCGCGCATCCTCGACCGCCGCCACGGCCCCAGGCCGCCCCGGCTGGTCGTCATCGACCCGCGCACCACGCCGACCGCTCGGGAGGCCGACGTGCACTTGATGCCACGCCCCGGCACGAATGTGGCCGTCTTGAACGGCCTCTTGCACCTCATCATCCAGGCCGGCCGGGTGGACCATGCCTTCATCGACGCGCACACGACCGGCTTTGACCGGCTGAAAGAAGTGGTGGCCCGTTGGCCGCCCTCTCGCACAGAGGAGGTGTCGGGCGTGCCGGAGGGCAAGCTGCGGGCAGCAGCGGAGATCCTGGGCACGGCGCCCACCCTCGTCTCGACGGTGCTTTTGGGCGTGTATCAGGCGCCGCAGGCCACGGCGGCAGCGGTGCAGGTGAACAACCTGCACCTGATTCGTGGCCTCATCGGCCGGGAGGGGTGCGGCATCCTACAGATGA
>Ga0272448_1007170_pt1 | contig 11875 bp, 12 predicted proteins | sample YNPCB0191_FD_202220 | JGI IMG/M metagenome (GOLD analysis project Ga0272448, IMG submission 202220) | Hot spring sediment microbial communities from Yellowstone National Park, WY, United States - YNP-CB-019-1 | ecosystem: Environmental > Aquatic > Thermal springs > Hot (42-90C) > Sediment... | reverse complement strand
CACTTTCTGTTGATGCACCTGGAGTATTACATACTTTAATATTTTTTTTCTTTGCAGATTCTGCATCTACATTATCAAGTCCAACTCCTCCTCTTACTATTAATTTAAGTTCTTTTGCTGCTTCAATCACATCTTTGGTTATTTTGGTTGCGCTTCTTACAACAACAGCATGATAAGAAGAGATTACCCCTATAAGTTCTTCTGGTTTCATACCTGTCTTGACATCTACTGTAAAACCTGCATTCTTCAGTTTTTCCACTCCCTTTTCTGAAATCTTATCACATATAAGTATCTTCATAATAAACTCCTTTTATTTAAAATTCAACAGAAGGGACGGTAGTTTTAGCCTTTTCAGTTGCTTGAAAAAATTCAAGTGGCTCAAACCCAAACATCTTTGCAAAAAGATTGACAGGAAAAACAAGAATCTTTTTATTAAAAGAATTAACAAGATCATTATAACGCTTTCTTTCAACAGCAAGTCTATTTTCAGTTCCTGCAAGTTCATCCTGTAATCTTATAAAATTCTGATCCGCTTTTAAAGCAGGATAATTTTCTACTATAACCATAAGCCTTGAAATAGCAGAAGACATAGCAGAATCGGCTGAAAGTTTATCCTGTAATGTTTTAGATCCCATCATTCTGCTTCTTGCATTAGCAATTTCAATAAAAATCTCTTTTTCATGGACAGCATAACCTTTAACTGTTTTTACATAATTAGGAATTAAATCATTTCTACGCTGCATCTGATTTTCAACCTGAGCCCATGCTGTTTTAACATCCTCTCTCAATCTAATAATACTATTATATTGAAACACAACAGCAAGAAAAAACGCAAGTAAAAAAGCAATGATAACAATAATAATAATTGTACTCTTCTTCATCCTCTGCCTCCTATTTTCCTAAACAGAATCTTTCAAAGATTCTATCAAGGATAGTATCTGTAAGATTACGTCCTGCAATATCAGATACTATAGATACGGCAAGTCTAAGATTTTCATTAATTATATCTAAAAATTCTCTATTTTTCAAATTTTGTAAAATATTTTCTATAATTTTAGAGACTTGAAAAAGACCATTATAGACTATATCTGATAAAAGAAATCCTTCTTCTGCAATTAAAACTTTATTTTTTACTTTTAAATGAACTTCTTTTAAAAGAAGATCTAATCCTTCACCTGTAAGGGCTGAAATTTTTTTAACATTTTGAAGAGGTAGTACATTCTTTTCTCCAAGATCTATCTTGTTGATAACAAAAATAATATCTTTTGCTATTTTTTTTATTTCTTCTAAAAGATCAAAATCATCTTTATCAAAGATTTCTGAGTTATCTATAATAAATAGAACAAGATCTGATGAGATTATCTTCTGCCATGTAATCTTTCTTGCATGTTCATCAACACCTCCTCCTTCTTTACCAAAACCAGCAGTATCCCATAATATAAAAGAAAGACCATCCTCAAAAGTAATCCTCTCTGGAACAGCATCTCTTGTTGTAGCTCTTTCTTTAGAAACTATTACTCTTTCATAACCTACAAGTTTATTAAATATACTTGACTTACCAGCATTTGTTTTACCTACTAAAACAACAGAAAAACCAGAAAAAAGTGAACTTAATCTTTTTGACTTTTGTAATGCAGTCATAATATTCTCATATAAAGAAATCACTTCATTATAGAGATTATCATAAGATATAAAAACTTCCATTTCCTCGGGATATTGCAAAGATGCTTCAATTTTAACAATAATAGATTCAAAAGAAGCGATAATATTATCAAGATATTCAGTTAAATTTCCCTCAAGTTTTTTTAAAGCAGCCTGTCTTATAATTTCATTTTCAGCATTGATAATATCCATTATAGATTCAGCCTGAGATAAACTCATCTTACCATTCAACACAGCACGACGAGTGAACTCTCCAGGTTTTGCCTGTCTTGCACCAGCCAAAAGAATAACCCGAAAGACTTCCCTGATATGAAAAGATCCTCCGTGACAAAAGATCTCTACCATATCTTCTCCGGTATAACTTTTAGGTGCTTTATAATAAACAGCCTGACATATATCAATTAACTTTGAAGATTTAGGATCATAAAGTCTACCTAAAACCATAAAACGAGGTTTATCTCTACCGCTTGGGAAAAAGACTTTATCAACAATATCCCAGGATTCAGGTCCTGATATTCTTATAATTCCTATAGCAGATTTATTATCTCCTGTAGCAGGAGCTGCTATTGTATCTGTAATCATCTATTTAACTTTATTTCAAAAAAATTTTTATTTTTTTCTTTCCACTCTTATCTTTACCCAGACTTACAGTCTCAATATCTTTTTCTTTTTCAAGAACCACATGAATAATTCTTCTCTCATAAGGATTCATCTCTTCAAGAATATATGGTTTACGTGTCTTTCTTACTCTTTCTGCTATATTCATAGCAAGTCTTTCAAGAGAAACACGACGTTTTTCTCTATAATTACCTATATCTATAATAATCTTTTTCTTCAGTTTATTTGTATTGTTATAGATAACATTTATGATATATTGCAAAGATTCTATTGTTTTTCCACGATGTCCAATCAAAAAAGCAGAATCAGGAGAAGAGATATTGATAATAATTTGATCTTCTGTCTCTGAAGCAACAGAGACTTCACATTTCACTCCCATCTTTAAACAGAGATTTTTAATAAAATCTGTTAAATCTAAATACCCTTTACTCTTTTCTGAAAGAAGATATACTCTAACTTTAGCAGGTCTGGTTTTTCCTAAACCTAAGAAACCTGTCTTTCCTTCATCAAGATATTCAATTTTAACATCATCTATTTTAGCGTTTAATTCTTTCAATGCTTCTTTTAAAGCTTCTTCTTTTGTTCTACCTTCTTTTTCTACGATTCTCATAAAAGATCTCCTGTTTTAAGAAACTTTTTTATTATTTATCCATGTCTGAATAACCAATTGTTCTAAAAGACCAAGAATATTTTGACATGTCCAGTATAATGTAAGTCCTGCAGGTAAATTCCAGAATATAAAAAGAAAAAATACAGACATTATCATCATCATCTTTTTTTGTTGAGGATCTCCTCCTGTAGATAAACTTTGCTGTAAAATCATTGATAAACTCATCAGTAGTGGTAAAATGTTAAGTGAAAAACCTGCAATAATTGCCACTGTATCAGGATTTGCAAGATCCTTAATCCATAAAAAAGATACTCCCCTGAGTTTTACAGACTTTGCAAGCAGATCATAAAAAGCAAAAAAAACAGGAATTTGAATAAGCATGGGTAAACAACCACCAAGAGGATTTATTTTATATTTTTTATATAACTCCATTGTCTCTTTATTAAGAGATTGTGGATCGTTTTTATATTTTTCTTTTAATGCATTCAACTGAGGTTGAATATCTTTCATCTTAATCATTGATTCATACTGTTTAAATGTAAGAGGAAAAAATACAATCTTTATAAGTATAGTAAGTAAAATAATACTCAAACCATAACTCTTTACAATTCTTTGTAAAAAAGTCAAAATATCAAGAAGTAAATTTGCTATTGGACCAAAAATTTTATTAAAACCCATAGCCTGTTCAAAAGAGATAAGTCCGGTAGCATCTTTATATTCCTTTATATATATACGAAATATATCTCTATCTTTAGGCCCTGCATAAATAAAATAACGAAAAGATATTGACTCTTTGGGTTTTAAAATCTCAGGCATCTTTTCTTCAATATAAACTGAATAAATATCATTTTTTGCATAAAAAACAGGTCTTTTTAATCTCACACGATCTGATAAGACCATACTCAGAATAAAGTATCTATCCGCAAGTGCAATCCATTCATAAGATTGAGCAAAATCCATATTTAAATATTTTTTATTAATCTTATCACGAGAATTGACATGAAACATATTTCCTGCTTTACAAAAACTTACAACAGGTTGATTATATTGTTGATTCTTTTTAGATACTGGAATTTTAAGACTGAATCCTGTTTTAAAAAACCTTTTTTCTTCAGGAAAGATTATATTGTTATTTCCTTTATTTTGAAATCTGAAAATTACCTCAAAAAGATAACTGTTTGTATTAAAGACAAATTCTTTTTCTATATACAAATTTGAAGGAAAGATATCTTCATTGGAATGTTTTCTAATAAATATAGAACTTTTATCTTTCTGATAATAATCATAAAAAGCTTTATCACCTGACAGAGAAAAAGCAGACTCATAAACAAGTTTAGGTCCAAGAAGATCTACAGGTTTATTAGAAATATCAGAAAAATTTTTTAATTGAATATTTCTAAGTCCACCTCCTATAGAATCAAAAACTAAATTGAAATTTTTTGTTTCATATAAAAACTCTTTGCTTAAAGGAACTTCTTCTGATAAGATACCAAAATCTGGTTGTTTTGCAGGTTCATTAGATACTGTTGCTGTAGAATCAGGTTGTGGTTGAATCTCTTTTTGTTTATAAAAACGATTCCATAATAAAATAAATAAAATTGATAAAACAATGGCAAGAATCATATTTTTCTGCATCGATTAACTCCTTATGGTAAAGGATCATAACCACCTGGATTAAAAGGATTACATCTCAAAATTCTATAAATACTTAAGATAGTTGCTTTAAAAAAGTTATATTTTAAAAAAGCTCTTTTAGAATACTCTGAACAACTTGGATAAAAACGACAAGTTTTATACATTGGAGAGAAAAGTTTTTGCCATATCTTAATAATAATTATGGCTATCCTTCTCAAGGTCTTATCAAAAAAACTTAAAAAATTTAAAAAAAATTTCTTCATTGTATGTTGACTAAATAAGAACATAGATAAGGGAAAGAAAACAATTTTCAGTTAACTTTTCTAAAAAAGTCAGCGCATCTTTTCAAACAAAGAATCACATCCTCTTTTTTCCTGAGAAAAGGTTTATCTTTAAATCCTTTTCCTACAGGAATCAAACAAAAGTCCATTCCTTTAGGAATATCTGCTTTACTTGTTCTTACTATTTCTCGCAAAACCCGGCGCAGATAATTCCTTTCATAGCTCTTTCCCTGGGCTTTAGAAACACCTAACAAAAATCTGCTTATAGAACTATTGTTCTTAATAAAGACAACTTTTATACTTTCTCCTTCAATCCATGTTCCTTCTTTGAACAATCGTTCTATATTTCTACGTCCTTTTAGTCTCTCCTTTTTATAGAATCTATAATTTTCATATTCCAGGGTCATCTCTGCCGTTCATCTGAAACTGTGAGTTTCTTACGACCTTTTCTTCTACGGGCTTTTAAAATTTTTCTTCCGTCTGGTGTGCTATTTCTTTTACGAAAACCATGATCACGATTTCGTTTAAGACGACTTGGCTGGTATGTTCTCTTCATTACTTATTCTCCATATTATTTTCTATATATAGATACTCAAACAAATGACTTTATGTCAAGAAAAATAAATATTTTTTTTTTGATTAAAGATTTTATTTTTTTTATATTTCATCGTTAAATAAACTTGAATAGAAGTGGAGAAGTCATGTCTGTAGATCTTTGGTCAAAGGCTTTAGAATATATAAGTCGTAATATGACAAAATCTGCTTTCGAAACCTGGATAAAACCATTAAAACCTGTAAAGGAATCTGAAGATCAGATTGTTTTAGAAGTAAGTAGCTCTTTTCAAAAAGAATATATAGAATCTCATTATTCAGATTCTTTAAAGCAGATTTTAAAAACTTTAACAGATAAAGAAATTTCTGTTCTTTTCAAAGTCAATAAAAATCAAATACAACATAATCAAAAAGAAACTATCATAAAACTAAAGCCTGATATCAGTCGTCCTTTTTTAGAACGATACACTTTTGATAGTTTTATAACAGGTGATTCTAATAGAGTTGCTTATACAGCTGCTTTAAATGTAGCAAGGCATCCTGGTAAAAGTTATAATCCTCTTTTTATATACGGCAAAAGAGGATTAGGAAAGACCCATCTAATTCAAGCAATTGGTAATTATATAATTTCTGAACAAAAACCTGTAATTGTCCGCTATGCTTCAGCAGAAGAATTTGGAAATGATATTTCACAGGCTGTTATTAAAAAAGACTTTGATGATTTTTTAAAAAAATATAGACAGAACGATATCTTACTTATAGATGATATCAATCTTTTAGAAGGTAAAGAAGGATTTCAAAATTTTTTCCTGCACACTTTCAATGCTCTATATATGGGAGGAAAACAGATAGTAATGACATCAGATAGACCCCCTCGTGAATTAAAGTCTGTACAACCACGCCTTATTAACCGTTTCGAACAAGGATTGATAGCAGAGATACAATCACCAGACTTTGCAACAAGACAGGCTATATTAAGATATCTCTGCCAGAAAGCAGGAATACCTGTTTTTTCTTCTATTATCCAATACATTGCTTCAAAGATAACTGATGATATAAGAAGATTAGAAGGTGCTATAAATCGTCTTTTAATAGAATACAGACTCACAGGTACTACACCAACTGTAGAAAAAACAGAACAAATTTTATCAGCATATTTTAATTTTGAATCTGAAAAAGATATCTCAATTGATGATATTCTTTCAAAAACAGCATCTTTTTTTAAAATTAAAGTGGAAAATATAACTGGTAAAAGAAAGACTGAAGGACTTGTTTTAGCACGACAGATTGTAATGTATATTGCCCTTGAAAAAGCTAAAGCAAATGTCATGGAAATTGCAAGAAGATTACAAAGATCTCATACTGCTGTTATACATGGTTATAAAAAAATTTCAAAGTTATACAAAGAAGATCTTAATGTAAGAAACAGTATAGATTCAATTATTTCAGATTTGAACGAAGGTTTTTAAGATATGTTCATAACATCCTGTTTTTATAAAAAAATAAAAAGTTATAAACAAGAGTTTATAAAGATATGTTAAAAAAAATTGTTATATTTTGTGTTAAAAGAACATTTTTATTACAAAATTTTAAAGTTATAAACATTTAAACATTATTACTATGATGATTTATTTATTAAAATAAAATAAAACTAATAGGGAGAAAAAAGATGAATATAACATGTTCTAAAGAAACTTTACTTAAAGGAATAAGGATAGCAGAATCTCTTCTGATAACTAAAAATATAGGTAAAAATAACATTCTTTTAGATGCTTCTGATGATTTATTAAAGATATTTGCTACGGATTCTGAAACATCAGTTATTGTGAACTTAAAGGCAGATATTTCAAAAAATGGGTCATTAGCAGTTTTTGGTAAAAAAATAATAGATATACTATCAAATCTTCCAGAGCAGGATGTTATAATTACATCCACTGAAGAAAATATCTTAAAGATAAAATCTCTTGAAAAGAGTATAAATGCATTGTTTTCTTTAAAAGGTATTCCAAAAAACGAATATGCTACTATTCCTTCTATTGAAGAAGATGCTGTTTTTAAAATAGGTCAGATGGATCTTAAAAATATGATAAGAAAAGTCATTTCTTCTGCATCTAATGATGATATGAGATATGTTTTAAACGGTATTCTATTTTCAATTAAAAGAAAAAGTTTAAAACTTATAGCCACGGATGGCAGAAGACTTTCAGTTATAACTAAGGATATTGAGGGACCTTCAAAAGATGAAAATATTATTATATCAAAAAAAGTTCTTTCTGAATTAGAAAAGTTGCTTGGAACAGAAGGTGAATGTCAGATTGGTTTTTCATCAAGCAAAGTTTTTTTTCATTTTGATAATATTCATATAATTTCTCGTTTAATAGAAGGTGATTTTCCTGATTATCAGCAGGTTGTTCCCAAAACTACTGAAAGAGAAGTGGTTTTTAAAAAAGAGGAATTGTTTAATGCTGTTAAAAGAATTTCACTTATAGTTGATGAGAAATATAAAAAGATAACAATAACAGTAAAAGATAATAAAGCAATTTTTGATTCTCAGGATCCTGATGTTGGAGAGGCTTTTGAAGAGATAAATTGTGTTTCAGTAAAACCTCCTTTTAAAGAAGATTTTGTAATATCTTTTAATAGTTTTTTCCTGCTTGATGTATTGAGGGTTATTGAAACGGATGAAGTAGTCTTTCTGTTTAATCAAAATATCAATCCTGTAATAATTAAAGAAAAAGATTCGGATTCTTTTCTGTCAATAATTATGCCAATGAAAAGTAATTGATTTTAAACAGATGGAGATACAGAATCTTAATCTTATATCTTTTCGTTGTTTTAATAAGTTTTATGTTGATTTTTCATCTAATTATGTTTTTATATCCGGTCCAAATGGTTCAGGAAAATCAGCAATTCTTGAATCTATATTTTTAATTTTCTCAGGACATTCATTCAGAACTTCAAACGATTGTGATATGATCAAGAAAGGAGAGAATGGTTATCTGGTAAAAGCAGATTTTAAAATTGAAAATGTTTCACATAAAATTGAAACAGGAAGAATAAAAGGATCTCGTTTTCTAAAATTAGATAATAGATCAACAACCTGGAAAGATATAAATCATTTTATGCCTTGTGTGGCTCTGAATTATGAAGATCTTTTTCTTGTTTTAGGACCAGATATAAAGAGAAGATTTTTTATAAATGAAATTCTGTGTAAAATTGATAAAAAATATTCTGATAATTTAGAAACATTTAGAAAAATTTTAAGACAGAAAACAGTGATATTAAAAAAAAAAAATACAGAACTTCTTGAAGCTGTTAATGTTCAGTTCAGTCATTATGGAACATTGATTATGGAAAGTAGAGAAAGATTTTTAAAGACTTTTTCTGAAGAATTTGCTAAAAATTTTTTATCTTTATCTGGTATAGAAGCAAAGATAAATTATGAACCATCTGTTTCCGGTACAAAGGAGGATGTCTTTAAAAAGTTAACAGATTTCAATAACAGAGAGTTAATTACTGGAGTATGTTTGGTAGGACCACACAGGGATAAGATAAATTTAATGTTTGATAAACATCTTTTACGTGAAACAGCATCTCTTGGTCAGGCAAGACTTGCAGCAATTGCTTTGCGTTTGACTCAAATATCTTTTTTGTATGAGGTTCTAAAAGAAAAACCTTTGGTCTTAATGGATGATATAACAGTAGAACTTGATAAAAAAAATTCTATAAGATTTAGAGAGTTTTATAAAGAAAGATATGAAGGTCTACAAACTATAGCATCAGGACTAACAGAATATTTTCAGGAAGATTATCAAAATGTTTGTCTTGGAAAAGAAGAGTGTTGATATATGAAAAGTATAAAAAAAACTTATTTTGAAAAAATTAGTTCTATTATTGAAAAAGTTTTACCAGCAGAAGCAGTTGTTAAAATTACTGCTTTAAAAAGAATTAGAAAAGAATGGATTACAATAGTAGGTTCAAAAATAGCATCTCATACATGTCCTATAGATATTAAAAAAAATTCTCTGATTATAAATATCGATAATCCAGTATGGAAGACAGAAGTCCTGATGAAAAAAAATGATATTCTTTCTTATATAAGAAAGTATGGAGAGTATAAAGAAATTTATTTTAATATAAAAGAAAAAATTTCAGGAGTTTAAATGCAACGCGAATATAATGCATCAAATATCCAGGTTCTTGAAGGATTGGAAGCTGTTAGAAAAAGACCTGGAATGTATATTGGAAGTACAGGGATAGATGGATTACATCATCTTGTATATGAAGTTGTGGATAATTCTATTGATGAAGCAATGGCAGGGTTTTGTAATCATATTAGAGTTGTTTTAAAAAAAGGAAATATTGTAGAAGTAACAGATAATGGAAGAGGAATTCCTGTTGATATTCATCCTGTAGAAAAGGTCCCGGCTCTTCAGGTTGTTATGACAAAATTACATGCAGGCGGTAAATTTGATAATCAATCTTATAAAATTTCTGGCGGACTTCATGGCGTAGGAGTGAGTGTCGTCAATGCTTTGTCAGAATGGCTTGAAGTAACAGTAGGAAGAGATGGTAAACTGTATTATCAAAAATATAGAAAAGGTATTCCAGAAGGTCCTGTTAAAATAATAGGTACTACAGATAAAACCGGAACAAAAGTTGTATTTTATCCTGATCGTGAAATTTTTGAAACTTTAGATTTTAGACATGATGTTTTAACAGCACGTTTAAGAGAACTTTCTTTTCTAAATAAAGGATTGAAGATTGAATTTTTAGATGAAAGATCTGATAAACCTAAATTTCATGTCTTCCAATTTGAAGGAGGAATTGTTTCTTTTGTCCAGTCTATCTCCGCAAATCAAACTCTGATATCTAAGAAACCAATATATGTTTGTAAAGAGATGGAAGATATTCAGGTAGAGTTTGCTATAGAATATACAGAAGGATATAATGAAATAATATATTCTTTTGTTAATAATATAAACACAAAAGAAGGAGGGACTCATCTTTCTGGTTTTAAATCTGGTCTTACACGAGTTTATAATGATTTTATAAAAAAGTTAGGATATGAAAAAGAGACAGATAAACTTTCAGGTGATGATGTGAGAGAAGGGCTATGTGCTGTTTTGAGCGTCAAATTAAAAAATCCTCAATTTGAAGGTCAAACAAAGACTAAACTCGGTAATAGTGAAGTTGAAAGAATTGTTTATAGTATAGTTAAAGAAAGTCTGACAGAATATTTTGATCAAGACATTAAACTGATGAAAGATCTTCTTAATAAAGCAATACAAGCATTCAGAGCTCGTGAAGCAGCACGTAAAGCAAGAGAACTTGCAAGAAGAAAAGATGCTATTGAAACAGATACAGATCTTCCAGGAAAACTTGCAGATTGTCAGGAAAGAGATCCTGCTAAATCTGAACTGTTTCTTGTTGAAGGAGATAGTGCAGGTGGTTCTGCAAAACAAGGACGAGATCGCAGGTTCCAGGCAATATTACCTCTACGTGGAAAAATTCTTAATGTTGAAAAAGCAAGGTTAGATAAAATTCTTTCAAATGAACAGATTAAGACTATTATTACTGCTATAGGTGGAGGTATTACAAAAGAAGAATTTGATATAAATAAAGTCAGATATCATAAAATAATAATTATGACAGATGCAGATGTAGATGGTGCCCATATTATGACACTTTTCTTAACTTTATTTTATCGTTATATGCCACAGTTGATAGAAAAAGGTTATGTTTATATAGCTCAACCTCCACTCTATAGAATAGAAATTTCAAAAAAAGAAGTTAAATATTGTTATTCAGAACAAGAAAAAGAAGAATTTCTTAAAAATTTTAAAAAAACTGAAGAAAAATCTTTGGTTATTCAAAGATATAAAGGTCTTGGAGAAATGAATGCAGAACAACTCTGGGAAACAACTATGAATCCTCAGAATAGAAAATTAATTAGAGTTCAAATAGAAGATGAGGTTGATGCTAATGAAACTTTTACTATTTTAATGGGTGATGTTGTTGAACCAAGAAAAAAATTTATTGAAGAGTATGGTACAAATGTTCGTAATCTTGATATATAAATAAAAAAGATGAGGCAAAAAAATGTCTGAAGAAAAAATAAAAGAAAATATATTTGAATCCTCAATAGAAGAGGAGATGAAGAAAGCATACATTGATTATGCTATGAGTGTAATTGTAGGTAGAGCCTTACCTGATGTTCGTGATGGATTAAAACCTGTTCATCGTCGTGTGCTTTATGCTATGTTTGAAAGAGGTTGGACTCATGAAAAACCTTTTGTAAAATCAGCAAAGATTGTTGGTGAAGTAATAGGAAACTATCATCCTCATGGTGATATGGCTGTATATGATACTCTTGTTAGAATGGTTCAGGATTTTTCTTTGCGCGAACCTCTTGTTAGAGGACAGGGTAATTTTGGTTCCATTGATGGAGATAATGCTGCGGCTTATAGATATACCGAAGCAAAACTTTCCCCTATATCTGAAGAATTACTTAAAG
>Ga0272448_1007169_pt1 | contig 11875 bp, 8 predicted proteins | sample YNPCB0191_FD_202220 | JGI IMG/M metagenome (GOLD analysis project Ga0272448, IMG submission 202220) | Hot spring sediment microbial communities from Yellowstone National Park, WY, United States - YNP-CB-019-1 | ecosystem: Environmental > Aquatic > Thermal springs > Hot (42-90C) > Sediment... | reverse complement strand
GCAGGAGGTTGCCCTTCGGGAGCTTGGGTTTCGGGGCTTCGACCGGCTTCGGCCCCTCGGTCTCCTGCGCGGGCGGCTGGGGGAATACGAGCATTCCCCGCCCCATACGCCCGGCGACCACCTTGGCATCGGGGTTGTCCGTGAGACAGATCGAGTCGAGGATCACGCGGGCACCCGGCTCTTCGGGTACATCGCCGATCCCCTTGCATTGAATCTCCACAGCCTTGATCCGCACCACCGACGACGGCTTCTTGGTCGAGACTTTGCTCTCGAACCAACTGTAGCCGCTGCCGAGTGCCCATTTGAAGGTTGTCGCGCCGGTTGGGACGAACACGGCGTCCTCGAGGTTGCCGAGGGCGACTTCGACGCTGTTCCCTGGCCCGACGCGCATGAGGACGACATTGAGGAACACTTTCACGTCGCCCGCTGGAATCGGCTGCTGGAGGCGTTTCGACATTTCGGCCCCGGCGTCCGCGGCGTCGCAGACTACGAAGGCCCGGCCGGAGGCGTGCCGATGCTCCTTCACATACCAACCGAGCCCCTTCTCGTGGATCCAGTTCCCGTAGACCGCCAGGTTGTCGAAGTCCTCCGCTTCGATCGTCAAGCGGTAGGATTCGCCGCCGAGACAACAGCCCGACATCAGCGCGACCGCGATCCAAGCTTTCATCCATCCCTCTCCTGCATGAGATTCTATCACGGCTGACATTCCGCTACCAGGACTGGACCGTATTGTAAATGGTATCGCGTTCCACCGGCACGCGCCGTGCCCCGCGGATGAGGTTTACGAGCTCGGCTTTCGCAAGCCCCTGTGGGGTCTTTGCGCCGGCGGAATGGGTGATCTGCTCTTCGACGACCGTACCGTCGAGGTCGTCCGCGCCGAAGCTGAGCGAGACCTGGGCCAGCTTCTCGCCGAGCATGATCCAGAACGCTTTGATGTGCGGGAAGTTGTCGAGCATGAGGCGGGAGACTGCTATGGTCCTCAGATCGTCGAAGGCCGTTGTCGGCGGGAGGTGAGCAAGGGCCGTATTTTCGGGATGGAACGGAAGGGGTACGAACGCGAGGAATCCGCCAGTCTCGTCCTGCAGCTCGCGGAGCCGGAGCAAGTGGTCAATCCGTTCCTCGGCAGTCTCGACGTGGCCGTAGAGCATCGTTGCGTTCGAGGGGATTCCGAGCCGGTGCGCGGCTCGCATGAGGTCGAGCCACTTCTCTCCGGGGAGCTTCTCCGGACAGACGAGCTTTCTCACTCGCTCGGAGAAGACTTCCGCACCGCCGCCGGGGATTGCCGTGAGGCCGGCGTCTCTGAGCGCCCGGAGCGTATGCTCGTAGGACAGTCCCTCGCGTTCCGCGATGTTGGCGATCTCGACGGCGGTGAACGCCTGGAGGCAGACGGTCGGGTGTTCTTCTCGAAGCCGACGGAGCATCTCGACATAGTAGTTCAATCGCAAGTCGGGATGCGTCCCCCCGACGATGTGAAGTTCGCGGACGCCGCTCTTCTCCGCCTCGCGAGCCTTCGCGAGGACGTCCTCTACGGAGAGCACGTATCCCCCGCCGGGGCGTCGGCTGAACGCGCAGAAGCGGCACCCGTTCCGACACTCGTTCGTGTAGTTGATGTGACGGTTCACGGAGAAGTAGGCAAGGTTGCCGTTCTTGCGCTCGCGGACGAGGTTAGCGAGCGAGCCGAGCTCGAGGATGTCCGTGTGGTGCAAGAGGCGGATACCGTCCTCCCGTGCGAGGCGCACGCCCGCGGCTACCTTGGCCGCGATGTCGGATATGTCGGGATGATCACGCTCCATTGATCGCGCCTAACGCGGCCTCGTGGAGGAAAGGGGGAGAAGCCATAGGCCAGAGCCTCCCCCTCCGCCCGCCCCTTTTTCCGGCGAGGGCAAAGACGAGGAGGATGTGCAGGCAACTGTCCGCAGTTTCGTTGCTCTTCACCATCTCGCCCCGTACAAGTCGCAAGCCGTGACGACCATGAGCACGATGCTGACGACGCCGTTCAGCGTAAAGAACGCGGTGTTCACGCGGCTGAGATCCGTTGGTTTGACAATGCTGTGTTCGTAAGCGAGGATCAGCGTGCACAGAGCGACGCCGCCGTAGTAAAGCCACCCCAGCTCTGCCCAAGAGCCGACGAGTACCAGGAAGAGCACGCACAGGGCGTGAGAGATACCGGCCAGCCGGAGGCCGTTTTCCAGGCCGAATCGAGCGGGGACCGAATAAAGCCTCATGGATACGTCGAACTCGACGTCCTGCGTGGAGTAGATGATATCGAATCCTGCGGTCCAGAACAAGACAGCAGCAGCGAGGAGGCACGGCAGGAACGTCAGGTCGCCCCTGACGCCGACCCACGCCCCGGCGGGGGCGATGGCGAGTGAGAGTCCGAGCCAGAGATGGCTGAGCGAGGTGAAGCGCTTCGAGTAGGAGTAGCCGAGAACCACGAGAAGAGCGACGGGCGAGAGTAGAAGAGCGAGCCGGTTGAGTGCGGCGGCTGAACCTACGAGGACGACGGCTCCAACGACCACGACTGTCCACGCCGCCCAGACCGGGAGCCTCCCGGTCGGCAGATGACGGTCGGAGGTCCGAGGGTTCAGCCGATCCAGGTCCCGGTCAACGATCCGGTTGAAGGCCATGGCCGAACTCCTCGCCCCCACCATGGCCAGCAGGATGAAGACGAGTTTGCCGAGGGGCGGGTGCCCCGAAGTAGCGCGGCAGGCAATGCCCGCGCTATCGGCGCACGACGCAAGCATATAGCCGATGATGGCGAACGGGAGAGCGAAGATGCTATGCGAGAACTTGATGAGGCCGCCGACCTGTCGGAGTGCGCTCACTGCGCGGGAAGCAAGGCGAGCAGGTTCTTTGCGTAGATCGCGTCCTTCCATTCGGCCGGTATGTCGAGCTTTCTCAAGTGCTCTATGATCGGACAGTGCTGGCCGGGCCTGAGGTAGTCGGTACCGAAGAGGAGGCGCCTCCAATGCCTCTCGATGAAGCCGGCAGCGAAGTCCGGATCCCGTGTGAGACCGTTGAACCCGGATCCTGCGGACAGGTCGCCGAAGATATTCGGATAGTTGGAAAAGAGCCTGTCTATCGCGCCGCCGGGGGCGACAGGGCCGGGCGGATACGCGACGCCTGTGGCGGGCTTCGGTGCGATCTCCGCCCACCAGCCGGGACCGTGCATGATGAAGTTCGTCTTGGGCAGCATCTTGAGAAGCTTCTCGAGTCGGGGCAGGCCGACCTCGTCGTAGTTGAGCGTCGGAACGATCAGGTGATCGAGGTGAATGAGAACGGCAAAGCCCAGCTCGCCAGCCGCCCTGTAAAGTTCGACCGAAAGCGGATCGTCAATGGCGAGTCCGACCTTGTGCTCTCCGAAACCGACGCACCCGTGGAGCTTGGCGGTTTCGAGCAGCTTGACCGCCGACGGACGGCGGGGGTCAACGCTTGCGAAAACCATGATTCGCTCGGCGAACCGCCGCGCTTCGGCGAGGGCCTCGCGTGTCCCAAACGGCCCATAGCAGGCTTCGGGATTCTCGAGGGGCAGGAGCACAGCCTTGTCGATCCCCTGACGGTTCATCCAGTCAACAAGCCCGTCCGCCGTCAGCCACACCCTGTCGTCGATCTCCATCACCGGCCCGATGTGCGTGTGGCAGTCAATGATCATTGTCCTACTTCTCCTTCTTCTCGGCAGCCTTCCTGGGCAGTTGCTCGAGGACCCGGTCGGTGACATCGGTCACCTGTGCATCCTTCGGGGCGGTGTAAGAGAAGAGCTTCGCATCAATCGCGCCGTCGAACTTGTAGTCCGAGTACTCGACGCGCTCGACCTCCTTGCCCTCCTTGTCGCGTGAGATGAAGGCATACGCGAGCGAATCGTCCTTCCCAATCAGAATGTCGAGCTTTGGGGTGACGTTGCCGAGCCTCTCCGAAAGTTCCTTCAGGTCCGCCGGGATGTCTTTCTTCAGCGTTCCCGTAAGGAGGCAGCCGGCCTGACCGGTCGCATCCTCCCTTGCGCGAGCGAAGTCGTAAAGTTTCACGCTGAGATCGAGCTGGCCGAGTATGCCCTGGATAGGCAGGTAGAGCGAGGCGAAGGTCGTGTCGGTGACGGCGGCCTTGACCCTGGTGAGATCGAGGCGTGTAACTACCTCCCCTTTGTCCGTCTTGCTCGAGACCCAGAGTTCGCTGCCGTCGCTCACCGTGAGGGATTCGCTCTTCAGCGAGCCGGACTCGTTCTTCACGGTGGATTTGTTCTCGATACGAAGCTTGTCGGGGGCGACGACCATGAACTTGCCCGATCCCTCATAGGTCTCGCCGGGATAGGCGATCACGACCTTCACCGTACACTCGTACGACTTGGCGGCAGCGTACCGATCCTTGGCCTTCTGCAATAGCTCCTGCGCGGTCTCCCCTGCTCGGACGAATCCTCCGCCCGCCAGGATCAGACACGATGTCAGGACGACCAACCTACCCGGTCCCGTGACGCACCTTGCACTCATTCTCACGTCCCCCTATTTGCGCTCGCTCCTCGGAGGGCCGACCACCGAGGCAATGATCGTGCACTGGAATCGCTCGCCGGCCCCTTCAAGCGTGCCCGCTGACGCGCGGACACGGTATCGCTCGCCAGTCCCGAAAGGCTTCGCGACCGGAACGGCACCCGTTTCTTCATCTCGCAACCTTGCGCTATGGTATCACAAATGCCACACTCGTTGCAAGCTCGGTCGGATGGCCGCGGCCCGGGCCGTCCGGCGGAGCTCGGTCCCAGGGTCGCCTCTCGCCGGCGCGGGTGCCGCGTCGCCGGGATTAGGAGCAAGATTCGGAGTAAGATCGAGCTGAAGTCGCGAGAAGGTCGGTATCCGACAGTCGCCTCCTTGCGGCAGTAAGTCGGGATAGGCAAATGGAGACGATCGCGATCGTGAGGTTGAGCGCACTCGGAGACATCGTCAACACGCTCCCTGTGCTCAAGCCGCTGCGACGTGCCTTCCCGGATAGTCGGCTCTGCTGGATTGTCGAGGAGGAAACGGCGGAACTGCTGTCGTGCCAGGAACTCGACGTCGTCATCGCCATGCCGCGGAAGAGATGGCAACGGTCGGCGTCGCAGCTCAGCCGGTTGCCTGCAGTCCTGGCAGAGGTACGCACCCTCCGGAACGTCTTGCAACACCACGGCGTTACCATCTCGCTCGACTTCCAGGGCAACCTGAGGAGCGGGGTGGTAAGCCGGCTGACCGGCGCCCCGCTGCGGATCGGGTACGCACGCAGTGCCTCCAGGGAGGGGAACTGGCTCTTCAACAATCGCCGGATAACAGTACCCGAAACGTCGGTCCACCGGGTGGAGAGGCATCTGTCATTGCTGCGGGGGTTGGGGATCGAGCCGGTGTTCGAGAAGCCGGAGCTTCGACTGCCGGAGGAGACTCGCGAGTGGGCGCGGAGGTGGGCCAGGACGCTCCGCCGCCCGGTCGTCGCAATCCATCCGGGGACGAGCACCTTCGGCTCCTACAAGCGCTGGGGAAGCGAGAAGTACCAGGAACTGGCGAGGCGACTCGTCGCGGACGGTGTCTCGGTCGTCCTTACCTGGGGGCCGGGGGAGCGCGAAGAGGCCGAACGGATCGCCGCTGCCGGCGGGACGCTTGCACCCGAGACGCCGACGGTCTCCGCACTCGCCGCCATTCTCGCCGAGACGCAGCTCACGATCGGCGCAGACACCGGGCCGATCCACCTCGCCTCCGTCCTCGGAATCCCGGTCGTCGTTCTCTTCGGGCCGAAGGATCCCCGAATCTACGCACCGTACTTCAGCGAGACGCGTGTGATCGAACTCGACCTGCCCTGCCGTCCGTGCAAGAAGCGTCGTTGCAACAATCCTCGCTGCATCCTCGACATCCCGGTGGATCCAGTGTACTCGGCAGCGCGGGAGCTGCTCGCCGGCTCGTGACTGCCTCCAGCTACTGCCCCCTGATCCCACGCAGCCGCCCCCGGAGGATGCTCTTGCGGGCAACCTCCTCCCACTTCCCCTCGCAGATGTCCTCGAACGAATTGCCACGGACAAACCACGTCTCGATCCGATCCGGGTAGACGTCGAGGACGCGGAACTCGTGCGGCGGCTCGCAGAGCGAGTCGGTCGTCAGATAGCCCGGCGCGGCCTCATCGGCCTGGAAGAAGAACGGGCTGTGCACGTGTCCAGATATCGCGAGGACGAAGGTCCTCTGCTCCCGGAGAACGGCATCCACCTCCTCGGCACGGTGCATTACTACCTCGAGGTTCCTGGCAAGTCTGATACCCGTGCGGACGATCGGATCGCAATAGACGAGGTAGTGTGTGCAGAAGATGAGCGGCTTTGCCGGGGCCTTGCCCGCCTCGTTCCGCAACCACTTCACGTCCTCGGCCGTAGGGCAGTCTGTAAAGACGATGAACCGCCACCCCTTGTACTCGACGGAGTAGTTGCGCTTGCCGAACACGCGGTCGTAGCTCTCCTTGGCGTCGTGGTTGCCTTTGCAGGGATAGTAGGCGCACTTGAGCTTGTCGAGAATCTGCTTCGCCTTTTCCATGTCCGCGAGCGGGGCGTCGCCGTTCGTGATATCGCCCGTAACCAGAACGAGATCGGGTTCGATCTTTTCGTTGACCCAGCCGACGGTCTCCTCCAGAATCTGGAAGGAATGAGGCAGATCCTTCCAGTGGACCGTCTTGATCCCGCCGAGCGAGAGAGGTTGGCCCCGTGTCGGTTTGCCGGCCGGCACGCGGGTTGTCGTGGAACAATGGGTGTCCGTAATGTGAACGATCCGGAAGAGCCGTTCGGGGCTTGTGTCAGCGCATGGCGAGAGGCGAGCGAGGGCGAACAGAAGGCAGAAGACGGCAAGAGCGCACCGCGGCTCCCGCAATGCCGAGCATCGGGCTGTGGGGGCGGAGTGCACTCCGGGGGGGCTTGTCGTCGTGCCGGGTCTCACCCCAGTATGATAACCTTTCGAGCACCGGCCAGCAAGCAGTCTTGGATTGTCCGCTCCAGCGGACATATAATGGACGCGATTGCTATGACGAAACGCGATCGGTCGGTCCGGCGGGACTCGGTAACAGGAATGATCGGAGCGGCGTTTCGTGCTTACCAGCGGAGGGCTGCGTGCGCAGCGTCCGTCCCGGGGCGCTGCCTCCTCGCTCTCGCCCTATGGGCAGCCGCGGCGTTCGCCGCCGAGGACGCGAAGAAGGCGTCGGAACATTTCCACTGGCCGGCCTGGCAGATTCCCGCCACGAAGGTCGCCGAGGGCGGGGCACTCGCCATCCAGCCGGACGACAGGGCGGAGTCGAAGCGCGAGGTCGTCACCGAGGACGGAAAGAAAAAGGAGGAGAGCGTCGCACTCCTCGCCCGCGTGAGCCGCCGTGCAATTGCCAAGGGGCCTATCCCGATAGCCGCCAGCCCGGTCATCGAGTGGAAGGACATCCGCCCCGGTGTCTACCGAGTCAGCGCACGGGTCAAGTTCGAAGGCCCGCTCCACGTGATCGGCACGCCAATCACCCTCAGCGTCCTGACCGCCGAGCCGACCAGGGAGGACGTCTCCACTTCGTTCACGAACTGCGACTTCCGTGCCTCGGGCGAGTACGAGGTCATATCGTTCCTGTACGAGGTCGACCCTACACTCGCGAAGCGGCTGCCCGAGCGCCGCAGCCGACACCCGTGGGGTTATCCGGCTTTCTTAGAGGAAGTCTATCCGGGGTGGAAGGAAAACAAACCCAAAGCTCCGTCGCAGCCCCCGCGTCCGAAGGGGATTTCGATCGCCCTCGGACTCGACCGGACCAAGTACTGCGCGGCGAGCGGATTGCCGCCGAACTCGATGAACTCCGTGAGCCTCGACTGGATTGACCTCCAGCGAGTAGACCTCTCCCCGTCCATCACAGTCCGCTACGTAGATTCCCGGAAGCGCTGGCTGCGGCCGGGCGAGGAGAACCGGTTCGACATCGGGATCGAGAACTTCACGGACAAGACCTGGACGCGCGAGCTGCGGCTCGTTCTCGAACGCGAGATTGCCGAGCAAACCGTCCTCAGCAAGGAGCAGGTCTCGCTCCAGCCGGGCGAGGCGAAGGTCGTCTCCGTCCAGTGGAAGACAACGCCCGCGACGCCGATCTGGGGCTACGAGGCGCGGGCCGAAATCCGCGACGGCGAGAAGGTCGAATCCTCCGCGCGCGACTACGTCAACGTACACCCCGAGGTGTACTCCGTCCTCTGCATGGGGACGCGCTTCCGCCGCCCCGATCCATTCCGCGAGCGTGTGCAGTGGAACAATCTCGTCGAAGTCTTCGCCGCCACCGAGGGCGACTGCGCGGGTATTCTCCCCTCCGCGGACCAGTGGCTCTGCGGCATGTCCGAGGTTGTTACAAGCTACAAGATCGTCCAGAACGTGATCCAGCACAACGCCGAGATGGGTGTCGCAACGCATATGTACCTCTTTGCCGGCGGGACGGGGACACCGATCCTCGACCTGTACGTCCTCAAGCCCGAGTACTTCCCGAACCGCATCACAGCGACCGACCAGGTCTACCGGCTCCGCAGGAAAGTGATGGACGACGTCCGCGCGCACGATTTCAACAAGGGGCCGTTCGAGATGCCGAAGACGCCGCACGTCGAGGATCACATGAACTACTGGTTCCCGGAGCTGATGGATCGCATCACGAAGCAGGCCGTCGAGTTCATCGGAAAAACAGGCTACATGGGCATACGTTTCGACGTCGGGATATTCAGCCCGAAGAGCACGCGAACCGTCTTTGGCGAGCCGCTGCCTGTGGACGGGAAGAAGTCAATGGAGCAAGCAGCGAAGAACTTCGAGGGCTTCCGCGCCGCCATCATGAAGGAATGGCCCCAGTTCGAATGGGGCGCGAACATGGATAGTTGGGCCTATTTGGAGCAAGTGGGCAAGCGCGACTCGACTCCGCCCCCACCCGAGGACTACCCGGAATTCGTCGCCTTCGCAAAGGCACACGGACTTTTCATGGACGAAGGTACGATGAGCGCACCGCTCTACGACCACTACATGAATCGCTTCGAGGATGCCCTCTGGGCCATGGTCCAGAAGCGGGAGGCGGTCCGGAAGTTCGGCGGCGTCTACCAGCTCTTCTCGCCGCATCGCGACGGCAACGGCTACTTCGCCAACGACGACATCTACTGGGCGATCATGATCGTAGCCAGCGGCTCGTACTATGTCGGCTGCTTCTCCCCGCCCCCGTACAGCGAGGACTCGATCGGCCACTTCGTCGCACGCTTCGGCGAGTTCTTCCGTAGCAAGAGCCTTCGCACGCTCCTCGACGCCCGCGACAGGATCTTCGTTGATTCACCCAGCGAACTCTGGTACGCTGACACGGCAGTCTGGGAGGACATCGGTCCGAAACGACGCTATGTGATCCCGCTCATCAATCCCCCGACTAACGAGCGCCTCCGGCGGAACAAAGCCAACGAGTTGCCCGCGCCGATCGAGGAGCCGTTCAACGTCGAGATCAAGCTACCCGAAGGCTTCGCGAAAGCAAAGGCATGGATGCTTACCTGGGAGCCGCGCATCGCCGCCGTCCCGCTCCAGGCCGACGTGCACGGCGACAAGGCTATCACCCGCCTCCCGGGCATCGGGCTCTTCCGTACGCTTGTCGTCGAGTTCGAGAAGTAGGCAAGAACCGACGCGAGACAAGATCTCGCCCCCGGGCGATTACGAAACGCGAGAAAGCCCTGCGCTCATCCGCGCAAGCTGTGGGCGGAAGGCCGTAGCGTCCGTACCCGCGGAGGCAGTCACCCGGCGTCGGACGCAAGCCCGTCCGCTCGCTGTGGAGATCGGACGCTACCATTCTGGTTTCCTGGCTCCGCATAGCATTCGGCTTGCGTGTGCAGCGCCGCTGCTCGTGCCGGCCCCGATCAGAAATCCGCTCCCTCCAGCCGCAGGAGTGCCTTCTTCGCTCGCAGACCGCCGGTGAAGCCGCCGAGCGACCCGTCCGCTCGGATGACACGGTGGCAGGGATAGATGAGCGGGAGCGGGTTGGCTCCGAGCGCGCGGCCTACTGCACGAGCGCCTGTTCCGAGCTGTGCCGCAAGAGCACCATAGCAGACGGTCGAGCCGCGCGGGACGTGCAGCAGCGCCTCCAGAACGCGCCTAACGAAGCCGCTGGTGCGGAGGTCGTGGGGATGGACGAACTCGCCGCCTTTCAGGTAGTGCTCGAGCGCCACGTCGAAGCTCCGGAGATGCTGCCTGCGGGGACGAGCTGCGTAGAGCTTCGAGCAACGAGCGTCGAACGCCCCTTTCGCTCCAAAGGAGATCAGGACCAGCCGCCCCTCGCGATGGGCATAGTAGAGCCGCCCGAAGGGGGAACTGGCCGACGAGTAAAGCAGCTCAGGCATCGTTTGCATCGTAAGCTTCCGCGGAGCCGGCTGCAAGCGGTTGCAGCAGACCGCACCCCTGTCGAGTGCCAGAGGGAAAGCCCCAATCGAGAGCTCCGCAAACCACTTCGCCACCGTTTCTCCGGCGGTGTCAGAGCGTCATGGTGCCCGGATCGCTCCTCTGGTTGAACCGATGCTCAGGCGTGGCGGGTGGCGGCTTCCTTGGCGGTCTCGGCCCACTCGCGGAGTCGCTCGGGCCGGCCGTTCAGAGTTTGGAGCTCGCGGAGGACGACCTGGACATAGCATCCTTGCGCGATCCGGAAACCCTCTTCGAGATGCCTGCGGATCTGGCTGAGCTCGCCGAAGACGACGTCGGAGGCTTTCTGGCGCCACATGATCGCGTAGCGGCTGCCGACCGCCTCGACAACCTTCGCGAGGTCCGTCCAGGCGGAACAGACGAAGATGCGCAGGTTCGGTATCCGGAGGACGCCGGCGATCTTGCGAGTGAGGTTCTCGCAGCAACCGTAGCTCGTGAGCCAGAAGCGGGAGAGTATGGGAATCTGGTACTGGAGAAGGAACTCCTCCCACATCGCCGGGGAGACCTGGTCGAACTCCTGGCTTTCGGTAGCGTGCCAGAGGTCGCGTAGGCGGATGTTGCCCGGAGCAGCGTCAGACCGGGGCGGATCGCTGCAGTACATGGGGCCTGTGTTGTTGAGCGTGAGCAGTCCGGCCCTTTCATAGGTCTCGCAGGCTCGAAGGACGCCCTGTTGTAGATGGTTCATGAGCCTGTGTACGAGGTCGGGTCGGTCGGCCATATCCCAGAGGAGTTGATCGAGGCCGCGCAGGTTGGCGGCTATGCCGCCGAGACCCGCCGCCATCGGCACAGCGGAGCCAAGCCGCACATCCATCGCGTCGCCGAGGAGATCTCCCATCTCGGAGACGGCTCGTTGCGTGGCGGCCTGGTTGTACACATAGTTCGGGAGCAAGAGCCGGTCGAAGTCCTGCTCGGTCTTGAGGGGCGGGTCGAACTTGAATGCACCGCCGCACTCCTTCGGGCGAATGTGCCGGATGGGCACGCCCCAGGTATCGGGCGTCGTCTGGTCGAAAACAGCGCCGACCTCCCAGTAGGGTTCGTAGACCTCGTCGTCGCCGATCCACTGTTTGATCAGCCGCTGACGGAAGACTCGCTCGACATTGCGGCAGCGGGGGTCGGTGCAGACGAGCTTGTCCTCCGGGAGGAGTTCAGCCCACGCACCGACGGGTTTGCACCAGACGGGCGGGCGGTCGGGTTTGCGCAGACCGTTGACGGCTCGCCAACGCTCCCGCCGAGCAGCCATATCGGGGCTGTTCGCCAGTTCTACGATCTGCCGAGCCAACGCTCGGATCGCCTCGCGGTCGCGTCGTTCTTGCAGACTCATCGCAAGTTGCTCCGCGCCCTGAGGCCGGTCGCGCTCAGACGGGGCGGCGGTCGAGAAACGTTCGTATCGCTCGGACGTCCCCGGGTGTTCGATCGCACTCGGGGGCCATAGCTGTACGGCATACTCCAAAGTCACGGCG
>Ga0272448_1007168_pt1 | contig 11876 bp, 11 predicted proteins | sample YNPCB0191_FD_202220 | JGI IMG/M metagenome (GOLD analysis project Ga0272448, IMG submission 202220) | Hot spring sediment microbial communities from Yellowstone National Park, WY, United States - YNP-CB-019-1 | ecosystem: Environmental > Aquatic > Thermal springs > Hot (42-90C) > Sediment... | reverse complement strand
GCTATAGAAAATGAAAGGATAAAGCTTATTGAAATGGTTTCTCCGGGTGTTGCAACCGTGTTTACTACTCAAGAAGTCACAATTCCTAATCCTTTTAGTGATATCCCTTTTGGTGATTTTTTTGGCATTCCAAACACGCCAGAATTTAAACAAAAAAGACAAGGTCTTGGCTCTGCTTTTATTGTAGATGTAGATTATAATAAAAAAGTTGTGTATCTTCTGACGAACAATCATGTGATAGAAAATGCAAAAGACATTCAAGTTGCTTTTAAAAACAAAGTTGTGCTGAGAGGAAGAGTTGTTGGTGGTGATAAACTAAGCGATGTCGCATTAATAGAAGTTCCATTTAAAAAAGGAATAGAAGATTTTGCATCTAAGCATGTTTTAAAACTTGGAGATTCTGACCAATTAAAAGTAGGTGCAACAGTTATTGCAATCGGAAGCCCTCTTGGACTTTCAGATACGGTAACAATAGGAATTGTATCAGCTAAAAACAGACAGATAGAAGATAGACCGGGAGAAGGATTTATTCAAACAGATGCAGCAATTAATCCAGGAAACTCCGGCGGCCCACTGATCAACATCAAAGGTGAAGTTGTAGGAATTAATACTGCTATAATTGCCGGGGCACAAGGTCTTGGTTTTGCAATTCCAATAAATCAAGCAAAATGGGTTATGGATCAAATATTAAAATATGGAAAAGTAAAAAGAAGTAAAATTGGTGTAATCGTTCAACCATTAACTCCGGAGCTTGCCGAGCACTTTGGTGTAAACGAGGGAGTACTAGTCTCTAATGTACAACCAGGAGGACCGGCAGACAAAGCAGGCATTAGAGCAGGAGATATTATAGTAGAAGTAAATGGTAAAAAAATTTCTGAAGTTCAAGATTTACAAAATCAGATAATGAAAAACCCACCGGGAACAAAAATCAATCTAAAAGTTATAAGAAATAGTAAAGAACTAACATTTACAGTAATTACCGTTCCATTAGAAGGTAGTGATGCACGAGAGCAAACAACTGACGAAGGTTCATCAACAATAGAAAACAGTACAGGATTGATAGTAAAAGATTTAACACCGGGATTGATACAAAAATATGGATTACCTAAGGTGGCTAATGGAGTTTTAGTATACGGCGTTAAAGAAGGCAGTGCTGCAGAAGAGGCAGGTTTACAAGCTGGAGATATAATCCTTTCTGTGAATAATATTCCCGTAAAATCTGCTTCTGAGTTTTGGTCTATAATATCAAAAGCTAAAAAAGAAGGAAAAGATAACGTTCTTCTTTATGTACAAAAAGGAGATAATAGAATATATCTAACATTACCTTTAAGATGATTGCACTATTTGGAGGAAGTTTTGACCCAGTTCACCTGGGTCATCTTCGTATTGCTGAAGATATAAGGGAATATTACAATTTTTCTAAAATTATTTTCATCCCAGCCTATTATTCTCCATTAAAAGAATATCATTTTTCAAACCCAGAAGACAGACTTAGGATGTTAGATTTATCCATAAAAAATAACCCTTTTTTTGAAACCTCAGATTTTGAAATAAACAAAAAAGAAAAATCTTATACCATTGACACTATTAAATACTTTAAAGAAAAACTTGGATATAATCCATTTTTTATAGTAGGTTCTGATGCTTTTTTGACTTTAGATAAATGGAAAGAACCTATTAACCTATTAGAAAACACAAACTTAATTGTTGTAAGTAGAGATAATACAGGTTTTGAAAAAATAAAGGAATTTTTACTTGTAAAATTTTCATACAACAGATTATGTGTAGATAATAACTTAAACTTAAGCGAAACCAAAGTTTATTTTTTCAAATCAAGACAATTAGAAATTTCATCAACAGAAATTAGAAATAGAGTAAAAACCGGTAAATCTATTAAATACTTAGTATTGCCAGAAGTTGAAGAGTTTATTTATGCAAGAGGATTGTATAGATAGAAATTATTTAGAAAGAAAGTCAATAGATGAAAAAATTTAGTAAATAAAGTTCTGATATCTTGGGGGGGTATAGTGGTTTTATAGAATTTAAAAAGGAGATCTTTTGACTAAAGTCCTCAAGATGACAGCGAAAGATTGATCGATAAACATTAAAGGAAAGATCACCTAAGATGTCATTCTGAGCTAAGCGAAGAATCTCATACTTTTATTAAATTTCTCACCCGACGATTGAAAAGGTTAATAAATAATATACTTATGTTTTTATCATTTTTTAAATAGAACTTACAAGCTCACCTGCATTTAAGATTATACTTCATTCTTCTTATTTAAATCATTTAACACAAAGCTAACGGGTTGCTGTGGTGAGCAACAACTTTTAATATTAATATTCATTCTGTTTATAATTTCATTGTAAGCTTCTATAAAGCTTAAAACTTTACCACCAAAGCCTTTTGAAAATTTTTCTGCATCATTTTTATTTATAAATGGAATAACACTTGGACTGCAACATGGAACTGCAGAACTTCCTACTACATAGTAAGCATCAAGGGCGTTAATAGGCTTTTCTGTTATGAAATCGTAAGTTAATGCTGATACATTCTTTTCTGCGTAATTCTGATGAAGCATCAATCCGCAGTGTTCACAGCAAGCTTCTACAATCTTACTTCCTTCAACTATTATTTTATAAGGATGAGACCTTGTAATAGGCTTTTCACAGATTGGACAGGATTTAATAGGGATAGTTTCTTTATTTTCAACTGTATTTAAGGCTACAGAACCGTGCTTTCTCTTTACTTCTCCTTCTCTTTCAAGCTCTCTTATATCACGGTATATAGTCATTGCAGAAACGCCAAATATATGACTAAGCTCTTTAACTGTTACTTCTTTTTTTTCTCTAAGTATTCTTAATATCTCTGCCTTTCTTTCTTTATCTGTTAGCATTCTAAATAGCTCCTTTTGTTGATGGAACTTCTAATCTTCTTGGGTCTATTGATACTGCTTCTTTTAACGCAATTGCAAAAGATTTTGTTAAACATTCAGCTATGTGATGGAGATTGTGACCTGCCAAAACTTTTAAGTGCATGGTTATTCCGGCTGAAAGTGTAAAACCTTTAAAGAATTCTCCCATTAGTTCAAAATCAAAATTGGTTATCTTACCTCTTAGTCCAAAATCATCATAAAAAAGTAATGGTCTGCCAGAAAGGTCGATGCTGCACATTGCCAATGCTTCATCCATTGGAATTACACTATATCCAAATCTTTTTAAGCCCATCTTATCCCCAAGTGCTTCTTTTACGGCAAGACCTAAGACTATACCAACGTCTTCTACTAAATGATGATGGCTAACATGAACATCTCCTGTTGCCATGATTTCAAGGTCTATCATGGAATGAAATGAAAAGCTTTCAAGCATATGCGATAAAAATCCTATTTGCGTATCTACTTTATGTTTACCTGTACCATCTATATTTATTGACAACTCTATCTGTGTTTCTTTTGTCTCTCTTTTGATTAAAGCTTTTCTGCTCATTTCTTACCACCTTTCCAAAATTCTTTAAACGGACTTTTTCTTTGGTCTTCTCCTTCAACCTCTAAAGGAATACAAATCTCATTTAATCTTGATGCTATACCTTTTCCAAATTTACTTTCAATACTATCTACAATTTCAATCTCATCTTCTTCATCTAATGATATATTAGATGTTATTATAACAGGAAGTTTATCGTTATATCTACTGATAATTATATAATGAAAAATATCCTTCGCCCAGTCAGTAAGCCTTTCGCTTGCCAAATCATCTAAAACCAAAATTGGAGCTTTAATCACACTATCTAAAAGATATCTTGTACTACTACTTCCTTCAAACGTAGATTTTAAATCGTATAATAGTATTCTTGTATCATAAAACAAACCTGTAATACCCCTTTTAAAATAAAACTCTTTTAAAATGCTAACCGCTAAATGTGTTTTTCCTACGCCATGCCTTCCATAGAAGAAAATTCCTTTTCCTTCTAAATAATAATCACTGTAAATATATTCTTTAATTTTTGTTAAAATAATATGATGCGAAAAATGATTTGGGATAAAATTATCAAGATTTGCATGGTAATATTTTTTTGGAATATTAAGAGCTTTATTTAATTTTTCCGTATTTTTAAAAAGCTGACATCCACACCTAATAACTTCATTATCTTTAAAAATCCAGCCAATATCATTACATATCGGGCATTTTATCTCTTCCTTAACTTTTTCCATGAAGACCTCGCTAAGATTTTAAAATAATAAGAAATTAAGCTAGAGATATTATATAATAAAGATATATAAGTTCAATATGACATTAAAACCATGTTATTAAAATTTTTAAAATGCGATCTATCTGACTGAAGCTTTCAAGATGATATATTTATAGATTTAGAAGTAAACGTGTTAAATTTCATGCTCAAAATATAGTAATGTTTAAAAACCGAGGGGTAAGGTGCTAAAAAAACTTATTTTTGGTGTTTTAGCAGTTATAAACATAGCTTTTGCAGAAGAAATAACCATTATTGGTGATAGTTTAACAGTTGGTGCCGAAAAGTATATTAAATACTATATTCCAAATGCTGTAATAGATGCAAAGGTAGGAAGGAAATTTCAAGAAGCAATGGATAGAATATTAGATTTAGAAAGTAAAGAATTGTTAAAGGATATAGTAGTGATAGCATTAGGGACAAACGGATATTTTACAGTAGAAGAGGGGTTAAAAGTTATAGATTATCTACAAAGTAGAAATAAAAAAGTAGTTTTTGTAAATACAAAAGTTCCTCGCTGGTGGGAATCAGATGTTAATAACACTTACGAAGAGTTAAAAAGATTAAGACCAAAAATTATAATAATCGATTGGAAAACAATAAGCAATGTAATATGTTCAAGGGATGATATCCCAGAATGTTTCAGAAAAGACGGTTATCATCTAACAGACATGGGAAGTTATCTATTTTCTTGGTTAATATACAAGTATACACATGAATACGCTAACTAAGATTGACGGTTTAGATGGTTTCAGAGGAATTTTAGTCCTTTCTGTAATTATATTTCATGCTTTTTTAGTTTTTTCACCCGAGAATTTATCCAAGTTTAACGGTGGATTTTTAGCCGTAGAGTCTTTTTTTGTATTATCAGGCTTTCTGATTACAAAATCATTGATAATAAAAAATAAAAAATTAAATAATTTTTTTGAAGTTTATTTAGACTTTTTAAAATCTAGATTTTTAAGATTGCTTCCGGCTTTTATACTTCTTTCTATTATGGAAATATCTTTTATCCATTTATTTTTTCCGGAAAGACTAAAAAATCTCCTAAATGAATTACTTTTTGGCTCTTTAAATGTTTATAACTGGTGGTTAATAATAAGAGAAGTTCCATATTTTGAAAGATTTCAAGAAACTTTATTTAATCTTCATTTTTGGTCGTTATCAATAGAATGGCAATACTATCTAATTTGGGGCGCTGTATTTTTAATTCTGCTTAGATTTAGCAAGACAGTTGCAGTAATATTTACAATTATGTTTGCTTCATTTTCAGTATTAGATATGTACGTGTTTTTCAAAATATATGAAAACATAGATAGAGTCTATTTTGGAACAGATACAAGATTCTATTCTTTTATGATTGGCTCACTTTTAGCCTTAGCTGAAAATAAGATCGAAAAAAGAAATTGGATATTTTTAACTACGGGAATCATCTCTTTAATTCTTTTATTGACATCCTTTTTCTTACTTAACAATTATGAAAGCTTTATGTATCCATTTGGATTTTTGACAGTTTCAATTATTTCAGCTTTATTTATATTGTCGGTGTTAAAATCAGAATTTTTTGATAAATTATTGTCCTTTTATCCACTTTCATATATAGGTGCAAGAAGCTATTCACTATATCTTTGGCATTTTCCAATATTTTCTTTTTTAAGTTTTTTTTATGAGAAAAATATTCAAGAAGCCGTAATTTTAGGTTTTATTTTAAGCTTTTTAATCTCAAATATTAGTTATCTTCTTATTGAAGAACCTTTTAGAAGGTTAAATTTCTTAAGTTTGTATGATTTGAAAGTTGTTTTAAATCTCTCTATCAGCTCTGTTTTGTTAGGTTTGGTATTTGGTTATTTATCTTTTTCTACAGATGCAAATCTTGCTAAAGAAAAAAATGTAGAAAAGGCTGCATTTTTATCTATAAGCAATGATAAAGTTGTATCTGAAGAGATAAATGTCAGCAGTTTAGATAAAAAATCTCAAAAAAATAATACTAAGGAAAACGAAGAAAATCCTTTGGAAGAGATAAAAAATATTGAAGTTGGAAATTCAAATGGTGAAGTAATCTTAATAGGAGATTCTGTTTTACTTGGTGCATCAAAGTATGTTCAAGATTTTTTAAAAAATGCATACATAGATGCTAAAGTAGGAAGACAGTTTAAAGAAATTTATTCTTTATTAGAAAGCGGAAAGTTAGATAAGTATAATAAAATTGCCATTGCTCTTGGCAATAATGGTTATGTTAGTAAAAAAGATTTAGAGAATGTGATAGAAAGACTTAAAGATAAAGAAATATATTTAATCACTGTAAAAGTCCCAAGACCATGGCAAAATCAGGTTAACAATACATTTAAGGAAATTGCATCAGAATATAAGAATGTTAAAATCATAGATTGGTACAGTTATAGCAGAGAAAAGGAAGAGTTATTTGTAACTGATAAAGTCCATTTAAATAACAAAGGCGCTAAATATTTTGCAAGTTTAATTGCTAAAAATTTAGGAATAGAATACAAAAACTATGAACCACAACGAAGGGTAGATGACGAACAAAAATATGATAAAGTTGGTACAAAAAACAATAATAAAGAATTTTTAGATAATAAAAAATCAGATATTTCTGAAAAACTTTCAAATAAAGATAAAGAGACAAAGGATAAAAATGGCAATACAGAAAATGTCAATTTTAAAGAGCAAAATAATTTAAATGATAAAATTGAAAATATAATCTTATCTGCTCCTGGTCAAGAAAATAATTAACTAAAAAGTTAGCAATCATTAGGAGCTGTTCCAAAAAAAATTTGATAAAGATATTATCTGAGGGTGTTCCAAAATTTTTGTAAGCTTACCTTTCCGTGTCATCCTGAGGCCGAAGGCCGAAGGGTCTCTTTTTTGATTTTTTGACTTGAAAAGAAAAATATGAGATTCTTCGCTTCGCTCAGAATGACAACTTTGATTTTTGAAACAGTCTTAAGATATTATCTTGCCTGTCATTTTGTAGCCGCTGAAAAATCTTTTACTTTTTTTAAATTTCTTATTCAACGCATATGTTAATAATAACAATATTATCATGTTAAAACTAAACAGATTTCTTAGCTTATTAATAAGCATAATATTATTAGTTGCAAATAGTTTAACTATAACACACCATCATAAAGATAGAGAGCATCATACTGATTGTCAGGTCTGCGTACTGCAACTAAACCAACAATCAGAAGACCCAAATTCTCTTGAATTTTTTTATGAGATACAAACTTTTAATCAAGACTTTCCATTAATATTCAAAACATCAATCTTAAAATCTCAAAAAACATCCGATAAAAATCCAAGAGCACCTCCTGTATTAGCCTAATATCTAACCTTTTCACTATTTAACTTTTTAAAATTAAAAGCAGGAGTTATATTATGAAAAAATACTTACTTGCAACGTTGGCATTATTTAAATTTTCATACGCAGAAGAAATAGAGGAGTTAAAAAAAGAGCTTGAAAAACAAAGAGAGATTATAATTAAACTTCAAGAAAGATTGAACCGGTTAGAACAAAAACAACAGGAAGTTTTAAATCAGACAAAGGAGAAATTACAAAACTTACAAAGAGGAAACAGTATTGATAGAATGCTATCTAACCCATTCTCGCAAGCTAAATTTGTACCTGATATATCTTTGATTACAGATTTTTCTTATGTAAGCAGAAGTCTTACAGATGATACTTACAAATCTATTCAAATTCCAGGATTTAATCACGGATTTTTCCGTGATGGGAAATCTCCATTAAATGTTGAAAGAGGTTTCAATTTTAATTACTCCGAAATGTATTTAACTTCCACGGTAGACCCATACTTTGATTTGGTTGGCGTTTTCCATCTTCATAAAGATGGTTTTGAAATTGAAGAAGGATATTTCCAGACAAGAGACCTGCCGTATAACTTAAAGCTAAAAGGTGGTAAATTTTATAGCGAATTTGGAAGGCTAAATAAACAACACCATCACGTTTGGAACTTTGCAGATGCACCTTTGATATACAGAGCTATTTTTGGAGAGGAAAATTTAAACGAAACAGGTATTCAGCTATCATGGCTTGCACCAACTCCATTTTATCTTTTAACCGGCTTTGAAGTTTTCCAAGGAGACAACGAAAATAACTTTAACAGAAATGGATTTATTGTCAACACTAAAAAAGAGGGAAGCGGAAATAATATTAAAATCAGTGATACCGAAAAGCCAAATCTATTTACATTTTTCATCAAACCATCTTTTGACATAGGCAATACTTCAATCTTGACAGGTGTATCCTACGCACAAGGAAAAACAAGAATCAACCATTTAGAAGATGACAACCCTCATGCACAATCTGGCGATACGAAAATTTATGGATTTGAGGTGACAGCAAGACATACATTAGATTCTTACAGATATTTACTTTTACAGTCTGAATATATCTATAAAAAGTTTGATGGAACAAGGTTTGGTTATAACGATAGTGGAGACATTCAAACTCCAAGATTTGTAAAAAAACAGGCAGGATTTTATGTTGAAGGAATCTATAAATTTGCCGAAAGATGGAGAGCTGGTTTGAGATATGATTTAATCAATAAAAATGATGTATTTGTAAACGGCAGAAACAGGAACCTGCCGGACAACATATATAAATACTCTGCTATGATAGACTTTTTGCCAAGTGAGTTTTCAAGAATCAGACTTCAGTATAACTATGACAGAAGCTTGTTTACAGAAGATTTAAAAAGAAAGCCTAATAATGAAATTATTTTACAGTTTAACCTAGCAATTGGTGCCCATGGAGCACACGGATTTTAAAAAAAGGGGGGGTTGAAGATGAGAGTTTTAGTGTTTTTATTAATCTTATTAACATTTGGATCTGCAAAAGCAGAAATTAAAGTTGTAACAACATATCCATACATAGCAAGCATTACAAAAGAAATTGTAAAAGAAAAAGCACAGGTAGACTATTTAGCTTCCGGAAACTTAGACCCTCACTTTATCGTTCCAAAGCCATCTTTAACTGTAAAGCTTAGAAACGCAGATTTATTAATCATTAATGGTGCTGGTCTTGAAGTTGGCTGGCTTCCACCGCTTTTAAACCAAGCAAGCAACAGAAAGATTAACCCCTGGTCAAATGGATTTTTAGACTTATCTCAGTACATCAATCTGATAGAAAAACCGGAGAACGTATCAAGAGCAATGGGAGACGTACATCCAGAGGGAAACCCTCACTTTCACTTAGACCCATACAATGTACCGATTATCTCACAAGAAATTACAGAAAAAATATGTAAACTTGACAGTTCAAACTGTGATTATTACAAAAATAATCTATCTGACTTTAAAAAAAGATGGAATGAAAAATTAGCCATTTGGAATTCAAAAATGGCAAGCTTGAAAGGAGTAAAAGTTTATCAGTATCATAAACTATTTGATTATTTCTTAAAAAGATATAGGATTATCTCTATAGACACAATAGAGCCATTACCCGGAATACCCCCAACAGCAAAGCATTTAGAAGAGCTAATCTCAAAAGCAAAATCTGAAAACGTGAAGATGATTTTACAAGATGTTTACCATCCTATCAAACCTGCAAAATATATATCAGAAAAGACAGGTTTAAAAATTGTAGTCCTTCCTCATGACGTTGAAGCAGTAGAGGAAGCAAAGGATATATTCTCTTTATTTGATACAATCGTTGAAAGGATGAATAAATGAGTGATATTTTAGTACCTGCATTGACTTTATCCATAGTTTTATTGGTTATCCATTCTTACTTTGGAATAGATATAATAAAAAGAGGGATAATCTTTACTGATTTATCTATTGGACAAATGGCTGCTGCAGGAGCGGCAGTCTCTCTTTTCTTTTTTGAAGGTCAGTATAGATATTTAATCTCACTATCTTTTGCGCTAATAACAGCTATTTTAATAACTGTCGCAACAAGGAAAGAAAAAGTTTCCGTAGAAGGCTTTATTGGACTGATTTATGCTCTTGGAATTTCTTTAATATTCATTATTATGTCAAAATCACCTCACGGTCTTGAGGAATTAAACGATTTGCTTGCATACGATATCTTGTTTGTAAATATGACAGAGGTTTACAAAACAGCTATTTTATATACAGTCTTAGGATTGTTTTTATTTGTGATTAACAGATTTACAGCAGGATTTTTAAAAGAAATGTTATTTTTTTCTGTATTTTCAATTACAATCACAAGTTCAGTTTCATTAGCCGGTGTATTTGTCGTCTTTTCTCTCTTGATAGCTCCGGCGTTTATGGTTATACAGTTTTTCTCTAAAAATTTAATTGTTTATGCCGTGATTTTAGGTAGCTTAATCAATCTTTTGGCAGTTTATGTATCTTATGACTTTGACTTACCAACAGGTTACACTATCGTATTTTTTCAAACTTTTTCAGCAATAATGTCTTCTGTAATCTCATTTTTAAGAAAGTCTGAATGATTGAGTCTAAATAAATAGTCTTATGTATAGATTATAAGAAGGGAGGATTGACTCCTCCCATATAAATATTACTTCTTGTTTAACGCTTCCTTCAAAGATTTTGCAGCTGTGAATGCAACAACTTTTCTTTTTGGAATTTTAATTTCTTTTCCAGTTCTTGGGTTTCTTCCTTTTCTTGCTTTTCTTTCTTTAACATTAAAAACGCCAAGACCAGGAATAGCTGTTCTTTCTCCCTTTGCAAGAGCTTCTGTTAATGCTTCGATAGCTGCATTAACAGCTCTTTCAGCCTCTGATTTTTTTAACCCCGCTTTCTCCGCCACCTTTGCGATGAGCTCTGACTTTGTCATATCTCTGTACCTCCTATAAATAATGATATCTAAGTTTACCAATATTATAACTGGTTTGTCAAGTATTTTTATAAATTATATCGGATTAAGAAAGTTCAAAAAACTATAAATTATAAAGTCTTTCAATTTGATATTAGATGATAGAAGAAGATGTATACAAATGGTTGTAAAATAGCAGTAGCAAAGTTTCTGGAAACTAAATGTAAAAAAATTATAAAGCTGATTTGTGTAATGTTTAGCTATGCTAAAACATTTGAAATAAATAAGATTTATTATTTCGAAAATTAGCAATGATAAAATTTAACCAAGATTTTAACCGGGAACAAATTAGTAAAAGTAGAAGACATAGAGAAATATGTATCACAATCCAACTCTGACTTAGTAGGAAAAAAATTAAAAGAGAAAGCCTATCTGATAAAATCAAAAGGTTTAGGCCTTATTAAGATAAATAAAGATGCATCAAATGAGAAATTTAATAAAAGCAGAAGATTCTTTGCCGGCTGCAGAGTGACACCATTGGATTACTCTTTTTCATCTTGAAGACTTTAGTCCGAAGGATTTCCTGTTTAAATCTTGTAAAAAATTATCAATTCTTCTCTAAGATATAAATGTTAAAATATTTAAAAAATCAAGCAAAAGCAGGATAGTCTATGTTTTTTGTAAAGAAGCTAATTACTTTTTTCATTATACCACCTGGATTGTTTGTTTTTATATTTCTAATCATTGCTTATTTTTCAAGAAATAATAAAAGAGTTTTGAACATCTCGTTAGTTTCAGCTATTTCAATTTATTTAATCTCAATAGAACCTGTTAAAGATTTTCTTCTTA
>Ga0272448_1007164_pt1 | contig 11880 bp, 7 predicted proteins | sample YNPCB0191_FD_202220 | JGI IMG/M metagenome (GOLD analysis project Ga0272448, IMG submission 202220) | Hot spring sediment microbial communities from Yellowstone National Park, WY, United States - YNP-CB-019-1 | ecosystem: Environmental > Aquatic > Thermal springs > Hot (42-90C) > Sediment... | reverse complement strand
CGGGGAGAGAAGGGGGGAAGAGAGTGGGGTTTGGGGGCGGCGGCGAAGCCGCCGCCCCCAAACCCCCTCATTTCTCCCCCTCCCCGCGCCGCGCAGCGGCAGCGGGGAGGGGGCCGGGGGGAGGGGTGAGCCCAAAGGGTCAGGTGGTCAGTATGCCGGTTTATGTCTGGGTTAATTTTTTAAAGTTCATCAGTCAGCGCATCCGCATCCTGCAAGGAGCACCCGATGACCATCCAGGACTACCTTGACCGCTACCTTCCCGCGCTGGAAGCGGAGATGCAGGCCGTCGTGGCCGCCTCCGGGCCTACCCTCCACGACCTCTACGGCATGCTCCGCTACCACCTGGGCTGGGAAGACCGGGAGTTTCGGCCCATCCCCGGCCCCCAACCCACCGGCAAGCGCCTCCGCCCCGTCTTCTGCCTCCTCTGCTGCGAAGCATGCGGTGGGGACTGGGAGCGGGCCCTGCCCGCCGCCGCGGCTGTGGAACTGGTCCACAACTTCTCCCTCATCCACGACGACATTGAGGACGGCGACAGCACCCGGCGCGGCCGGCCCACCGTCTGGTCGGTCTGGGGGGTGCCCCAGGCGCTGAACGCCGGGGACACCCTCTTCACCCTGGCCCATCTGGCCCTCTTCCGGCTGACGGACCGGGGCGTCCCCCCGGAGACCGTCCTTTCGGCCCTCCGGATTCTCCTGACGGCCTGCCTGCGCCTCACCGAGGGGCAGTTCCTGGACCTGCGGTTTGAGGGGCAGGAAGAGGTATCGGTAGAGGACTACCTGTTCATGATTGCCCGCAAGACGGCGGAACTGCTCTCGGCGGCCTGCGAACTGGGCGCGCTGGTGGCGGGCGCCCCCGCCGACGTGCGGGAGCGCCTGCGGGCGTTCGGCCATCACGTCGGCATCGCCTTCCAGATTCAGGACGACATCCTGGGCATCTGGGGCGACCCCGCCGTCACCGGAAAGCCCGTGGGCTCCGACCTTCGGCGCGGCAAGAAGACGTTCCCCGTCCTCTACGCCCTGAGCCGCCAGCCCGCGCTCCGGCATCTCCTTCCCAATGCCGCCTGCTCTTCGGACGACTTCCAGGCCGCGATGTCCCTCATCAACCGCTCCGGAGCCCGGGAGGCCGCCCGGGAGCGGGTCCTGGAGGAGGCAGACCGCGCGGCCCAGGCCCTGCGGGAGGCCGGCCTGAGCGGCCCCGCTGCCGACGCCCTGGCCACCCTGGCACACCAACTGGCCTTTCGGGACCGATGAAGATTAGAGTTCATCGGAAATTGAGCGCGGCGTCAGGATTGTGCCAATAGATATGAAAAGTCCGTACTCATCCGCGTTCATCTGCGTTCATCTGCGTCCTATTTCCGATGAAGTCTCTTGACCTTCGCCCTCCACTGATGGTCTTTGCCGCCTTCGTGGGCTCCTTCCTGCTCTACCTCTCCGGCCTGGTCCTGCCCTACTCCCTCTTCGCCCACGTCGCGCGCACCCCCATCAGTTTCCCGGAAATTGCCAAGCGGCAGCCCCTCCCCGCCGCCACCTTCCTGGCGACCTTCCTGGCCCTCTTCGGCCTCTACGCCCTGGTCTACCGGACATGCCGCCGCCATCCCCGGCAGGTCTCCCCCGCCATGATCCTCCTCTGCGGCCTGACGCTGGCGCTCCTCACGAGCCTCACCTACCCGGTCGGCGCGGGGGATGTGGTGGACTACGTCACCCATGGGGAGGAACTGTTCTACTATCGGGAGAACCCGCTGGTCGTGCCGCCAGGGCAACTGCCGGACACGGCCTTCGCCCGCTACTCGGCTTACCGCATGGCCCCCTCCAACTACGGCCCCCTCTGGACCTGGATCAGTGCGCTGGTGGTGGGCGCGCTGGGGCGGGGGAGCCTGGCGCTGAACCTGCTGGGGTTCAAGGGGGTGGCCATCGCCGCCTACCTGGCCCAGGCAGTGCTGATTTACGCCGTCCTGCGCCGCCGCCAGCCCGACCTGGCCCCGGCGGGGCTGGCCTTCTTCGCCTGGAACCCGCTGGTCCTCTACGAGTTCGCCGTCAACGGCCATAACGATGCGGCGATGATGGCCTTCGCCCTCCTGGGCATCTATTTCTGGGAACGGCGCCGCCCGCTGCGGATGACGGCGGCCCTCACCCTCTCCTTCCTGGTCAAGATACCGACGGCGCCGCTTCTTCCTCTGCTCTTGCTGGCCTGTGCCCGCGATGCCCGTAGTGAGGCACGAAACGCAGCGGAGTGCCGTCCACGCGACTCCGCTTCGCTCCGTCGCTTGCTACCCGTCGGATTGCTGAGCGGCGCGCTGGTGGCGCTGGCCTACCTCTCCCTGCCGGACCCGCTGGCCGCGCTGACCAACCTCTCCACCCGCTCCGGCCTCCTCACCCACTCCCTCCCGGCAGTCCTCTTCCTGACCCTGCGGCTGGTCGGGCTGAACGAAATGGATGCCGGGAGAGTGGCCCAGACCGCCGCGCTGGGCGCCTTCGCGGTCGCCTTCGTCCTCCAACTGGCCCGGACGTGGGTTCGGCCGGCGGCGGTCCTTCGCCACGCCTTTGACCTGATGCTCTTCCTCCTGCTCTTCGCCACCCCGTGGTTCCAGCCCTGGTACGTCACCTGGGCGGTGGCGCTGGCGGCCCTCTTCCCTCGCCCCGAAGCGCCGCTCCAGGCCGGCCTCCTCAGCCTGACGGTGGTCTTCTCCTACGTGGTGTACGGCTTCGTCTGGTTCTGGATTCCCCACCAGGCCAACTGGGGCAACACCCTGGGCATCACTCTGATGGCCGTGGCGACGACCTACCTCATCCCGTGGGGATATACGCTCCGGGTTTGGGGGCAGTCGGGCCGGGTCGGCCCGCGGTGAAAGCCGCTTGCTTTTACCTGACAATGGGTTATAATTATCCAAGTATTCTAATTCCTGGCCCTTCCAGCCGGGGCCGCCGGTCGGGCTCTATCCCATCCGCAAAGAAGGGGAGCATGATGACCGAAACTCAGGCAGTGGAACCCACTACCCCCTGCTTCCCCCCATCCTCCCACACCTGTGGATTCTACGAATCAGAAGAAGAGAACCGGGCGCTGATCACCCCCTTCCTCCTCCAGGGCCTGGAGCGGGGCGAGCGGGTGGTCTACGTCACCGATGCCCACTCTGCCGAGACCATCCGGGGATACCTCCAGGACGCCGGAGTGGACGGTGACGCCGCCGTCGCGCGCGGGCAACTGGTCTTCCGGACCGCGCAGGAGACCTACCTCCAGGGCGACCGCTTTGACCCCGACCGGATGCTGGCCCTCCTGCGGGCGGAGACGGAGCGCGCTCTGGCCGACGGTTTCACCGGCCTGCGCATCACTGGCGAGATGTCCTGGGCCCTGCGCGGGATGCCCGGCACCGAACAACTCCTGGAGTACGAAGCCCAGGTCAACGACCTCCTCCCCGACCTCCCTTTCGTCGGCCTATGCCAGTACGACCGGCGGCAGTTCGGCCCGGAACTTCTGCTGGACATGCTCTGGCGGCACCCCCTGGTCGCCTTCGGCGGACAGGTCTACGAAAACCACCACTACGTTCCCCTCCACGAACTTCCGGCCCCCGCGCGCGAAGCGGCCCGGGTGCGGCGCCTTCTGGAGGACCTGGCGGAACGGACCCAGGCCGAGGACCGCGTCGCCCACCTCAACGCCCTCCTGCGGGCCATCCGCAACGTCAACCAGACCATCGTCCGGGAGCAGAACCCCCTCCGACTGCTCCAGAAAGTCTGCCGGAACCTGATAGAGACCCGCGGCTACCTGACCGCCTGGTGCGTGGCGCTGGACCCGGAGGGGAATCTCATCGCGGCGGCCGCGGCCGGCCTCCGGGAGGACGCGCTCCCGACCCTGATAGAACGGTGGCAACGCGGAGACCTCCCCGCCTGCGCCCGCCAGGCGCTGCTCAGCCGCGCCATCGTGGTGACCGGCCCCGAGCAGGACATCTGTGGCGATTGTCCCCTGCGGGCGGAGCGGCCGGACTGGCAGACCCTCACCCTGCGGCTGGAATACGGAGATAGAATATACGGAGTCCTGAGCGTCCGCAGCCCCCGCCGGTTCGCCGACATCCCGGAGGAGGCGGACCTCCTCCGGGAAGTTGCCTCGGACATCGCCTTCGCGCTCCACAGCCTGGCCGTGGAGAGGGAACGGCAACGGGCGGAGGAGCAGACCCGTCGCCTGGCCTCCACCCTGCTGGCCATCGCCCGGCCGGTGCGACCAATGGCCTCCTTCCTGGACCAGGACACCCTGCTGCGGGAGGTCGTCCGCGCAGTGCAGGCAATCACCGGCGCCTACAACGTCAACGTCTTCCTCCTCACCGACGCCGGGCTGGTCCTGGCGGCCGGGCACGGTGGGTACGAGGACGGCCAGCCTCCCATCGGCTATCGGCTGGAACCGGGGCAGGGCATCATCGGCACCGTGGCCCAGACCGGGCGCCCGCTCCTGGTCCCGGACGTCACCAAAGACCCCCGCTATCTCCCCTACGAACCACTCCCCCATACCCGCTGCGAACTGGCCGTGCCAGTGAAGCACGGCGAGCGGATTCTGGGCGTGCTGGACGTCCAGGCCACGACCCCCGACGCCTTTGACCTGGTCGCGCTGGAGGCGCTGAGCGCGCTGGCCGACCAACTGGCCGTCGCCCTGGAAAACGCCCGCCTCTTCGGGGAACTCTCCCGGCGGATGCAGGAACTGAGCGCCCTCTACGACAACGCGCTCCGCCTGGCCGCCGCCGGTTCCCTGGACGAACTGTTGGGGACGACCATCCGGCGGGCCATGGCCCTCCTGCACGCCCGGGGCGGCGGCATCTATTTCTACGACCCCGCCGCCGATGAACTGGAGTGGGTGGTGGGAGAGGGTATCGCCCGCCAGAACGTGGGCGTCCGCCTGCGGCCGGGGGAAGGGCTCTCCGGACGGGCGTTCCAGGAACAGCGCCCGATGAAAGTGGACGATTACCGGACGTGGGAGGGACGCAGTCCGCTCTTTGACGGCCAATCAGTAGGGGCCGTGGCGGCCATCCCCCTGGCCTGGCAGGAAGCGCCCATCGGCGTGCTGACCGTCGCCCGCGAGTCGGAGCAACCGCCGTTCACCGAGGACGACCTGCGCCTGCTGGCCCTCTTCGGTCAGCAGGCGGCCGCCGCCATCGCCACCGCCCGGGCCCGTCAGGCGGCGGAGCACCGGGCCCGCCAACTGGCCATTGTCAACGAAATCGGGCGGGCACTGGCGGGCACCCTGGACCTCCCCGCCATCTACCGCATCGCGCGGGACGGGGTCCGGCAACTGGTGGATGCCCCCGTCTTCGGCATCTCCCTGTTTGACGCGGAGCGGCAACTCATCACCGCCGCGTTTATGGCCGAAGGGGATACGGAGTTGGACGTGAGCCAGTTCCCACCGCTGACCCACGTCCCGGATGCGCCCACCGGGCGGAGCCGGGCCATCGCCACGGCCCGTCCGGAAATCATCCCCGACCTCAGCCCGGCCTACCAGGAGGGGCGGGCCATCGTCGTCGGCGAGGGGCCGTATGCCCTCTCCGCCCTCTACGTCCCCATGGTCGTGGAGGGACGGGTGGTGGGGCTCCTGGAGGTGCAGAGTTACCGCCGCGCGGCCTACACGCCGGAGGACGTGGCGCTCCTGCAGACGGTGGCCCATCAGATCGGCCTGGCCATCCAGAACGCCCGCCTCTTCCAGGAGACCCGTGCGCTGGCCGCCTTCAACGCCGACGTGGTCAACTCTGTGTCCGAAGGCATCATTATGGCCGACGCCGCCGGTCGCCTGACCTTCATGAACCCGGCAGCGGCGGCCATGGTGGGCGGCCAGCCTCAGGACTGGATCGGCCGTTCTCAGGAGGACCTGCTCCCGCCCGACCAGCGCGCGGTCATCCGGGCGGCGGACCGGCGGCGGCGGAAGGGGCGGAGCGACCGCTACGAACTGGAACTCCTGCGCCGGGACGGGCAGCGGGTGCCGGTGCAGGTCAGCGGCGTGCCCCGCTTTGACCAGACGGGCCACTTTGTGGGCTCCCTGGCCGTCTTCACCGACATCTCGGAGCGGAAGCGGGCGGAGGAGGCCCTGCGGCGGTACGCGGAGCGGCTGCAGGCGCTGCGGGCGCTGGATGCGGCCATCCTGGCCGCCCGTTCCCCCGAAGAGGTCGCCCACGTGGCCCTGGAGCACGTCCGCCGCCTGGTCCCCTGCGACGGGGCCGGAGTGGTGACGTTTGACCGGGCCGCCCGCGAGGGCATCGTCCTGGCGGGCATCGCCGACAGCGGAATTCCCATCGGTGCCGGGTTCCGCTTCCCGCTGGTGGGGGTGGAGAAGGAGATTGAGGCCAGCCAGCGGGGCGAGGTGCTCTTCGTGCCGGATATTCAGGCGCTCCCTGCCCCTTCGCTGGCAGAGGCGGCCCTCCTGGCCGCAGGCGTGCGCTCCTATGTGGCGGTGCCCCTGCTGGCAGGCGGGGAACTGCGGGGCTGGCTGGCCGTCGCCTCCGCCACCCCGGGCACGCTGACCACCGGGCATGCGGAGGTCCTGCGGGAAGTGTCCGCGCAACTGGCCGTCGCCCTCTATCAGGCCGACCTGCGGGCCGCGCTGGCGGCGCAGGAGGCGCGGCTGGCCGCGCTGGTGGAGCATCTGCCCGAGGGCGTCCTCCTGCTGGACGGCGACTACCGCATCCTGCTGACCAACCCGGCGGGGGAGGAGATGCTGTCGGTTCTGAACAACGCCCGGGTGGGCGATACGCTCACCCATCTGGCGGACCGCCCGCTCTCATCCCTGCTGATTCTCCCGGCGGGAACGGCCTGGCATGAGATTGTCGTCTCCGGCCGCCCACCGCGGGTCTTCCAGGTCGCCGCCCGACCGGTATCCGGCGTCGGGCCCAACGGCGGGTGGGTGCTGGTCATCCGCGAGGTCACCCAGGAGCGGTACCTGCAGGCACAACTGGAGCAGCAGGAGCGACTGGCGGCGGTGGGGCAACTGGCCAGCGGCATCGCCCACGACTTCAACAACCTCCTCACCACCATCATCCTCTACGCCCAGATGGTGCAGGGGCATCCCGACCTGCCCTCCGACCTGGCCCAGCCCCTGCAGATCATTATCGGCGAATCCCGGCAGGCCACCCAACTGGTGCAGCAGGTGCTGGATTTCAGCCGTCGCGCGCCGATGGAGGCCCGTCCGATGGACCTGGTGCCGTTCCTCAAAGAATCGGTGAAGATTCTGGAGCGGACGATTCCGGAAAGCATCCGGTTGCGGCTGGTCGCGGGGGAGGGGCCGTTTTTGGTGAACGGCGACCCGACCCGCATCCGCCAGGCGGTGGTCAACATGGTGCTCAACGCGCGGGACGCGATGCCCCAGGGCGGCGAGGTCCGCCTGAGCCTCTCCCGCTTCACCCTGGGCCCGGCGGAGGCGCCGCCGGTGGCGGGGATGGGGCCGGGCGAGTGGGTCTGCCTGGAGGTCGCCGATACGGGCACCGGCATCCCGCCGGACGTGCTCCCCCACATCTTTGAGCCGTTCTTCACGACCAAACCCCGGGGCGTCGGGACGGGGCTGGGGCTGGCGCAGGTCTACGGCATCGTCCAGCAACACGGCGGGTACATCGGCGTGGAGACGGAGGTGGGGAAGGGGACGGTCTTCCGGGTCTACCTGCCCGCGCTGGAACGGGCGACGCTCTACCCGGAGGAGCGGGAGGCGGTTTCCGTCCCCCACGGCCGTGGAGAGACGATTCTGCTGGTGGAGGACCACGCGGCACTGCGGGCGGCGGGGCGGGAGGTGCTGGAGCGGTTGGGCTATCGGGTGCTGGAGGCGGCGGACGGTCGGGAGGCGCTGGCGGTGTACGCCGCCGAACGGGTGGACCTGGTGCTCACCGACGTGGTGATGCCGGGGATGGGCGGCGCGGCGCTGGTGGAGGCGCTGCGGCGGCAGAACCCGGACCTGAAGGCCATCGCCATCACCGGCTACGGCGAGGACCAGGAGGTGGAGCGCGTCCGTCAGGCCGGCGTGGCGGCGGTCGTCCGCAAACCCTTTGAAGTGGAGCGCCTGGCGGAGATTCTCCGGCGGGTGCTGGGGTAAGAACCGCCCCGAGTGGCGCGAATCGTCACGACATGGTGTATGTAGGGGCAGGGCTTGCCCCTGCCCATGGGCATCAATTTAAGCCCGACGGTGAACCGTCGGGCTGATTCAGCAAAGCCCTGCGGGCTGTTTTGAGCCCCGAAGGGGCTTTGCAACATCAGCCCGACGCTTTAGCGTCGGGCGGAAGAGCACCCGCTAACCCAGACGGGCCTTAACTTGATGCGTATGGGGCAACCGCAAGGGTTGCCCCTACGTGTTTATGACCCCAAATACCCCCAACAACTGCCGCGCGGCCCGCTCCCAGGTGAATTCGGCGGCGCGCGCCCGCCCCCGCGCCGTCATCTCCCGGCGGAGACCCTCATCCTCCAGCGTGCGCCTCATCGCCCCCATCAGTCCGTCCTCATCCTCCGGGTCCACTAACAGCGCGGCGTCCCCCGCCACCTCCGGCAGACTGGAAACCCCCGAGCAGACCACCGGCACCCCACAGGCCATCGCCTCCAGAACCGGCAGGCCGAACCCCTCATAGAACGACGGGAAGACAAAAAGGTCCGCCCCCCGATAGAGGGCCGGCAAGTCCGCATCCTCCACGAAACCCAGAATGCGCACCCGGTCGGGGTGGCGGGCCGCCTCCCCCAGGACCGACTCGTAGAGCCAGCCCCGGCCCCCGGCGATGACCAGCACCCGTCCGGTGTCCGGCAGGCGGACGAAGGCGCGGATCAGCCGGACGAAGTTTTTGCGCGGCTGGAGCGTCCCTACGGAGAGGACGTAGGGCCGGTCCAGGCCGTAGCGGGCCCGCAACCGCTCCCGCTCCCCCGACTCCGGCTCCGGGCGGAAGCGGGGGTCCACCCCGCTGTAGAGCACCTCCACCTTCTCCGGCGGCGTCCCTAACAGGCGAATCAGGTCGGCGCGGGTGGCCTCCGAATCCGCCAGCACCCGGTCGGCCCAGGCCACCGACGCCGGCACCACCCGCTCCAGATACCGCACCAGTTTGGGGACGAAGTGGTCCGGGTAGCGCAGGAAGGAGAGGTCGTGGACGGTGAGCAGGGTGCGCGTGCTGGGCCGGGTGGGGGGAAGGACGAAGTCCGGGGAGTAGAAGAGGTCCACCGGGCCGGTGAAGACCTCCACCGGGATGGGCAGGCGGGCCCGGTGCCAGAGGCGGGCGGCCCATTCGTCGCTAATGGGCAGGAAGCGGAACCGGATGGTGGGGGAGGGCGGCAGGTCGGCAGGGACGGCCTGCCCCCCGGCGGCCGCGAAGAGGGTGTAGCGATGGCCGGCCTCCCGCGCCTCCGGCAGCCGGAGCAGCGCGCCGACCAGTTCGCGGGTGTAGCGCCCGATGCCCGCCCGCTGCTGGACGGCGGCGGTGTAGTCAATGGCGATGTGCAGGGAGCAGGGAGCAGGTCGCATGTCACAGGGAGCAGGGAGCAGGTCGCATGTCGCAGGTCGCAGGGAGCAGGGAGCAGCAGGACAACTGCGAGCAGTTGTCCTACACGTGCCAGGCACTTCCAGAAGTGCCTGGCACGTTTGGCGGTTGCCCTGCTCCTACGCCATAGCGGCCAGGATGTCGGACGGCCTGATCATTTCGCCGTCGGCGCGGTTGACCCGCCGCACCCGTTCCCGCCCGACGACCCGCTCCACCTCCAGCGCCAGTTGCCCCAGATTCAGTTCCGGGACGATGACCCGACGGGCGTTGCGGGCCGCCAGTTCCACCACCTCCTCCGGGAAGGGCCAGATGGTCTGCAGTTTCAGGAAGCCCACCTTGCGGCCCCGCTGGCGGGCCATTCGCACCGCGTGGCGGGCCGAACGGGCCACCGCGCCGTAGGCAATGACCAGCGTCCGCGCGCCCTCCACTCCGTCCTCTTCGTACAGCAGGATGTCGGAGAGATTACGCTGGATTTTGCGGAAGATGCGCTCCAGCCAGGGGTTGATCTCATCGGGACGCTCGGTGGGGTAGCCCCGCTCGTCGTGGTGCAGGCCGGTGATGTGGTAGCGGTACCCCCGTCCGAAGGGGATCAGCGGCGGGATGTCCGAGGGCAGGTTCTCGTAGGGCTTGTACCACTCCGGCGGGACCAGCGTCTCCGCCCGCTCCACCCGCTCTATGGTGGCGGGGTCGGGGAGTTCCACCCCCTCCCGCATGTGGCCGACCACTTCGTCCATCAGCAGGATGACCGGCGTGCGGTACTTCTCGGCGAAGTTGAACGCGGCCACGGTGAGATCAAAGGCCTCCCGCACCGACGAGGGGGAGAGGGCGATGATGGGGTGGTCGCCGTGGGTGCCCCAGCGGGCCTGCATCACGTCCCCCTGAGACGGACTGGTGGGCCGACCGGTGGAGGGGCCCAGCCGCTGGACGTCCACGATGACGCAGGGGATTTCGGCCATCGCCGCGTAGCCGATGTTCTCCTGCATCAGGCTGAAGCCGGGGCCGGAGGTGGCGGTCATGGCCTTGGCGCCGCCCACCGCCGCGCCGATGACCGCCGAGATGGAGGCAATCTCGTCCTCCATCTGGATGAAGACGCCGCCCACCTGGGGCAGGCGGCGGGCCATGTGCTCGGCGATTTCCGTGGCCGGGGTGATGGGGTATCCGGCGAAGAACGTGCATCCGGCGGCGATGGCGCCTTCCGCACAGGCCTCGTCTCCTTGCATCAGAACGGCGCTCATTCCTCTCCCTCCACCTCGGTGACGAAGATGGCGAAGTCCGGGCAGTGCAACTCGCACCAGCGGCAGGCGGTGCACTTCTCCGGGTAGGCAACGATGACCCGCCCGTCCTCGTTCTGCTCCAGGACCTTCATGGGGCAGAAGGCCACGCACAGGCCGCACCCCTTGCACCAGTTGGGGAAGACGGTCACCTGCCCCCGCCGACGTCGTCTCCGACGGGGCTCCGCCGGAGGAACCACTTCCCCAACGGCCGTCGGCAGTCCACCTTCGGTGATCTGCGGTCCGTCGTCCGTGTTCTGTCGTCTATCGTCCATCGTCTGTCGTCTGTCGTCTGTGGTCTGTGGTCTGTCGTCTGTGGTCTGTCGTCCGTCGTCCGTGGTCTACTCCGCCTTCAGCACCACCGTCCGGCCCGGATACAGGCTGGCGAACCGCTGGCCGTCCTGCGGGGTGCCGATGCCGGCCCCGTAGTGCATGGGGACGACGATGGCCGGGTTCAGCGTCCGGGCGGCCTGGACGGCCTCCTCCACCGTCATCACGTAGGTCCCGCTGACCGGGAGGAGCGCCACATCGCAGGAAATCCGGGCCATTTCGGGGATGGCGTCGGTATCCCCGGCGAAGTAGAGCCGCACTCCTCCCACGGTGACCACGTAGCCCACATGCCCGGCGTTTTTGGGATGGAAGGGCTGACCGGGGGCGCGGAACTTGTTGATGTTGTAGGCCGGGACCGCCTCCACCTCCACTCCCGCCACCGTCATCCGGTCGCCGGGGCGGACGGCGCGGGCACCCTTCAGTTGTCCGGCGGCCCCACCACCCGCCAGGATGACGGTGTTCGGCCCGGCTACCTTCGCCACGTCCTCCGGGGAGCAGTGGTCAAAGTGTTCGTGGCTCACCAGGACCAGGTCGGCCACCGGCGGCTTTCCGCGCAGTTTCCAGGGGTCAAAGTAGACCACCGGGGGCCCGTCCAGGCGGAAACTGTCGTGCCCCAGCCAGTGCAACTTCTGGACCAGTTCTTCCGGTGTCATCGTTCCCTCCTGATGGTTCTCACAATGGTTCTCACACTAGCCACCTGACACTTTTAAGCAAAGGATGGTTGACCAGTGGGCTGGCTCCTGTAAAATAGAGTTCATCCGAAGTCTATCTCCCACACGAGGAGGACAGCGATGTTGGCCAACCATCTGTATTCT
>Ga0272448_1007162_pt1 | contig 11882 bp, 8 predicted proteins | sample YNPCB0191_FD_202220 | JGI IMG/M metagenome (GOLD analysis project Ga0272448, IMG submission 202220) | Hot spring sediment microbial communities from Yellowstone National Park, WY, United States - YNP-CB-019-1 | ecosystem: Environmental > Aquatic > Thermal springs > Hot (42-90C) > Sediment... | reverse complement strand
GATCATACCCTGTTCCCTCACGTACCGGCTGAGGACGCGCGGGAATGTGCCGTAGCAGCGAGGATGGGGTTTGCCGGTACCGAGCGGGCCGTAGGGCGCGACGGCCCAACCATCCGAGGCAACCATGCCGTAACGATGCGCGATCACGGCGCTGGTTTCCTCCTCGAGCTGGGCGTGGGCGATCATCGTGACACGGTTTCGCTCCTCCAGGATCAGGTCGAGGATCGCATCTGTCGGATCGCAGCCGCGCTGGGCGGCAACCTCGGCGATGGACTTACCCATGACCCACTTGTTTCGCTCCGACGCCACAAGCGCGATCACGATGCAGTCCGGGTCAACGGGGATATGATCGGTCCACTCGGGCGGTGGGTTATCCATCTCTGCCCTGATTCGGGCGCGAGCGGCGGGATCGGCCAGGCGTGCGAGCATTGCGTCCGCCCCGCCGGCGTGTGTCCAACCTGGGAGCCGCTGGTTCAGGTTCGCACATACGGCTGTGTAGGGGTACTTGTCGGCACGGATCTGGGCGGTGCGGTTCGCGTCGTCGATCAACTCGAGACAGTGGGCGATTTTACCCCAGTTGGGCCTGCCGGCGGCCCCCAGATGAGCAATCTGGGTGCGGACTCCCGAGATCCGAGCGATCTCGCAGGCTTCCGCGACGGACTCGACGACCGTCGAGCTGTACGAGCGCATGTGCATGGCGAAGAGGCCGTCCCGCTCCGCGACGGTTCGGCAGAGCTCGACGAGCTCGTCCGTCCGAGCGTACAGGCTCGGCGGGTACATGAGTCCGACGGAGAAGCCCCAAGCTCCCTCGTCCATTGACTGAGCGATGAGCTGTCGCATGCGACGGAGTTCGTCTTCGGTCGCAGGCCGGTTGTCGAAGCCGACGACCTCGGCGCGAATCGCGCAATGTCCGACCAGGGGGACGACGTTGACAGCCGTGCGCCGCTCGGCCAGGGAGTCGAGATACGCCCCGAATGTCGGCCACTTCCACTCGTCCACGAAGTCAATCACGGCCAGGGTTTCCTGGAGGCGAGTGCGCTTATCCGGGCTGATCGGAGCCGTCGTGTGGCCACAGTGGCCGATCACGAGCGTCGTGCAGCCCTGGCGGCTGTAGGATTCGGCGAGCGGATTCGCAAGGAGGGCGGTGTCCGAATGGTTATGCATATCAATGAAGCCCGGAGCAACGACGAGGCCGGCGGCGTCGATCCGTCGGGCGGCTCCTGCGTGCGAGAGGTTTCCGAGAGCGGCGACCTTACCTGCGGCGATTCCCACATCCGCGCGAAAGATCGGGGCTCCGGTGCCGTCAACCACCTGGCCGTTTTCGATGATGAGGTCGAACATGGTAAGCGTATTGTAAGCTCTGCGGTCGAGCCGCTCAAGGTCGCGGATGGACTTGATCTGTCTTCCGACTTTGGGTAGATTTCAATTGATTGGAGAGCTTTCGCCGGTATCGGGGCCGGCGAGAGAACCGACGGGAGAAGGATATGGACAAGAAGGTCCGCGTCGTACTGGTAGGCTGCGGCGGAATGAGCGGAGGCTGGCTCAAGATCGCCAGCGAAATCCCCGGCATCGAGATCGTCGGTCTCGTAGACATCCGGGAGGAGGCAGCCAGGAAACGGGCCGAGGAGTTCAAACTGTCGGGTGCCGTCGTCGGCAAGGATCTCAAGGCGGTGCTGAAGGCGACGAGGCCTGATGCCGTCTTTGACTGCACCGTACCCGAAGCTCACTACGGGGTCACTATGACGGCTCTCGAGCACCGTTGCCATGTGCTGGGCGAGAAGCCGCTGGCGGACAGCATGGCGCACGCGAAGGCTATGGTCGCCGCAGCGAAGAAGGCTCGGCGAATCTACGCCGTGATCCAAAATCGCCGGTACGACCCGAAGATCCGCCGATTGCGCCACTTCCTCGAATCCGGCGTGCTCGGGCGGATCACCACCGTGAACTGTGACTTCTACATAGGCGCCCACTTTGGCGGCTTCCGGGATCGCATGAAGCACGTCCTCCTTCTCGACATGGCAATCCACACATTTGACGCTGCCCGATTCATCACCGGGGCGGACCCCGTCTCCGTCCTGTGCCACGAGTGGAACCCGCCCGGTTCGTGGTACGCGTATGACGCCTCGGCGGTGGCAATTTTCCAAATGAAGGGCGGGATCGTCTATACCTATCGTGGCAGTTGGTGCGCCGAGGGACTCAACACGACCTGGGAGGCCGACTGGCGCATAGTCTGCGAGAAGGGGACTGTGCTCTGGAACGGGGGCGACATATTCCGCGCGCAGGCCGTCGCAAAGACCGGCGGCTTCTTCTCCGAACTTACCGATGTACACATCCCGCTCTTCGATCCCGGTGAGAAGACGGGGGGACATGCGGGCATCATCAAGGAGTTCATCAACTGCATACGCACGGGGAAGCGCCCCGAAACCTACTGTGCCGACAACATCAAGAGCCTCGCGATGGTCTTCGGGGCTATCAAGAGCGCTCAGTTGAAGCGCCTGGTGAAGATTACGTGGTAAAATACCCGACAGTCCGCACGTCTCGGAGCTTGCGGACGTCAGGGGACGAAGGAGTCAGTGATGAGCAGCGTACCCAAGACGCTCGACGTGAGGATCGGGACACTCGTGAGTGGCAACGGGGCAGACCCAGCCAACTACATCAAGCAGATCCTCCCGTACGGGTTCGAGAGTTTTTCGATCACTTTCTGGCAAAAGCTCGGCGGCGTTGACCTCAAGAAGCTTGCCAGCGAGATCAAGGATGTCATCGGCGACTCCGCCGTGATCAGTTCCGTGGCCATCTTCGGCAATCCGCTGGGCGAGGAGCCGGCGGACCTCGAAACCGTGAAGGGCTGGAAAGCACTGATTGACAACGCCCACCTCTTCGGCTGCGACGTCGTGGCCGGCTTTGCAGGCCGTGTGCGCGGGAAGTCAATTGACGACTCCATTCCTCGCTACAAGAAGGTCTTTGCCCCGCTTGCGAAGCGCGCGGCCGACAAGGGCGTCCGACTGGCCTTCGAGAACTGTCCGATGGGCGGCAACTGGTGGACGGGCGACTGGAATATCGCTCACAACCCGGCCGCATGGGTAAAGATGTTCGAGGCCGTGCCAGGGGATCACATCGGTCTGGAGTGGGAGCCATGTCATCAGATGTGCCAGCTTATTGACCCGCTGCCCCAGCTCCGTGAATGGGTGAAGCGCATTTTCCATATTCACGGGAAGTGCTGCACCATCCGCTGGGATGTGATCAAGAAGTACGGGATCCAGAGCCATGTACCGTTCGCCTTCCACCGGACGCCCGGTTTCGGGGACTGCAACTGGACGGACATCATCAGCGAATTGCGCATGGGTGGCTTCAAGGGTTCGATCGACATCGAAGGCTGGCATGATCCGGTCTATCGAGGCGAGCTGGAGATGACGGGCCAGGTACATGGTCTGAACTACCTCAAGCGTTGCCGCGGGGGCGATTTCGTGCCGAATCCCACATAGCGCACAGGCCGCGGGTTCGGGGTACGCGGTGAGATTTCTTGCCGCAAGGCCAGGGATCGCAAGGCGGGTTGTGCCCGCCCTCGGCCACCGAAGCCGAGCTGTCCCGTTTGGTCCTTTTCCGTGTACTGTTGCGGCTACGGCGATGGTATGAAACTCTTGGTGACCGGGTCGAACGGTCTGGTTGGCTCCGAAGTGTGCGCCTACTTCGATCGCCTCGGCTGGGAAATACACGGCATTGACAACAACCAGCGAGCCGTCTTCTTCGGACCGGAAGCCGACACCCGGTGCAACCAGGCCCGGCTTCAGGCTACCCTGGCCCGCTTCACCCACCACGAGATGGACGTCCGCGACAGAGCGGGGATTCTCCGACTGGTCCGCGAGTTGCGGCCCGATGCTGTCGTTCACTGCGCCGCCCAACCGAGCCACAACCGGGCAGCCGAGATCCCATTCGACGACTTCGACACCAACGCAGTTGGAACCCTCAACCTTCTGGAAGCTACGCGACAGTATGCCTGCGAGGCTCCCTTCGTCCTCATGTCGACGAACAAAGTCTACGGCGACACGCCGAACCGCATTCCGCTCCGGGAGCTGGAGACGCGCTGGGAATACGACGATCCTCTGTACGCGGACGGGATTCCGGAGACGCTCCCGATCGATCAGTCCACACACTCTCTCATGGGAGCGAGCAAGGTTGCGGCCGATGTGATGACGCAGGAGTACGGGCGCTACTTCGGGATGAGGACCTGCGGGATCCGGTGCGGCTGTCTCACGGGACCTCAGCACTCGGGCGTCGAACTGCATGGTTTTCTGAGCTACCTTGTCCGGTGCAATCTCGAGGGCCGCACTTACAATATCTTCGGCTACAAAGGAAAGCAGGTACGCGACAATATCCACAGTCTCGACGTCGCACGCTTCATCCATGCGTTCATCGAGGCCCCGCGCTCTGGAGAAGTGTACAACCTCGGCGGAGGCAAGGCGAACTCTTGTTCGATCATCGAGGCATTCAGCCGAGTGGAAGCCATTACCGGGAGGCCGATGATCTCCCGGTATGTCGAGCAGCACCGGGAAGGCGACCACATATGCTACTACAGCAACCTGCGGAAGGCCAGATCGCACTATCCAGCGTGGGACATCTCCATCGCATTGGACGCTATCTTCGAGGACCTCGTGAGGGGTTGGAGCCAGCGGCTCCGACTGTAGGGAGAAATGGGTTGGTTCGGCAGGCACTGGCACGAGCGTGCCGCCATGGCGCCCCCGACGATAGCGACGCCGTCCCTGCGGCAGACGCTGCCGGGTGCGATCGCCCGACGCGCCGCCGAGCACGGTCTTCCGCCGGAGGCTGTACGCCTGTCGGTCTCGGCGGACCTCAGTAACGACGGGCGGTTCGTCGAGAGCTGGCTCGTCGTCTCGAACGACAAGCTTCTTGTCCTGTCCGATTCGGGCATGAAGGCGTTTGACCTCCGACGCCTGAACAAGTTCAAGAGTACAGAGTACTCAGGCTGCGGATTCCTGACCGCCGAGGAAGACGGAGCGAGAGTGGAGTTGATCCGCTACACGCACTCCAGGTCGCACGTCTTCTCGCTGGTCGCTGGGACACTGGACAAGCTTGCCAAGGGGGAGAAGGTCGAGATTCCTGCCGAAGAGCTAAGGAAGTGCCCGAAATGCGGGGGCGAGTACGCAGGCGGGAACTGTCCCAGGTGCCGCGGGAAGCGTCGCATATTCTTCAGACTTCTCCGGTATGCCCGGCCGCACAAGCTCGTCTTCCTTCTTACCATGCTTTTGATGCTTCTCTCGACCGCGATGAACTTGGCGCCTCCGTATCTTCAGAAGATACTTTTCGACGAGATCCTGATCGGTAAGCGGCGGGTGGGGCTGCTTCTGCCGGTCGTCTTGGCTCTTCTCGGCTTTGCCGCGGCGGGCCTCGTGATCTCGATGTACGCCGGGCGGTTGAACGGATGGCTCGGCTCGCGGCTCGCTTACGAGATCCGTGCCGAAGTCTTCCGTCATCTTCAGCAGCTCTCGCTCAGCTTCTACGACCGGCTCCAGATCGGCGCGGTCATGGAACGGGTTTCCCAGGACACAGGCGCCGTCCAGGAGTTCCTGTCGTTCGGGCTGCGGATCATCGTCGTCCAGACGCTGCTCCTCGTCCTGAGCGGGGCAATGCTTTTCATTATGAATTGGCGGCTTGCCCTTTGGGTGCTCGTTCCGGCGCCGGCTGTGGTTTTCATCACCATTGTCAGTTGGCGGGTCCTCCGCAGCGCCTTCCACCGCCTATGGGAGCGTTGGGCAAGAATGGGGGGACTGCTCAACAATATCCTCTCTGGCCTGAAGGAAGTCAAGGCGTTCGCCCAGGAGCCACGCGAGATCGCTCGATTTGATCGGAGGAGCTTCGAGCTTTTCGAGTGGAGCTATCGGACCCAGGCGGCCCTTGCCTTCTACTTCCCGCTCATGGGTTTTGTCTCCGGGCTCGGGCTCTACGTCATCTGGTATCTCGGCGGCAGGGATGTGCTCTCGGGCAAGATGACTCCAGGCACGCTCATCGCCTTCATCTCTTACCTCGGCATGTTCTACGGCCCGATACAGTTCCTCAGCCAGGTGGGCGGCTGGCTCTCGCGCTCGATCACTTCTGCGGAACGCGTGTTCGAGATCCTTGACGCGAAGACGGACGTCCCCGAGCCGGCGGAGCCGGTGGAAATCGGCGAAATCCGCGGCGAGATCGAGTTCCGCGATGTGACGTTCGGCTATGTCAAGCACAAGCCAGTGCTCCACGGCGTGAGTCTGTGCCTTCGCCCTGGCGAGATGGTTGGCTTGGTCGGGCATTCGGGTGCCGGGAAGAGTACGGTGATAAATCTGCTTCTGCGATTCTATGACGTCGATGCCGGCGCGGTACTGATTGATGGGGTGGACATCCGGAGGATCCCGCTCGCGCAGCTCCGATCCCAGGTCGGCGTGGTCTTCCAGGAGCCGCTGTTGTTCAGTGGTACGATCGCAGAGAACTTGGGCTACGCCAAGCCGGGGGCGACGGCGGAGGAGATCATCGTCTCCGCGCATGCGGCCAACGCGCATAGCTTCATCATGGCCAAGCCTTGCGCCTACGACGCGCAAGTCGGCGAGCGCGGCTCCCGGCTCTCCGTTGGCGAGAAGCAGCGCATAGCCATCGCCCGAGCTATCCTCCACGCGCCCCGAATCCTCATTCTTGACGAGGCCACGTCGGCCGTTGATCTCAAGACCGAGGAGCAGATTCAGGAGGCCATCGGCCGCCTCGTTCGCGGCAGGACGACCATCGCCATCGCACATCGTCTCAGCACCCTTCGCAATGCTGACCGTCTTTTCGTCCTCGAACACGGTCGCCGCGTCGAAGAGGGGACTCACGAGGAGCTTTTCCGCAAGAGAGGTGTCTATTACAATCTTGTCGTCCTCCAGCGCCGGGTTTCGTCAATCCAGGCGGTGGATGGATGAGCAGGTCAGGAGAACGCACATGGGAATCCAGCCCGAAGCTCGCGCAGTCACGACCGGCCCCAAGCACCACTTCTTCGGGTACTATGACAAGAGCCCGTGGGATTCGACGGGACGATACATGTTAGGTATGGAAACGAGCTTCATGGATCGGTCGCCGACGGGCGACGACCCGGCCGTGATAGGGCTCATTGATCTCGAAGACGGGAATCGCTGGATTCCGCTCGACGAGACCCGAGCATGGCATTGGCAGCAGGGCGCCATGCTCCAGTGGCTTCCGAACGCACCCGACCGCCTCGTCATCTACAATCAGAAACGACGCGATGAGTTCATCTCGATCATACGAGATATCAAGAGCGGCGAGACTCGGACACTTCCTCGGGCGATCTACGCGGTCAGCCCAGATGGCCGTTCTGCCATCACGCTCAACTTTGCCCGCCTCCATCGAACACGCCCTGGCTACGGCTACCCGGGCGGCCGCGACCCGTGGGCAGGCGAACTGGAACCCGGTGAGGACGGTCTGTATTGGATGGACCTTGCCACCGGTGATAGCCGGCTGATCATCTCCATCGCACAGATGGCTCAGACGAATCGGAAGCATAGAATGAAGGGCTGCGTGCACTGGTTCAACCATCTCCAGTTCAATCCCGACGGTACGCGGTTCATCTTTCTGCACCGCTGGCGCACTGAGGACTGGAAGATACGGGACACGCGCTTCTACACGGCAAATCCGGACGGTACGGACATCTACTGCCTAAACGACGACGACATGACCTCGCACTTCGACTGGTACAGTCCGCAAAAGGCTCTTGCGTGGGCGCGTCGCCACGGACGCGGCGATCACTATTATATGTTTACGGACCGGACGGAGGAGATCGAGCCGGTCGGCGAGGGAATTCTAACTACCGACGGCCACTGCTCCTTCTCGCCCGACCGCCGCTGGTTGCTGACCGACACCTATCCGGACCGAGAGCACAAGCGAACGCTCATTCTGTACGACATGGTCGAGAAACGGCGGGTTGACCTCGGCCGCTTCCTCTCGCCGCCGGTGCCCTTCAACGAGATTCGCTGCGACCTCCATCCTCGCTGGAGCCGCGACGGACGCCAGGTGTGCTTCGACTCCGTCCACGAAGGGTCGAGACAGATGTACGTCGTGGACGTGGGGGAGAAGTGAGTGGGCCGGGGTATCCGACTGCGGCGTGACAAAGCGGCCTTGCCCCGCCCGAACTTAGCGTCGCCTTGCCTCGGGGGCGATCAAGGGCGGGACGGGTAATTCGGTTCTCACCGGTTTCCCGTCCTCTCGAGATCTCTGCGGTGGTTGCTGCCCGGAGAAACCTATTCGAAGAAACGCTTGCGTGGCTCGGGGACAGCGAAGGTCTTGCCCTGGAGAACGAGCTGCGGGCGCCGGAGCATGATCTCCTCGGCCTCGGCCGTCCCGACGAGAGACCGAAGCACGTTGAACGCCTGCGAGAGGATCGGCGGGCGGAACTCAGGGTCGTGGGCGTCCGTTGCGATGAGGTGGGCGATCCGATCACGGACAAACCGGTCAGCGGCTTTCTGGGCGGCACGGCCGAACTGGCCCGTCAAGCTTGCCGCCGTAATCTGTGTCAAGCATCCAAGCCGTACCAACTCCTTGAGCTTTTTCGGATTCTCTGCCAGCTCCGTGGCTCGCTCGGGGTGCGTCAGGATCGGCACGTAGCCCTGCAACCGGAGCTGAAAGATCAACTCCGGCGTCCCCGACGGGATCGTGGAGGGGAACTCCAAAAGCATGTACTTACCCGTTTCGCCGATCGTGATGATGGACCGGTTCTTGAGGGCTTCAAAGAACTCCGGTGTAAGGTGCATGTCGGCGGCCGGCCGGAGTACCACGCCGATGCCGGCAGCCTGTACAGCCTCTCGGGCCTGGGCGAGCCGTTCGAGGATTGATGTCCGAGACGTGGCGAACACACCGTTGAAGAGGTGGGGTGATGCGCAGATCGTGTGGACTCCATCCGCCGCGGCGATGCGGGCCATAGCCAGCGTGTCCTTCAGGTCCTTGGGACCGTCGTCGAGGCCGGGCAGGATGTGGCAGTGAAGATCAATCATCATGTGGCGGAGATCAAGTTCCCGGTCTTGTGTGTTGTCCGTCTGAGAAACACTGGTCGGGGAGGGTGCTAAGGTCCTCCGCCCCAGATGTTTTCGGGGACGAAGACTTCGTCGCCGGGAAGGACTTCGACGTCATGAGACGTGTCGCCGCTACGGTAGAGGGATCGGAGGTCAACCTCCGTCGTCTTGAACTTGCCGTCCGGTGCCATTCTGCGCAATTGGATGGCCTTGGTCAGCGGCGAGGTATCGAAGCCGCCTGCCATGGCGACGGCCCGGGAGACGGTGAGCTTCTCGCCGGGGCTCGGGTAGTAGACACCAGCCGCCTTGACTCGGCCGTGAACGTAGATCGGTTGGAGCCGGGGGACGATGATGAGGTCGCCCGGCAGAATGGCGATATCCTTCTTGGGGTCCTCCGTTCCGAGGATCAGTTTGGTAAGGTCGAAGGTGGTTACCTGTCTATCCGGGGAGCCGGGACGACTGAGCCTGATGTTCGCCACGTCGGCCTCCCGTGCAAGTCCCTCGGCCATCGAGATTGCCTCGGCGAGGGTGAGTGTCTGGCCGACGGGGTACGGATATGCTCCGGGTTTGGCCACGGCGCCGAACACGTGGATCAAAGAGGCAACCGGGACGAAGACGGTATCCCCGGGCAGCACCACAGGGTTGTTCTCCTTCGACCGGTTCCAAAAGAAGGCGGCTAAGTTGACTTTTTGCCGCTGGCTGCCTCGAATAATCTCCACGTTCTGGAGGTCTGCATCGTGCGAATAGCTGCCAGCGAGAGCAAGGACCTGGGTGAGTACTGTGTCGGCACCCATCGGCAGGACGTACGATCCCGCGTTTTGGACGGCGCCCAGGATGTGGACGTAGGCGACGCGTGGCACGACGACAACGTCGTTGGCAACCAAGGGGAAGTCCGGACTGGGCGAGTCCGGACGGGTGATCTCGTCCAGGCTGACGACGACCACCTTGCGCTGCCCGCTCTGGGCGTCCTTCCGGAGGATCCGCACCTGCTGCCGGTTCGCTTCCGGCAACAGCCCCTCGGCAAGGCTGATAGCCTGGAGCAGGGTCATCTCCTCCGTCTCGGGGAGAGGAAAGGCCCCAGGCTTCTTGACACCCTCCAGCACGTAAACCTGCCGCATTTCCGTACCGAACTTGAGAATTAGCACGGACACGATGGGATCGCGCACATAAGGTTTGTACAACTCCGTAAGCTTCTTCTCGAGCTCGGACGGTAACATACCGACTACTTTGACCTTGCCGACCAGTTTGAAGATCACCTCGCCCGACGGCGGCACGGCTGCCTGGAGATCGAGGTCCGGGTTGTTGAAGAAGGTGACTACGATGTTGTCGCCCAGCTCGATCTTGCGCTCCGGCTCTGCCGCCGTTAGCCTGACGCTAAAAATGCAGAACAAAGCCAAGACTGGCAATCTCGTCATTGTAAGTGTCCGCACTCGATTCTCCTCCTCTCTTGAATACCAGGTTGTAGCGCCAATAGACATCCATATGGGAGCCGATCGCGTAGGTTACCCCGACGGACGGATTGATGTGGTAGGTTTCCGCCCGCCCCACGATGTTGTTGTTGGTTACGGTCAATCCGAACTCGCCCTTCAATCGGGTAGTGAACGTGTGCGAGACGGCGACGGCTACGGTCCGGCGAAACAGGAACTCATCCGTCTCCGAGAAGTCCGGAGCACCCTCGACGAACAACCGCCACGTGGTCACATCGGTGGGCTTCCACTTTAGTTCCCATCGGTAGGATACCTCCGAGACGTGGCTGTCGAGTTGTTTGTAGGGGCTTGTGTCTTCGTAGTCCACGGTCAGGATCCCGACTCGTATGTCCTGGGTGAGCTTGTCCGTAAGACTTGTCCTCAGCCCGATGGAAAAATCCGAGTAATGGTTGTCGTTCAAAAGCCCCTCCGTCCTGATCACCCTGCCTTGCCATGCCTGCAAGTACACGGAGTTCTCCGTGGAGATATCATAGATGAGTCGTTCGAAGGTGCGGGTCTCGTCGTAATCGAGGCGCTGATAGGCCGGAAGGTCATAGCGTAGTCGCTCGTAGTGGACGCCGACGTCGAGCTTGAATCTCCCGGTCGGAACGACCAATTCCACATTCATCGGCTCGAAGGTTCGCTGGACCTTGTCTGTGATCACGGTACCTGTTGGCTCGAAGAGTTTCAACTTTGCTACGTCAAAAGTCAGTTGAGCGACTGGGAATCTCAGGTCGCCGGAGAACTTGACCGCCTGCTCGTCACCGGTGTACTCGCCATGTTTGGCGTAGTTGATGTTGCGCCGCAGGAGATCGAGCGCGAACCTATGCGTCTCGGGCTGCAGCCGTATCTGCAGCCCGGCCTCGGAGGTGGTAATGAAGTCAGACATCGTGTCAGCGTGGGTGTGCGTGATATTGGATTCGAATGTCTCATCCACCCGGAGCACAGGCTTGAGAATAAATGGGCCGAATCGAAGCTCGGGAGTCTCTTCCGCTCCGAGGAGGGGACACAACAACGTGGCCACGAGTAGAATCCCTTTCGCTGTAGTGCGCACTCCGTATCGGTGACGAATCAAACACACCCGGCTTGGCCGTTTCTTCGAGTCTTTAGCCTGGTCAACCGCACGTCTCCAGAATTATAGAAGAGTATCGCAAAGAACGTTCTCAATCAAATCTAAGCGCGACACAGGGTGCACGAACAGTCTTGCTATGCGGTTCGGCGAAGCCGAGGGCGAATTCGTCCCGAAAGCCTCGACGGTCTCCTATCCCAGAAGTTCTCCCATCGTCCGTTCGTGCTCAGGCAAGCAGCACGTACCTGCAAGACTGCTTCCACCTGCCGAGGACACCAAAAGTTGTTCTTCGCTTTGACCCGAACGTTG
>Ga0272448_1007160_pt1 | contig 11883 bp, 8 predicted proteins | sample YNPCB0191_FD_202220 | JGI IMG/M metagenome (GOLD analysis project Ga0272448, IMG submission 202220) | Hot spring sediment microbial communities from Yellowstone National Park, WY, United States - YNP-CB-019-1 | ecosystem: Environmental > Aquatic > Thermal springs > Hot (42-90C) > Sediment... | reverse complement strand
AGGCCTCCTTGGAAGGCCAGGAACGACATGACCAATGGGAGCAGAAGCCGCATGGGAGGCGGTGTGCGCGGACTGCCCGGCGGGTCCGGCGGGAACAACCATCGAGCCCTTCCGGTCATTGCCCGGCGGCTCAGCAGGAGGAGGATGGCGGTTGCAGAGCTCTTGATCCTAGTACGCAACCGAGAGGGCGATTCCGCCTGCGATGACATAGCCTCCCACCGTTATAGGGCTGAACAGGGGGTCCCTGTCGTTCTTTATATAGTTTTCCTCGAGCAGATGCGCCTGAACGTAGGCCTCGCACCTGAGGCGGCCTGTCCACTCGGCGTCATAGACGATGCCTATCCCGGCCGAGACCACGTTCTGGTCGGCATCGAGGATATTCATGGGGCCGTCCATGCTGGGCACGGGGCTCGGTTCTCGATAGTAGCCGGCCAGGAGCGAGATCTCGGTGATCTTTCGCGTATAGGTTCCCTCGAAGCAGGGGCTGAAGCTATAAAGAACCCCTATCCTCGGCACCCAGACATCTTTGAAGGGGTTCTCTACCCGGACCCCGTCCACGATATCGTACGGCGGGAGATCCCAGAAAAAGTGGAAGGCCGAATACCGCTTCCAGGTCAGGTCCGAGGTGAGTGTCAACCCGTGGACGTCTTTGAGTGCCACGCCGAACGTAACCTGTTCAGGCGTAAACCCGATGTAGTCCACGGTGCGCGTCCCCGGGTCGGAATAAATGATGACAGGGTCCCGGCCCGGCCGGCTGACGAGCACATCGACCCCTGTGAGCCCTGTGCCGTAGTACCCGTACACCTTTCCCCTGTAGGAGACCCCGATCGAGACCCTGCCTTTGAGGCCGCCGCCCCAAGGAATTGCGGCAAGGACCCCTCCTATGGGGACCACGCCCAGCCTGGTCGTTGCGCTCAGGTTCATCCTCATGCCGCGTGAGGCATCCTTCGGGTCAGCGGCACCGATAATGTCGAGCCAACTCCCCCGGCTTTCCTGCAAGGAATCGATTCGAGGCACTATCCCTGCCCCCACAGAAAGCCACGGCGTGCACCTGAACGCTGCGGACAGGGCGAAGGAGACAAGGGACCACCGCTCGTTGTACTTGAACACGTAGGGATCCTGGGGTCGCTGCGGGTTGTCGAACTGGGTGATCTGGGGCAGATTCGTCAAGAGCGCGAGTCCGACGCTGAAGCGCCCTGCCACTGGGGAGTGCCTGAAGGCCGAGACATCGGCAAAGGTGCATGCATACCCGACGTAGAGGCCCTTTGTGGAGAAATCCTCGACCTGATTGGAGGCCACCCTGCCGAGAGCGGGGTTCTGTACCGGCGGGGTCTCGAACGTCACCCGTATTCTGGGCTTGGCGTACGCATACCCTATGGTAAGATGCAGGGGGGAGCGGATCTGCACGAGACCTGCAGGGTTGTAGTACGCCGCGGAGGTGTCGTCGGCAAGGGCGGTGAACGCCTGGCCGAGCGCCGTGGCCCGCGGTCCTGCGCCGAGTTCGTCAAAGGGCAGGGGTGTCTGGGCGAGCGTCCCGCGGCAGACGACCATCTCGAGGGCAAGCCACACGAGGATGCTCGAGGCGAGGGGTCGAAACACGCCTTTCCCCCTTCTTCCAGCGCCCTGTGGCCTGCGGCGACAGAGGCGCTTCGTACCGCTGTTCGGTTCAGGCGCAGCTGCGCGTCACAGATCGCGGCAGGGCCGAGACGCCCCGCTCGAGGAGGCCTGCTCCCTGAGGCCTCCTCGCATCGAAGGGATGCTGTCTGCCCGTCGCATTGACAGGGACCGCACCTATTTGCTAGATACGAAAGTGTTCACCATTTGGTGAATGAGATGAGGCGCCGAGTCATTCTTGCGTGTGGGTTCTTGTGGTGCATCGCCGGCCTGAAGTTCCCTCTAAAGGAAACCGAGGATAAAGTCAATCGCTGCAGATGGAGGGCACGAGGACATGGCTGTGATCTACGAGAAGCGCGGTCGAATTGCGATTGTGACGATCGATAGGCCCCAGGCACGCAACTCCCTGGATTTCGAGACCATGGGGCAGCTTGCCAACGCATGGCTGGACTTCAGGGACGACCCCGACCTGTGGGTCGCCATCCTCACAGGCAGCGGAGAGAGGGATTTCTGCGTGGGTGCTGATTTGAAGACGTTCATCCCCGCAGTGACCGACAACATCGAGGCGCTGGCGAGCGGCGAGAAATCCCTCCTGGGAGACCAGTATCCGCCGAACGCGCCCCTTGTTGCCGTGCTCCGGGAGGGCGACATCTGGAAACCGATCATTGCCGCGGTCAACGGGATCTGCTCGTCCGGAGGCCTCGAGATGCTCCAGGGGACCGATATTCGGATTGCGGCTGAACACGCCACGTTTTCCATCGCCGAGCCCAAAAGGGGGCTTTTCCCCGGCGGAGGGACGACAGTGAGGTTGCCCCGCCAGATCCCTTTTGTCTGGGCAATGGAGATCCTTCTGACCTGCGAATTCATCTCCGCACAGAAGGCCTACGAGATCGGATTGATCAACAGGGTGGTCCCCAAGGAGGAGCTCATGCCCACGGCCCTGCGCATCGCGGAGAAGATCTGCGAAAACGCGCCTCTGGCCATACAAGCGGTCAAGCGGTCGGTGAGGAAGTGCATGAACCTGCCCATGGACGAGGCCTTGAACCTCGAGCTGGAGATCGCTGCAGAGGTGTTCATGACCGAGGACGCCAGGGAAGGGCCCCTTGCCTTCATGGAAAAACGGAAACCCGTCTGGAAAGGGAAGTAGCCGGGGGGAGAGATCCTCGAGGAGGGAGAGCGATATGGATTTCAGGTTCACCGAGGAGCAGGAGGCGTTCCGCCAGACAATACGAAGCTTCATCAAGCGGGAGACCTCGAGGGAGCTCGATCGCAGACTCGAGGAGGAAGGCAGGTTCCCCTTCGAGCTGGTGGAGAAAATGGCCCAGACCGGGCTTCTCGGGCTGCCCTTCCCCGAGGAATACGGGGGGGTCGGCGGCACGGTCATGGATTTCATCATCGCCGCCGAGGAGCTCGCCTACGGCAGCGAGGCGGCCAGCGCCATATTTCTCGGGCCTGTGTTCTTTGCCGGAGAGACCATCTACATCAACGGCAGCGAGGAGCAGAAGAGGAAGTACCTGCCGTTGATCGCCCAGGGCAAGCTCCGCGGCGCCTTTGCGCTGACAGAACCCGACGCAGGTTCGGATGCCTCCTCGATCACCACGAGCGCGGTCCGGGACGGCGACTCCTACGTGATCAACGGGCACAAGACCATGATTTCCGGCGCCGATATCGCGGACATCATCATGACGTGCACGAAGACGGACAAAGAGTGCAGCAGGTACGAGGGCATCACCATATTCATGGTGCCCCGGACCGCAGAGGGACTGACCATCCGCAAGATGAACAAGCTCGGCAACAACATCATCAGTACCTGCGAGCTCTTTTACGACAATGTCCGCGTCCCTGCCGAGAATATCCTCGGCGGGCCCGAGGCGCTCAACAAGGGCTGGCTGCAGATGATCAACAACCTCGACATTGAGAGGATCATGATCGCGGCCCTTTACACGGCTATAGCGCAGCGAGCCTACGACGATGCCCTTGCCTATGCAAAGGAGCGGAAGCAGTTCGGCAGGCCTATCTCTCACTACCAGATGATCCAGCAGATGCTGGCGGACATGCTCATCGAGATCCGGGCCTCGCGGCTCCTGACGTACCATGCCGCATGGCTCAAGGAGCAAGGCGAGTTCTGTTCGCTGGAGTGCTCCATCGCCAAGATTCACGCCACCGAGGCCGCGCGCAAGATCACCATAGACGGCATGCAGGTGTTGGGCGGGTACGGCTACATGATGGAGTACGACATGCAGCGGTACGTCAGAAACGCCCTGCTCGGAACCATTGGAGGCGGCACGAACCAGATCCAACGGCTCATCATCGCCAAGCTCGAAGGGATGATGTGATGGACCACGGGGAGATGGAGAAGCTGATCCGCGGCAAGAGGCCGCCGCCGTCTTACTTGAAAAAATTCTGGCACCTCGTGGTGCGCAACGGGTCGATATCCTCGACCAATTTCATCGATCGCCTGGCCGATGTGTACGGCGAGCGGCCCGTGTTCTTTTTGGACAGAAGCCTCGAGTACCCGTTCTTCTCCGGCCAGGTGGTCACCTACGAGACCCTCCGCAGGTTCGTCAACAGGATCGGCAACGGGCTCCGCGAACTCGGCGTCGCAAAGGGCGACAGGGTGGGCCTCATCACGTTGAACCGGGTGGAGCTCGCCTTTGCGGAGTTCGCGTGCATGAAGATCGGCGCCGTCCCCGTCCCGCTCAATTTCATGCTCAAGGCGAACGAGATCGAGTACCAAATGGAGAACAGCGGTGCCCGGGTGCTCATCACCGATTACAACGTCTTCGAGAACACCATCAAGGAGACGGCCAGGGTGCCTTCGATAAAGACCTGGATCATGGTCTCCAAACGCCGAAAGCCCCCGGGGTTTTACTCCCTCGGGGAGCTCATGGCCGCTGCCTCAGAGAGGCTCGAACCCGCCTCGCTCGCCGGCAGGGACGAGGTGGTGATCATCTTCTACACCTCGGGGACGACGGGGGTGCCTCGCGGCGCAATGCTCACCGACCGAAACCTCATGTACACGATACGGAGATACTCTCTGCTGTTCGGTCTGCTGCCTGCAAACCGAAGACAACTGGCCCTTCTGGTCATGCCGGTGGCCCACACGAGCGGCCACCAGAATCTCCTCATCCTCCTGTCCATGGCGATCCCCATGTACTTTATGGGACGGTTCGACCCTGAGGCGGTCCTTCGAGCCATACAGGACTATCGCGTCACCTTCTTTGCCGGGATACCTGCCATGTTCAAGATGCTGCTTCAGGCAGGTGCGGACCGCTACGACCTGAAGTCCATCGTGGTGTGGGGCGGCGGCGCCGACGCCTTTCCCCCCGATATCGTCAGGACGTTCAGAGAGCTCGCGAAACGAAAGAAGTGGATATTCCCGTTCAAACCTCTGTTCGTCACAGGCTATGGAACCGCAGAGACGGCAGGCCACGTGTGTCTGAGCCCGCCATGGGGCCCTCAGTGCGCGGGCTGGGTGATACCCGGGATCAAGTACAGGCTGACAGACCCTTCGGGCACACCCGTCAAGAGAGGTCAGGCGGGCGAACTGGAGCTCAAAGGTCCCACTATCATGATCGGGTACTGGAACGACGAGGAAAAGACCAGGAGCGCCTTCAGGGACGGCTGGTTCCGGACCGGCGATATCATGCGTCAGGACAAGTGGAGGCTGCTCAAGTTCGTCGAGCGGGAAAAGGACGTCATAAAGTGCGGGGGGTACAGCGTGTTCCCCACAGAGATAGAACACCTCTTGGCCGAGCACCCCAAGATCGCGCGAGCCGTGGTCGTGGGCGTTCCTCACCCTGTCAAAGGCGAGATGCCGGTCGCCTTTGTCCAGCTCAAGGACGGCGAGACCGCTACAGAGGAGGAGATCAGGCTCTGGGCCGACGAGCGGATCGCCGCATACAAGAGACCCAGGAGATACTTCTTCAGGGACGCGATCCCCATGACCTTCAGTATGAAGCCGTTGCGAAAAGACCTAAGGGAGCTCGCTGCCGGCATCATCGGCGACCAGTGGGGAGAGGCGAGCCGCACAACCGAGGCTGATCATCGAGGGGCCTGAGAGCGAACTACCAGGGCCGCCGTACCCCCTCTCCACCTGCCGCCGCGAACCGTAGTATAATTGGAGAGAAGAAAAGCGGCTTTCATCAGAGGAGCATCACTTATGGCCGGACCGCGAATAAAGGAGGTCCCACTGAGCAGAGGCGATCTCGAGTTCCTCATAGAGACCGTCTCGCCCGAGGTCAGGGACAGATCGAGGCTCGCCCAGATCATCCGCGAGGACCGGGACTTCCGCGTAACCTACGTCACCAACGAGAAGGTCTTCAAGAGGGTCGTGGACGACGAGGAGATATTCCTGAAGATCTCTCCTCAGCTCTTCTTCGAGATCCTGCTGAGGAGGGCTGTCAGGGACCTCAGGGAGATCCCGTACACGGTCGAGAGATCGGGGACGATGAGCATCCCTGTCTTCGATACCAGAGAGGTGGCGGATCTTTTGGCCAACGAGGACGTCATCCACTACTTGGCCCACATGCTTTCCTCCTTCACGAGGATCGAGACGTACACCTTTACGTTCAAGGCGAGGAGAGGGGTGTGGGAAAGGGTCAGATTCAACGACTTCGACATAGAGAGCCTCAAGCAGTTCTGCGGTGCGGTCGAGGACGAGCACAAACTTGGCTTCTACAAGAGGATAGCGGATATCTGCCTGTTCGTGCTGGGCGTCTTCCCGGAGTTCGCCGAGCGGCCCTTCGGTGCGACCGCGCGCGGGGCCCTGAGATCTTGGGGTGCCGGCACGCTCAGAGCGAGCCCGGAGTTTTACGAGGAGGAGGGCCGCCGGTTTTACAAACTCGCTGCGGACCATCAGGCCGCACGGCAGTTGGATCTGTCGGAGATCTTCCAGGTCCTCCACGACCGCTTTTACGAGGCCAAAAAGCCCCTCAACCTCATCGCCGAGCAGTACCTCTCCCAGAGAAAAGAAAAATATTTCATGTGAGCGCAAAAAAAGTCTCGCCACGCTATTGACACAGAGGCCCGGGGGGCGTAGAGTAACAATGTAGGAGTTGTAATTCTGTCTTGGATGACGCGTGCGTGCCGCTCAGATTTACGAGTCTGAGCGGTTTTTTGTTATGGGAACATACGCCGCGCCGGCCTCGACAGGCATCGAGAGAGACAAGGAGGTACTCGAAAGATGCAAAAAGAAACAGGTACAGTGAAATGGTTCAACGAGAGGAAAGGCTACGGCTTCATCACCCGTGAGGCCGGCAACGGCGATATCTTCGTGCACCACTCAGCCATCGTCGGGGACGGGTTCAAGACCCTCAATGAGGGCGACCGGGTGGAATATACCGTCACGAAGGGCCAGAAGGGCCCGGCCGCAGGGGAGGTGCGCAAGATCTAAAGATCCGGATCCATGGAGGCGAGCGTCCGGCTCGGGCAACCGGGCAGCGTCGAGAAAGAACGCTTGTCGGCTGCCCCTGCGGACCCTCCCTCCATCCGGTAACTCGAACCCCACCGGGCTCGAGGATCGATCACCTGCCGAAAGGGGAGGAGAGGGTGGCTCGAGATGATCTCACACAGCTGGAAGGCATCGTGACGGACGTCCTGGCAGGGGGGCACTTCCTCGTGAGGCTCGATTCAGGTCAGGACGTGTCAGCGAAACTCTCAGGTCGGATGCGACGGTTTCATGTCAGGGTGATTCAAGGCGACAGGGTCACTGTGGGCCTCTCTCCGTACGATCTCACGCACGGGCTCATCATTCATCGTCAAAAACTGGTTTCACAAGGTCAGCAGAACCGTTCCTCCTGACAGAGACGGGACGGTCCGATACCGCACCGAGGGCAGCCTCCTTTCCTCGCGGGATGCGACTCTTCTTCCCCCATGTGCAAGCGCGACGCCGCCGCCTTGCCATTTTCTTCCCGTTTTCTCTATCATAAAAAAAGAGACGCATGAAGGCAGGCACCCCGACAGGCCTGAGAATCGACGGAGGAGTCTCGCTCATGGCTGCTTCTGCTGTTGCGCTGGTGCGGTACGAAAAGCCCCTGGAGTCAGTGCGCAACGCGATCGAGCTTTCAGGTGCCTTGGAGCGGCTTCCCCGGGGCGCCAAGGTCTTTGTCAAGCCCAACATCGTCTTCTGGACGCGAGCCACGGCGTTCCCCAAGTGGGGTGTTGTCACGACCTCGCGCGTGGTCGAGGATATGGTGGTCCTGCTCAAGGAGCGCGGTGTCGGCGGGATAACGATCGGCGAGGGGACTGTGGTCTATGACCCCAAGGACACCCGAACGCCTGCCCACGCATTCGAGTCGCTCGGATACGGCACGCTGGCGAGACGATATGGCGTAAAGGTCGTCAATGTGTTCGAGAGGCCCTTCGAGCCTCTCGACCTAGGCGACGGCGTGACACTCAACTTCAACGTCGACTACCTCGGTTCTGATTTTCTGGTCGATCTCCCTGTCTTGAAGACCCATGCCCAGACCGTGGTGAGTCTGGGGATCAAGAACGTCAAGGGCCTGATCGACATCCCCTCGAGGAAGAAATGTCACAGAGCCGATTCGCGCAAGGACCTCCACTACATGGTTGCAAAGCTCCTCAAGAGCTTCCCCGCTTCGTGCACCCTCATAGACGGGATCTTCTCCATCGAGCGGGGTCCGATGTATGACGGAAAGGCGAGGAGGAGCAATGTGCTCGCGGCCTCTGCCGATCCTCTCGCAGCGGACATGGTGGGTGCCATGCTGCTCGGGTACGAGCCGCAGGAAGTGCCCCATCTGCTCCACGCCGCCCGGCAACAGGGCAGGTCGCTCGACGTATCGGAGATAGAGATCAGGGGCGAGAAGGTCGATGACCTCGCATCGCGGCACGAGTACTTTTTCCCCTACAACGAGCAGGGAAGCCTGCCGCTGCCCATGGAACAGATGGGTATCGAAGGCCTCTCTTACAGGAGGTACGATCTCACCATCTGCACCTACTGCTCGCAGGTCAATGGGTTGACGCTGGCGGCCATAGCGAGGGCGTGGAAGGGCATACCGTGGGACAACGTAGAGGTGCTTACCGGGAAGGTGATGGCGCCGAGCCCGGGAATGAAAAAGACGATTCTCCTGGGCGCGTGCATGTGCAAGGCGCACAAGGGCTTCAGAGGTGCCGATCAGGTGATCGAAGTGAAAGGATGTCCGCCCTCACCCGAGGCGATCGGCCGCGCCTTGAGGGAGGCGGGGATCGAGGTGGACCTCGATCTTTTCAGGCTGAAGGACGCCTTCCCCGGGAGATTCACGAAGCGGTACGAGAACAACCCTGAGTTCGACGAGTCTTTTTTCAGCGTCGTCTAGAGCCGCCTCTTGGATTGACACCCCTGTTCGCACCCGCCTATACTTGCGTCGATTCGAGATCCGGAGCCTTCTACCCTCGTGCTCGACCGCCTTGCCGGTGCGTGGGCGGCCCGGTATGTGCCTTCATGCGAGTGCCACTTCTCTATGAACGAGCCAGTGCTCGGAGATTTCACCGCAGTGTGCGTCTGTGCCTGAGAGCCGCCCTGTGCGTCCTGCTCCTCGGCGGCTGTGGGGGTGATGAGCGCTCCAAGGGGGCGGACAAGGGCGGGGGCGAGCCGCAGGAGGGCAGGGCCCGCTTCCTCGTCGGTGCAGCCTCTGCGTCTGTCGATCCTGAAGGTCCTGTGTATGCAGGCGGCAATACCTTAGGGCCCCCTGTGACACGGATTCACGATCCTCTCAGTGTCAGGGCGCTGTACGTGAGCAATGGGGAAAGGGCTGTCGCGTTCGCCGTGGCAGACTCCCAGGGCTGGTTTGCCTCCTCTCAGGAGGGAGAGGAGTTCGGCATAAGGGGGGTGCGAGAGCGGGCCGCGGTTGCCATGAGCGGTCGAGCGGGCCTGCCGGTCGGCCCGGCCGACATAATCGTCCAGGCCACCCACAGTCATGCGGCGCCCACGGTCCAAGGGATCTGGGGGCCTGTACCGCTCGACTATCTTCGGCTTCTCGCTGACCGGACCGTCGAGGCGCTCGCTGCCGCTGCGCAGAATGCGCGGCCTGCGTTCCTTCGGTGGGGGAAGGCCGAGGCATCGTTCCTCAACAACAGTACGACCGCCCAGTACGACAGCTACCCGGGCTGGGCGATCGACGGCCAGTTGTCGGTGCTGCAGGCGGTAGACGCGGTAGACGGCGCCCCGGTTGCCACGTTCCTCAGCGTGCCCACGCACCCCGATATTGTCTGCGGGGCCTGTCTCGAGCTTTTGAGCGCCGACTACCCGGGGGTGGTCAGGAAGGCGCTCGAGGAAAAACTCGGCGGCGTGGTTCTCGTGGGCCCTGCGACCGTGGGCAGGCAGGAGGCACCGGTTCAGGCCGAGGGCCTTTCGGCAATAGAGTGGCTGGCCGGGGTGATCGAGAGCCTTGCCTTCGAGGCCCTCTCAGAGGCCGCCTGGGTTACCGATCGGACTGTTGCAGCGGTAGAGTCCCTGGTCACGACGAGGGCGACCAACACGCCGCTGCTGCTGCTCAATCACGCCTGGTCCTTGCCTGCCGATCTCAAGGACCGGATCGCCGCTGAGACAGGGAAGTACCCGATCAACCGGGCCGTGGTGCCGCCCTACCTCGACGGCGCTCTTGGTTCGACGTGGATTACGGCGGTCCGGATCGGCCGGCTCCTCTACCTGAGCATGCCCGGTGAGCCCTTCCCCGAGGTCACCTTGCCCATCGCAGCTGCCGTCGAGGACGCCGAGGGGGTCGTAAGTCTCTCCAAGGCACAGGACGACCTCGGCTATTTCTACCCTGAATGGGTCTATCCGTATACCTCTTTTTACCCATCGGACCACGGCGACTTCAACGTGTCCACGCACATCGGGGATACCGTGATCGCCGAGCACATAAGAAACGCCGCTTCCCTGGGTTTCGAGACCCTGCAGCCCGGTTCCACACACTTGCCCACCGACTGGGCTCGTGCGTTCTGGCCCGGACTCCAGGCAATGGCCTCGCCGGTGCAAGGGTGTGCCGGTGACGACGGCACGCTGGCCGTGACACTGGAAGGCTTCTACGAGCCGGCTCTTTTCGGCGGCCGCGACATCGAAGGGATGATCGAGTGGAACCTCGGTGACGGAGGCAGTGCGAGGACATCATCGATGGAACGCATTGTCCACGCCTTCCCTGTGGGCAGTCACATTGTCACGCTCAGCGCTGCCGACACTGCGGGCAAGAGGGCCTTCTGGTCTCTCGACGTGCACGTGTACCCACAGGTGCGGGCCTCTGTGATCGTCGAGCCGATCGACCGCGCCGAGGCCTTGTTTACAGCGCAGGTGGAGGGTGGGGGGAGCGAGGTCCTTGCGTGGCAGTGGACCTTCAGTGACGGGCAAAGTGCCTTTGGCCCGACAGTGAGACATCGGTTCGAGGGTGAAGACGGCCGGCGGACGGCGACGGTTTCGATCACCGATGCCTCGGGCTGCACGGCCGCTGCCACGGTCTCGTTCGCGCCGTAACGCCGACAATGGGTATCGAGATCGCGCCGATGGTGGCGGACGACCGACTACCGTCGGAGAGCGCGTGCCTGGTTTTGCTCGGGCCGAAGGGTGCGTGATGAAGCGCCTGTTGGTTGAGGCCGCATCGCTCTGGGTTCTGGCAGCCCTCCTCTGCTGTGTCTCGGTCCCCGTGACTCACCGAAAGGCCCTGAACCTCGTCCCTTACGAGAAGGAGGTCGCCCTCGGCGAGCAGGCCTACAGGGCCATCCTCTCCAAGGAGCCTCTCTCCGGGAATGCCCGATGGACCGCTCTGCTCCGCAGGGTGGGGAAGAACATCGCTCAAGTCTCCGACACGCCGCACCTCGAGTGGGAATTCAACCTCCTCAACTCGAAGCGAATCAACGCGTTCTGTTTGCCCGGCGGCAAGGTCGCCGTCTACACAGGTATCATGCCCCTGGCCAAGAACGAGGCAGGGCTGGCTGCGATCATCGGTCACGAGGTCGCCCACGCAGTGGCCAGACACGCGGCCGAACGGATGAGCCAGACCCTGCTCGTCGAAGTGGGCCTCGGTCTTGCGGACCTCTCGCTCCAGAACAGCACGTACAGGGACATCATCCTTGCGTCGTTGGGACTGGGGGCCCAGGTGGGCGTGCTGCTTCCTTATTCGCGGCAGCACGAGAAAGAGGCGGACGAGATGGGGATACATTATATGGCTCGCGCCGGGTATGACCCCGGCGAGGCAGTCAGGCTCTGGGAGCGATTCAGCCAGCAGGAGGCCGGCCGCTCACCTGAGTTTCTTTCGACTCACCCTGCCTCGCCAAAGA
>Ga0272448_1007156_pt1 | contig 11888 bp, 21 predicted proteins | sample YNPCB0191_FD_202220 | JGI IMG/M metagenome (GOLD analysis project Ga0272448, IMG submission 202220) | Hot spring sediment microbial communities from Yellowstone National Park, WY, United States - YNP-CB-019-1 | ecosystem: Environmental > Aquatic > Thermal springs > Hot (42-90C) > Sediment... | reverse complement strand
GCTCATCGCCGCTCACCTATCCACTCCGACGTGTAAACCTTGATTTGGTGAAGATTAATGTTTCCATGAGAGAACATGTCAAGTATCACTTGTAAGGCCTCATCGACACTCTTAACTATGCTTATGGCGTGGTCTCCGCCTAGGGTAAGCAACTTGAAGTCCTCGTACCGCTTTAGCTGTTTGTATGGCTTGACGAGCTTGTATGTCACGACGAAGTCCCTCTCACCGTCTTTGCCATAAACAAAGATCTCTTCGCATCCATCTTTCGACTCCAAGAACTCTATCCTAGGATTTTCCGATTTTTTCATTGTCCCACCCTAGCAAAAAATAAATAACGCCGAAAAACTATTATTTTGTATGTCTGAGGGTAGTCAGAGCAGGATAGTTACTAAGCTTTTCGAGGTTCTAGACCAAGAATACAAAGAGAACAACCCGCGCGACGTAAAGATGATTATAGAGGCAGAGGCCAGAGAGAGCGGCCCCAGAAGGGGTACGGCGCTGACAAAGTATAGAGACCGCAACGGCAACCCCATATCTTCTCCGTTCGCGTTGCTTGTGGACATGGCAGATAGCTACAAGTACTGTGTAACATACACGAACAATTTTAGACGTACATTCGAGAGCTACAAGGCATTCATGGAGAACAGACAGAACATGGGGGACTGGACGCCCACGGAGATATCGCATGCCAGAGACAAGATAATGATGTTGAAGAGGGGCATATTCGAGATATACAAGAAGAACTGTGCAGTCACGGTGTTCCCAAGCAAGGGCCTTGGGAACGTGCCGGAATCCGTGATGGTTCGCTTGAGGAAAATACCAGTTGACCCACAAGACATAGACCCCAGAAACATGGAGATTAACGGCGCGATAACTATAGCTGCTGGCTTGACGCTTAAAGACGTCAAGACGCTCAAAAAAGTGCTCGACGAGTGGTTTGGAATCAAAGAGGACTTAGAAGAGCTTGTAAGGGCGATGAAGAGCCAGGTGATATAAGATGAGCACACAAGAAGAGTTAAAGCAAAAAAGGAGGTCGAAAGCAATAGATCTGGTCAGGAACGTCCCGCAAAAAAAGATGCTTGGATACATCAGGAACATGCATCCACAAGTCACCGACGAAGAGCTACGGCAACTGGACTACGACGACTTGTTGGCGTTCAAGCTCAATTACTGTGCCATAATGTTTGATAGGGCGGCGACGCATGTCCACGTGGCAGTGTCCGAGGCACGCGGCGCGTTAACGCCGCTGGTAAAGTTCCACAGGGAAAACATAAACAAGCCGATACGTTCGGACGATCCAGCCGTTAGACAGCTATACGAAAGGACAAACCTGCATCTAAACGCGTTGTCACATGTGACATCGATGATAAAAGAGGACATAACGAGGCTTGAAAACGCAAACTGTATAGACGGCCGCACCGCAAAGGCCATGAGGTCGCATGCGGAGTCGCTCTCAAGCCCATACGGCGCGCTGTCTCTGATTAGAAGCATCTATGGATTGGCAGAGCTTACGAAGGAGAGTATACAGGAGTTCCAAGAGGCGTCCGAAACAGTTGCAAACGAGCTGTTTGAGGGGCTGACCAAGCAGAATATAGAAGGCATCGAAAAGAAGCCGGCATACGTGCTTGCCAACGCATATATCACGCGTACAAAGACGCTTCTGAACCGTGCATACAAGCTACTGGAGAACCCTAACCGTCCTCTGGAGACGACTGAGAGTTAAGCACGTTCAAGATGTCTGCGGCAAGCCTCTTGTAGTCTTTGACCAGCCCGAGCTTGCTCATAAAGAACATGATGGATGAAAGCAGGTTCGCGGGGGAGCCTACAATCACATCTTTTTTGTCTCGCCAGACTATGACTGTTGTGGGCGTAGACGTGTACTCTTCTCCAGCAAGCGATACAAACGCCTGATACACCTTTTCCGCCTCTTCCGCCATCTCCCTGGAGGTGCTCACATTATATACCTCCAACGCAAAGTTTCCCAGCCTGGACAGAGATGCCAAAGCCATCACGGCATATGGGCAGTACCCACAAGTAGAGGTGGTTAGAACCGCTACCCTGTCTGGAAAGCTGGTTAGGTCGACGCATTTATCGCTTCTGCATTTGGCAAGCATCGGCAAGGCGACCTCGTAGCCAGCGGCAGTGGCATAACTCACGATGGACTCTGCGAGGCAAGCGTCCTGTGTAGCGTCCCAGATAGAGCCAAACAGAGCCAACAGCTCGTTTCCGTCTGGGTGCCCATGAAAAGCCACATTGTTGAACTGGACAGTGACCAGCTCTGGCAGTTTTATATGACGCGCCGCGACGGAGCTACACCATGACATGTTTTTCTTGATGTATTCTGCAAATTCCTTGTCAGACACCTTTACCTCTACAAATCTGGGGCCGCACCCCTCGTTTTGCAGTTGCTTAATAAAGGAGAGGGCGGCATCCTCTCCGCCATCTTCTCGACTCATATTCCCACCCATACGCAGAAAAAAATAAATGTTTCTATCGCTATACAAAAATGATTTGGATGTCTAGCTTGATTTCGAAATACGAGAGGATAGGCAACAATTTTGTCAGATACGTCGAGACGCCTAGGGAGTTCTGCACCATATATATCTCGCCGCACGAAGAACTAAGATACCTCATAACTGTCTCATGCAAAGAGAAACAGAAGGAGCCAGACAATCCTTTCAAGAGACGCAAGAGGCGTAGCACGTCGCAAAGCAAGAAAAGGAACATCGGCATACCACACATAGAGTTCGTCGACTGTGACAAGGAGCTATGGCTACGGAAATACCCGTCGATGTCCGAGAGGCTGGCAGACGAACTAGAACAAGCATGTAGGGAGACGATACAATTGTTCAAGCCAGAAAAACCGGGTGGTCTCTAGCATGGATATGTGGGACAGAATCTATAACAGTTTGGTAAAGAGGCTTGAGAGGGCCGGATACAAGAACCCTGAAAAAGTGGCGTCGGAGCTGGTAGAGCGCGCGAAGCGTGCACGGGTAGAGCCGTCCAACATAGACATCGAATTGATTACTCCAGAAAACGTAGAAGAGGACTGGGAAAAATATGTGTTGAGGATGGGCGAGGGGTACCAGCCAGAGATAGAGCCTGACGCACATGACTACTGTACCGAGAAAATGCAAGAATGGGACTACATAATAGACCAGCTCAAGTCCTCAGACCTGCTGGACAGCCCCAAAATAAGGAACACGTTGAACCACATCGTCAAGATGCGTGAAGAGGCGTACCAGAACTGTCTACAAGAGTTCAAGCGTCGCCGGAGGGTCTAGGTATCTCTAGCCTCAGAAGCTCGAATATTTTTTCTATGCCCTCCGACGTGGAGTAGCTTATCTGGCCGACCTCGTTTTTGTTCCTAGACCTAGGTATCCAAGCAGTAATCATCGCAGTCATGTATCTGTCGATCCGTACATCTATATTTGCCAGGCCGAACCTAAGCTCTATTACCAGCTCGTCGAACTCCCATTCGCCGGTGACATTGTTGTAGACCGTGATCGTGTAGATGTCCCGTGCGCTGTTGATTAGTTTCTTGGGGCTGTTCTTAATCATCTCTACGACTTCTTGGAGCGCCGCGTTCAAGAAGTCTGGCACGCCCGCAACGTCCCATATGACGCCAAGCTTGCCCCCCTTGATAAACGAGTAAATGTTTCTGAACAACACGCTCGCCTCTTCCTGGCTGAGTGCGCCGGCGCTTCTATACCTGTTGTCCCCGTCTTTATGATATATGACCTCGTATATGCCACTCTTCTCGCTACACTCGATATTTATCGTGAAGCTACCGTCATAATAGTGCACCCTATACTTGTAAGCCCTCCACTTCTCCCCGTCAAACGCCTCGTAGCTAACTATTTCGGCGTTGTAGAGGAAATCCTCTAAGGCATCATCGTTATAGATTATCGTGGACAGACCCCTACTCACCATTTCTGGAACCGAAGACACGCGTCCCACCCAGAAAAAAATAGAAAAAGAGACGCTTAAAACTCTGGCGGCAGAACCGCTTGCAGAAGGTAGTACAAGCCAATCGTGTATTTACGTATAGTGGCTTTGCTATGTGTATCGCCGAAGCTATGTGTCCTGCCATCGGAAGACTTAGTAATGAAGACTAGCGAAGACATATACTTTGCAACAGAACCGTAACTCACATCTATTTCTCGTCCAGTTACCCTGCTGAGATATAATACGAGGAACGGCACATAGTAATGTGGGCTAGACAATATGTGGCTCCTAAACGACCTGCACCTCTGGAAGGCGTCAAAAATATTTGGAAACGGGCACTCCCCCGGATAAACCTCGCATTGGGGAGTGTTTCTATATGGGCACTTCTTTACGAAGTCGACATCTCTCTTAACATTCATGTAGTCCACCTAGTCAATGATGATCTCTCTGACCACGAATTTTCTGCCCACGAGAGTCTCTATTGCCTTTACAACATCTTCCTTAGAGCCCACGTCGACCGACCCATAGAACCTGTTGAAGAGTTGTGCCCTCTGTGGCTCGACCGGGCTGTGGGACAAAACAAAATGTATCACGAAGGTATATTTGGTGTCGGGGTCATAGGCTATAACATCCACCTTGGTGGCTAGGAGATAGTTGGTTTTCTCGGTTACCTTTACGTTTGTATCCATACCTCCCACCCTAGAAAAAACTTGTTCATATAACGCTGGCTTCTATGTGTCACTTGCGCTGTGTAAACGTTATATACATGTATACATATCTGTTTTCATCTGCGACAATGAGGTAGTCATATTTTAGCCCATACTTCTTGGCAATCCTTTCTACTGCCCTTATATGCTTCTTGGACAAGCCGTCTTCCCCATGTGTTATCGTGAAGTGAAAAACCCACTTGTAGTTCTCGATCGAGAAGTCGCTGTTAACTATCGAGAGAATGGTATCCAACGACTCGAACTCCTTGAGTAGCGACTCATAGATGCTGCGGGCAGAGCCGATGTCGTAACGGGATATCTTTACAGGCTTAGTGATGTTCTCTACCCACATGTCTACCAGTCCACTTTGCGTATTTTTCTCTAAACTCTTTTCCAAGAGCATTCCTTTCATCGCTGTATTTGGCCAGGACATACGGGTGAAACTCTGTGAAGCTAGTAGAATCTATGGTGAGCGGGTGCTCCACACTGTCGAAAAGAATCTTATACGTGATATCAAGGAACAACGTATAGCCGCTCTCCGTAGGGACGACGGTGAAGCTCCTATATATGCCAGCCTTAACAACTTTCTCGAAACGCATCTTTTCCTCTATTATTTTACGGTTCCTCTCGGTAACTCTATACACTGTATCGCCCACATCGAGCAAGACCATCCTCTTAAGCAACGATTCAAGCTCCTCCGGCAAGTTGCCAGCTATGCGCCAGTCCTCCTTTTCCTCTATTTTCACACCCATTTTCCCACCCAAAAAGAAAAAAGATGGTTATGTTTTTTGTGGTCTCACTCTTCTCTTTCTTCAAGATGCGCCACGAGCCTCTCTAGGGCGTCTGCAAGCCTCTCCGACGTGGTCTTCTTTTTCTTGTCCTCCTTTTCCTCTATCAAATTATTCAAGGCATCCTCCAACGCGTTGATTTCACCTTTGAGCTTATCAATTGTTTGCTCTATCCCCTTAACCCTCTGTAACAGTTTCTCCATTCTATGCAGAAAGAATATTAGGTCATCTCTGTATTCGAACGGCAACACGAACTCGGCAAACCATTGATCATCATCGTTTTTCTTTAGGTAGAGCACGATGTTTTCGGCAAGGTATACTCTCCAAGTCTTGTCGTCAATTTGTTGCGGGCGGTCTTTTGCAAGTATGACGAGGGCACTGACGAACACCTCGCTTGGCCATCCATCGATGCTGTCCAGCTTTTTGTATAGTTCCTCGAAGCCGAGAGCCTCAAGGACATATTGGCCATTAGATAACGCTTTTCCATTTTTATCTTTTACTTCTATTCTCATGCTCCCACCCTAAGAGAAAAAAAGAGAAAAAAATCATTCATGCTGTCCACTTGTCCCGCGTGGAACACAGCAAAGCAGTGCATAGTCAACGTCGTCGTCTGCATCGATGAGGATGCATGGCCCGTATTTACGCATGAGTCTTAATGCGAGCCCCTCAAACGTCTTGCTTCTCTCCAGCAAATTTAGAAGCTCTTGCTCTTTTTCCTCCGGATATGCGTAGGCCTCACCTCCTAATCCAAAACTTGGTGGCTGAATGGCAGCAACGACCTCCATATCAGCTATTTTTTCCGCAAAGTCAATTGCAATTTCGTATAGCTTTCTCCGAAACTGTGTAGCATAACGGAAGTATTCGAGGTCTAGGAAAACATAGAGACCATGTTGTGCCAGAAACACCTCTATCCGTGACCAATCAATAGCCGGCCTGATAACAATTTTTGCCAAAGTGTCTATGAACTCCTCCCATTCCTTCTTGCTCATCGATAAGAATTTATTTTGTTCTAAATCGTATTTTTCCAGCAGGTATTCCTCAATTTTTTCCAGTGGCCAATCTTGCTCCACCTTCCCACCCACTCAAAAACAGAAAAGACGTTTTTATGCATTATCGCTATTAGAAAAAACTATTAGGAGCCTCCTAGTCCACCGCCCCATCATCTCAATACGTCAACGTTTAAAGTACACCTTTAAGAACTCGTCAACTGTCTTAGTCTCACCGTCTATCTGTATGACTCTCTCCAGCCACTTGTAGAACTTTTCCTCGTCACTAAACGTGATGTGTTCAAACTCCTCTGCCCTGTCCTTCGCAATATAGACGAAGCACCCGTAGCTCATGTGGTTGGCAAAGTACAAGTTGCCAAACTTGTAGAGGCCTTGATAGTTCCTCAGCTTCTGCCACAGCTCATGCCGGCTCTCCACTGGGATCACTGTCTCAAAGTCGCCAGACTCCTCTAACGCCTCAAGCGGGTCGCCGTCCATGAAGTTATAGAAGCCGTTAAGCCATTTGTTCTTACTCACAAGCCTAAGAACCTCTTGATCCATATCTTTGTTATCAATATCTTTTTCTTTTTCCACCTTCCCACCCAGAAACAAAAAAGAAAACAAATATGTTACTACTCCGTAGGATACACATCGAGAGCAAGGTTTACTTCATATGCCCGCGTCAGCACAATCGATGTAGCATATTTCCCATGCGGCGTGGTTATGGTCACGTATATGTATATCTCCCCTTCTTCCTCTCCTTCATATTCTGCATCTATCTCGACATCTGTGTTCAACTCTTTCGAGAGCTTGTTATATAACTCACTCAAGAGGTCGTCGAGGTCAGAGTTGGTGTGTATTATCTTGCCGTTTAGCACCTCCATGGCTATCTCGTTTATCCTCTTAACTTCCCCATCTATCTGATCATTTGTTTTTTCCACCTTCCCACCCAGAAACAAAAAACTTATCTGCAACGCCTAGTTTATCTCATCCATTGTTTTGTCTTCACTGTTATATTTTTATGCATGGTTTTACGTAACTAGTTACGGCTAACATATGTATAGGGTGAAAATGTTTACCACGCCTCCACGGCCGTATCCCTATGTGCTGATAAATGTCATGCATCCAAAGTTTTCCCCGCTTAGATATGCTGAAGAAGTAATCATAGACTCTGGCGTCGAGATTTTCCGCGATTTGAACATAAGGGACTACCCTAGAAGCCACATCTTTAGGTTGCTCAGGGTGTATGCGAAAACCAAACAGATTGTCCGAGACAAAAAGGTGTGGGTAACGGTGCCAGACTACCCGGACGACTATCACCCGCGGAACCTCTGGCTAAGCGAAGAATACACAAACATAGAGCGAACCGTGGAAAACGTCTTGAAATATACAGAGCAATACAAGTCTATACCGTGGCTCATCCCTATCCAAGGATGGAACAAGAACCCAAAGTCCGTGCTTAGGTCTATCAGTCTCTATAAAGAACACGGCATCCTAGACAAATATGACTACTATGCGGTTGGAAATCTTTGTGTAGAGAATGATGTAGACATAATGTTCAAGACACTCAAGCTGGTCAGAGAAGCCTTGCCAGACAAGAAGATACACGTGTTTGGCTTGCGCCTAAACGCGCTCAAAAAAGTCTACTGGCTCATCGACAGCTTCGACACAACAGCATGGACGAGACCCGTAGACAAAACACTAAAAGCCAACTATAGCTGTAAGACAAGAGAAGAAAGAATAAGGTTCTTCGAGAGGTGGCTGGAAAAATACAACAGCATAGCTAGGAGCGTCCCCATAGACGTATACATATACAATGAAAAACAAGCCTTTAACAGGTAGTGATAGCCGAGCTATTCTTGTTTTGACCCGCTTGTTTTTCGGCTAGCAATCCTCTCATAATACTTGCATCCGGTCTGACTAAATCCAAGCACACAGAACCTGCACTCCGGCATCGGGTTTACGTCGCACGGCTTGCTATAAGCACAACTGACACAGCCAGAGTAATTTGCAAGCTCTCTAAGCTTCTTTACCAACTCGTCGCTATGTGTAGTATAATAGGTTGCAACATAGACGACCCAGTCACAGTTTGCACGGCCACTAGCGACACACTCCTCGACGTAACTAACGGGGTCTCTGAGAATGTCCGCGTATATCTGGAGGTATTCTTGAGCCAGATCCTCGATTGTCTTTGCTTTTACGACTAGTTCCTCTAATGGGTTTTTCTCATCCATTCTCCCACCATAAAAACAATGAGTCTGCATCCAAATTAATGTTTTGACCAGAAAAATATCCGTCACGAAGGTTTATAGATGCCTCTGTTACACTTGCAGAAATTAACCAACAAATCATATAGATAGGCGTCAACGACTTGGCCATGGACGCCTCCAGCCACACCATCACTCATGTTTTCACCCCATCATTAATAGTCATCCATTAACATTTCGTGCTCTATAGCCTCTTCTCTGCACTTCTCTCTGCACTCCTTTATACATGTCTCCACATCGATGCCCGAGTCGATGCACCCTTGCTCACACTGTATTAGGCAGTTCTCCATCTCTTTCCGCATAGCCTCCTCTCTCTTTCCAGACTTTCCAGATACCCCTATATTTTTGTTTTTTCCCATTTATACCCACCCACAGCAAAAAACATCTCATATGCTTTCCGTTTATCACTGAGCATTCCTATGAGTACAATGACAAGTACGAGGGTTGCGAGTTGTGCCGCGAGAGTGAAGAGATAAACGACGACGATTTCTAGTGCATAGTACAAGAATATAGGTGGCTTGATTATACCATTTGCATCAAGAAACCCCAGAACAAACCAGACAATTGCCATAAACACTGCAACGAGAAATATAAACAATGCAATTTTCCATATGATTAGCACCAATTCTTTCTCTATATTAATCTTGTTCATTTCTCTCCCACCCCAACAAAAAACTAAGAGACAAGCTTTAACGTCGCTATGGCCGTCTTGAGCTGTGATACGGCCTCCTCCAGTTCAGATTTCTTGGCAACAAGCCTGTTGAGCTCGTCCAATATGTATCTCCAATCGTCTTCGGTAGTGAGGTATGCGAATGTAATCAGAGTCCCCAGCAAGACCGTGTTATTCCTGTTCCTGAGCAATGTAAAAGAGAACACGCTACACTCATGTACCCTGTCCGGTTTATATTCCGATGTGGCCGGCACAAGGTAGCACACCTTCAAATCAAAGGAGACACCCCTGTCCTCGTAGATGTGTAGAGCCAAAGAGTCGACCATCACCTTGTCGTCACTTGTATTCCTGAGTGGATTCAATAAAAGCCTGAGCCAGAACGGTATGTAGCGCTCCTCCCCGATATTTTTCTCGATCACTAGGTTGCCCACAAGGTCAGCATCTATACCTGGCAACTCGACATAAACGTTGAGCATCCTCCTAATCTCAGAGATATTGTCTCCAAGGTTAGAGTATATTTTTTGAACCATGTCCCTTGCATCATAGATCTGCTTGACCAGTTCCACTAGATCCATTATCCCACCCAGGAAAAACCAGCTACCCCAACATGTTGACGAGTGCCACGAGCTCCTTTACTTTTTGCTTTGCACGTTCAGAAAGCACGGCGAGGTCATATAATGTCTTGTCTATCCAGTCGCGTATATCGTCGTCTAGCAGAGTGTGTGTTAATAATACGTTGTCTAGGCGCGCCCGTCCATTAACGATGTAGAAGATCCTGTTTTCATCATTCGTATCCGTCTTCCTGGTTTTATCTGGCTTGCTAAATACATCCAGCGATATATATGTGGGGGCCAGCCGCACGGCGTTAAGGGATACTATGTTTACCTGTGTAAGCGTCCTCAACCAGTCTGGCATATCCACGTCTCTATCAATGTTCTTATTCTTGGTTGCCGCCAACACGAATGTCTCTGGCGGCGGCTTGAACGAATATTTCTTATGTGAGAATCTAAAATAGATACTCTCATACTTGATTTTATAAGGCGCATCTGCTGAGGTGTCGAAAACGTGTCCAATAAACCCGGAAATAGCCCTTATGTTTCTCAAATCATACTCTGTAAGCGCCCCGTCAAGAGCCGACTGGTCTATATCTATAGAGTTGTCCAGCTCTAGATAGTCCCTAACAACGTCAGCTACACCGCGGAGCGCCTCTAGGTTTTTATAGGCGTCGACCGACACTTTCCCCACAGATTCGGCAATAATGGACATTATATCATCACTCAATGTAGAAAATATGATGATGTCTCTTAGATCAGACTGTTCAGGCCCAAAGCCTAAGGTCGCCTCCACGCTGGCATGTGAGAATTCATATATGTCTAGTGGGACGGTGCAGGCCAGATCTATGCCGAACGAGCTTATGGCGATGCTTTCCACATGCACGTATGGCAAACCATAAACAAACATGGATACCCAGTCTGGGACGTCGAGACGCTTATCTATGTTCACGTGGATCCTCTCATCGAACTGATAGGGGTGGCCTGGCAAATTTACATCAGTATGTGCAAGCATGTGGTCAATGGCGTTAATGTTAGATGAGATTATGGACGTCATTCTGTCATACCTCTTGAGACGTGGCAACTCATACATGAGTATGCTTTCTATGATGCCCTCCACAAGACCCACCAATAGAAAGACCCCTATCCAAGCATGTTTAGAACAACAGATACCATCTTAAACTTTCTGAGCGCGATCTCTGTGAACCACAGACAATGACTCAACTCGTCTATTATTTTTTTCCAAGTCTCTTCCGAGAGTGTAAAGCTGGCGAGTAATAGGCCAGCAATGTTTACCCTGCCGCCCCAAATCACTGTCCATTCACTGTCCCTCAACCCATCATGGGTATTATAACTAATCCGCATACGGACGGCGTGGTTATATACCTCAACCCAGTTAACCGTCAACAAGGTGGACGGCAGAAAGACAGGCACATGGGCGAACTCCCTCGGCAAGGCAACCTCCCTGTCCAGACTAAACATCATATCAATGATTACATAATATGCATCATCCATGTAGGGATCATCGAAGACTGTTATTTCGTCAAAGACTATAGACGACGGCTTACCAAGCGCCTTTTGTGCCCTGGCGATAACGTTGTCGACAAGCTGTCTGTCCAAAACGACCTTTTCTACGTCGAAACTTCTCATTCTGATGTCTGGCTCCGGCTCATATACAATGTTTTTCAACATCAAGGCCGCCTCATGGTAGACAAGCATGTTGTCATAAAGATCCGTGTTATAACGTTTGGCCGCATCTAGTAGCTCTTTCCATTCCCAATCCTCCAGAATGGAGAGGAAGACCAGGGTATATGGGTTTATCCACTCGATAATTATGTCTTTATCTATCTCTTCGCCGTATTCATTATAGAAATTCACATTTATATGGTCATGATACAAGTAAATCGAGTGGAGGGCATAATCCTCCTCAGGATACAAGCCATAAAAGAACTTGTACCACTCCGGTAGCCC
>Ga0272448_1007154_pt1 | contig 11889 bp, 6 predicted proteins | sample YNPCB0191_FD_202220 | JGI IMG/M metagenome (GOLD analysis project Ga0272448, IMG submission 202220) | Hot spring sediment microbial communities from Yellowstone National Park, WY, United States - YNP-CB-019-1 | ecosystem: Environmental > Aquatic > Thermal springs > Hot (42-90C) > Sediment... | reverse complement strand
TCGCTTCAACTCAAGCGGCTCTCCGCCCGCGCCGGTGCGAACCTTACGGCGGGTGAGGCGACCTGCGACGCGTTTCGTTTTGTCGGCGACTCCGCCGCGACCAGTCTGCTCCCGGCGGCGGTGCGCCGGGGAGCACTCCTCCCGCTGCCCGGCGATCCCGCCGCTTTCAACCGCTTCTCCAGCCCGACCATTGCCGCCGTGCAGCGCCGTCTTCATCTGGCTCCCGGCGAAGACGCCGTGCTCGAAGAAGCGCTGCTCTACGTGACATCGCCCGAAGCGCTCGAGCGCTTCGCGAACGAGATGCGCAGCGACGGCACCGGCTACCGGGCCGCCGCCGCCGCGTTCGCCGCCGCCGGCCGCAACCTGCTGCCGCGCACCTGCGACGTGGCCGCCTGCATCGAGCAACTCACACCGCCGACGCAGGCCGTCGCGGAGTCCCCCGCGACCGGGTTCCGCGTCGCGATTCCCGCCGAGCCTGCCGTCGCCTGCTATCTCAATTCGCTGTGGGCGGGCGTGAGCGAGCTCTATGAAAACTGCCGGGCCCACGGCGCCCGTCTGGCCGACGGCATCGAGCTCGGCATGCGGGACCGCGCGCAGGACATGTGGCCCATGCTCAAGGCGGACCCTGCCCGCGTTCGCGCCGACCTCCTCCATGCAATGAGTTTCCTCTACCGCACCGTGACGGAACCGATTCCCGCCGGCGTCCGTCCGCTGACGCGTCGCGAGAAACTGCACGGGATGTTCCCGCGGCAGTACCCCGAGCGCTGGCTCGACCGCACGAAGCCGGTGCCCAACGACAACCGTCCCTACAACGACAGCGCCGTCTCGGTGGTCGACGCATTGCTGCACTACCTGCGCGAGACGGGCGACGGGTCCATTCTGTCCGAGACGGTTCCCACTGTACGCCTTACCTCGCCCGACACGCCGGAGACCAGCGCCCTTGTCGGCCACGAGGAGCGATTGCCGGTGTGGGAGGTGCTGCTGGAGATCTTCGCCTGCTACCGGCGGCATGCGGCGGACAGCCCGTACGGCATGATCCAGGCCATGTTCGGCGACTGGGCCGACCCCGTGGATATGTTCGGCACCAGCCGCGTGGGCGACAACACCACGCGCGGCGAGGGTCGCGGCGTGCTCGTCCGGCTCTCCTGTCATGTCTTCTGTTCCCTCGTCGCAGCCCTCGAGACGCTGGATGCCTGCGGATTCCACACGCCCCGACTGGATCGCGAGAGGCCGGTACTTCGGCAATTTGCCGCGGACCTGCGGGCGGCCATCCTCCGCTGGGCCTGGGAGCCCGAAGGACAGTTCCTCGACGGGATTCACGAATGCAAGGCCGACGGCTCCGTGCCCGACTACGCTCGCGGCGAAACGGGCTATACCCTCGGCTCGCGCCGCCCCCAGCGCGAGTTCGACGGAACGCCGCGCACCGTCATTACGCCGTGCGCGTGGGGGCTGGCCCTGCTGCAAACGACGGCCCCGTGGCTGCCGCCGGTGCCGGAGCGCGACGCGATGATCCGCGCCCTCCTGGCGAATGTGGACCGGCATTGCTTCTCCCGGACAAACGGGCATAACCTCTACGCCCCGCCCATCGCCAACACGGAAAGGGCGTGCCGTCTGGTCGGCCGCCTCGGGATGCTGCCACCCGGCTGCGCCGAAAACGGCGAGTACCACCACGCCCAGGTGATGATGCACTTTTTCCGCTTCGGCGTCCCCGGCCAGGCGGACACGGCATGGGAGCACTTCAAGCCCGTGCTATCGATCACCCGCGGCCCGGAACTGTGCGGCCCCTTTGACCAGACCTCGAACAGTTACGCCTGCGATCCCGACGACCCGCATTGCGGCGCCGGTATGAACTTCGGCATGAGCGGCTCCATGGACTGGATGTTTGATCTGCTGGAATCCATGGGCGGTCTGAAGCTGGCGCTGCACGATCCGGGGCAGCCCGACCTTCGCATCGAACCCAATCTGCCTTCCTCGTTCCGCGGCCGGTTCTCCCTGTCCCGGGTTCTGCACAAGGCCGACGGCCACGGCGGATTCGTCGCGGTGCCCCTGAACCTGACGATCGTCCCGGCCGCCGCGGGAGAGACGACCGGCGTGACACTGAACGGCCGGCCCGTGGCGCGGGCGGAAGTAGCCGACATCGGGGCGCACCGCCGGCTTGATTTTTGCCTTCGCATCGCCGCCCCGTAGAATGTTGCTTTCCGTCCGGCGCCGCAATGGCCGGGCGAGGGATGTGCCGGCGGCGGAAACGAAGGCGAGTGAGATGCCGGTCTGCCGGAAGGCGTACCTCGCTTACCGAAAACGGCGCCGGTCTCCTGGCGGCGTCGCGAGAGTACAGGAACGACGAGATGAGCACGATCACCACGACCACGCCCGACAGTCCGACCACCGCTGACCCACGTACGAAGGTATTCCTCGCCTACCTGATGCTGATCTCCGGCCTCGGCGGCCTGCTCACCGGCGTGGACTTCGGCATCATCGCCGGGGCGCTGCTCTATCTGGACAAGACCGTCAATGTGACGGAGGGCGAGCTGTCCTTCGTTGTCGCCATGTATTCCATCGGCGGCTTCGCGGCGTCGCTGGTGGCGGGCATGTGCGCCGACTGGGTCGGGCGCAAGAAGATGATGATCGCCGGCGGACTGATGTTCGTCGTCAGCATCGCGCTCATCTATACCTCGCAGGGCGTTCTCTCGTTGGTGCTGGCGCGGCTGCTGATGGGGCTCGCCGGCGGCGTCCTCTGCGTGGTGGTGCCGCTCTACATGGCGGAGTCGCTGCCGGCGGCCATCCGCGGGCGCGGCACGTCGGTCTTCCAGTTTCTGATGACCGTGGGTCTGCTGGCGGCCCTGCTGATCGGTTTCGTCTTTGCAGCGTGGCATGATGCGGCAGTCAAAGCGGCCGCCGGCGACACGGCCAAGATCTTTGCCGCCGACAGCGCCGCCTGGCGCAACATGTTCCTGACGGCGGCCGTCCCCGGCCTGCTCTACACGATCGGTGCGCTGTTCCTGAAGGAATCCCCGCGCTGGCTGTTCCGGCGCAATCGCGCGGCGGAGGCGGAAAGCATCCTGCGCCGGTCCCGCAGCGAGGAGGAGACGAAGCGGGAAATGGCGGAAATGAGCCAGGTCGCCGCCCAACAGACGGAAACCACGGGCATCCGCGACTTCCTCTCCTCCCTTTTCCAGTACAAGTACGTTGTGCCCTTCATCATCGCCTGCATCGTGCTGGCCTGCAACCAGGCCACCGGCATCAACTCCATCATCGCGTTCTCCGCCGTGATCTTTCAGGGCTCGGGCATGAGCGACGTACAGGCCTCCCGGAGCGGGGTGATCCTCATGTCGATCAACTGCGCCATGACGCTGGTGGGCGCCGCGCTTGTGGATCGGCTGGGGCGCAAGATCCTCCTCTCCGTCGGCACGCTCGGCATCATCGTCTCCCTGCTGACCTGCGGCTTCGTGTACCGGCAGTTTGAAGCGAAGCGCGTGGACATCGCGGACGTGATCGCGCGGCAGATCTCCGCGGACGGCCGCGAGCTTTCCGTCAGGGTGGATCCGGCGATCCTCGGCCCGATGGAGGGCGGCCGTCCGGCGCAGTTGAACGTGCTCTACCGCTATACGGACGGGCAGGGGTATTTCCGGCAGGCCGTCGCCTCCGCCTTCTCCAACGCCCAGGAGGAATCGGGCCGGACCCTGACCATCAGGCCGCTGGTGGAGGAGAAGTTCAAGACGCTCCCCGATGGGAAGATGGTTATTGAGAAGACGGAGAAGGACAGGGGGAAACTCACGATTCTGCGCGCCAAGTACGGCCCCATTCCGGCGCCCGCCACGGGTTGGCTGGTCACGGGCCTTCTCTGCCTCTTCATCTGCTTCTACTCCGTCGGGCCCGGCGTGTGCGTCTGGCTGGCGCTGACCGAGCTGATGCCGACCCGTATCCGCGCCACCGGCATGGGCATCGCGATGGTGCTCAACACCGGCGTGCAAATCCTTCTGCAGCTCTCCTTCCTCCCGGTGGTCGGCAACTACGGCTTCCATGCCATGTTCTTCCTGTGGGCCGGGTGCACGGTCGTCTACTTCATCACCGCCGCGTTCTTCATGCCCGAAACCAAGGGCAAGACGCTGGAGGAAATCGAGGAATACTTCGAGCGGAAGTCCCAGGCACGCGCGCAGGCCGCGACGACCGTCAACAACCGGTAAGACCGCGAGAACGGGACATTCGGAACCACCAACCCCGACGCAACGCGCAGGCGCGCCGCCCGCACACGATCCCGGCGCCGCGTCCGCCCCGGCCGGCATCAGAGGCGTTTGCGGGCCTCGGCGATCTCCAGCAGTAGCTCGTCGGCGCTGCGATACCCCGTGAAGCGATGCACCTCCCGGCCTTCCGGGCTCAACACGAGGAACGTGGGCAGGGCTTCCACGCGAAAGGACGTGGCGAGATCGCGGTCCCGGTCCACATCCACGTGTACGGGGATGAAGCCGCGCAGCGCCTCCGTCACGCGCTGCACGGGCAGCACCTCACGGGCCATCTGATTGCACGGGGGGCACCAGGCGGCGCTGAAGTCGACGAACATCGGCCGGCGCTCGCGAGCCGCCTGCTCCTTCGCCGCGGCGAAGTCTTCGCTCCAGCCCACCGGCGTCTTCGCGGGACGCGTCACGTACGCGTAGAGCCCGCCTACCGCGAAGATCAGCAGCAGGGCGACCAGCATGTTCCCGCCGGACCACGCCCGCGACTTTGTCCGAGACGGCTCATCACCCATAATCCGGCTCTCCCTGGAATTCTCAACGCGCGCCCCGCCGCACCCTCTTGCCGGCCCCGGGTTTACACGTCGCAGACGCAACCGGCGCCGTAAGGTCCGGGCACCGACCCGGCCCCTCCGTCTCTATCGATCCGCATGGACGTCCACGGTTACAGATCGGCAACGGCGTCCACCATCGAGTATAGCCCGGACGCGAGCCGCAGACCGCCCAAGAAGAAAGCGAGAAGGCGCCGCGAAAACGCCGTTCTCGCTTTTCGTTTTCTCGCTTTTTCGCTTTACCGTCAGTGTCCCCGGGCTTCCTCTTTCGCCTTCCTGGCCTGCTCGATGATCTGCTGCTGCACGTTGCCCGGCACGACTTCGTAGTGCGACAGCTCCATCGTGTAGCTGCCGCGCCCGCCGGTGATGCTCGAAAGCCGCGAGTGATAGTCGGCCACCTCGGCCAGCGGCACCTGCGCCTTGATGACCGTAAAGCCGCCCGGCAGCATGTCCTGCCCCTGCGTACGCCCGCGCCGCCGCGTCAGGTCGCCCGTGATGTCGCCGACGCTCTCCTGCGGCACCGTCACCTCCATGTTCACAATCGGCTCCAGCAGCACGGGTTTGCACTGCATGAAGGCGATCTTGAAGGCCTCGCGCCCGGCGATCTGGAACGCGATGTCCTTGCTGTCCACCGGGTGCGTCTTGCCGTCGGTCAGGTGCACCTTCACATCAACGACCGGATAGCCGGCGAGCACGCCCTCCTTCATCTGCGCCTGGATGCCCTTGTCCACGGACGGCCGGAACGACAGGTCGATCGCCCCGCCGAAGATCTCGTCGATGAACTCGTACCCCTTGCCGCGCTCGTTCGGCTCGAGGCCGATCACGACGCGCCCGAACTGGCCCGCGCCGCCGGTCTGCTTCTTGTGCGTGTATTCCACGTCCGACACGCGGCCCAGGATCGTCTCGCGATAGGGGATCTTCGGCGGCTTCGTATCCACCTCGAGTTTGAACTGGTGCGCCATGCGGCTCAGGATCGTCCGCAGATGCAGATCGCCCACGCCCCGGATCACCAGCTCGTGCGTCACCGGATCGCGCTCCGCGATGAAACACGGGTCCTCCTCCGTATACTTCGCCAGCGCCCCGCTGACCTTGTCCGCGTCGGCGCGGCTCTTCGGCTCGATGGCGACGGCGAACATGGGGGTCGGAAACGTCGGCATGGCGATCTCGCCCGGCGTGCCCGCATGAACCACGTTGCCGATCTTCAGATCGAGCCGCGCCACGGCCACGAGATCGCCCGCGATCGCCTGATCGATCTCGGGATGCTCGGCGCCCTGGAGCTTGTGCAGCGCGCCCGGCCGCTGGCCGCGGCGCTCGTCGCCGATGAGGATCTGCGAATCGCTCTTGATCGAGCCGCTGTGAACGCGCAGGAGCGAGTACTTGATGTTGCTCTTCGGGTCGCCGGTGATCTTGACCACCTGCGCGACGAAGGGAGCGGCGGGGTTCGGATCCAGCGGCGTCTCGCCCTCGGCCGTCTTGAGCACGCGCCGCTTGCCGGCGGTCGGCGACGGCGCATACCGGGCAACGGCGGCGAGGAATTCGTTCACGCCCACGGCGTCGCGCGCGTTCGTGAAGAAGATCGGCACGAGGCTTCCGGAGGCAATGGCCTTGCTCACGCCGGCGGCGAGCTTCTCCGCGGAGACGGACCCCTTGTCCAGGTATTCCTCCATCAGGGCCTCGTCGGCCTCGACGACGGCATCGACGAGCGCGGAATGCACCGCCGCCACATCGCCGAAGTCCGGCTTGCCGTCCGCCTGCGCGAAGCAATCCACGACGGACTTGCCGCCCCCCGCGGGGAGGTTGAACGGCTGGCATGCCTTTCCGAAGCTCTCCTGAATCTGCCCGACGAGCTCCTCGGAATTCGCATTCTCGGCGTCAATCTTGTTGATCACGATCATCCGGCCCAGGCCGAACTCCCGCGCCTTTTCCATCATGCGCCGGGTGTTCACCTCGATGCCGGCCACCGCGGAAATGACGCAGACGGCCGTCTCCACCCCGGCCAGCGCCGCGATCGCCGGCCCGATGAAGTCCGGCGCCCCGGGCGTCACAATGATGTTGATCTCCTTTTTCTCCACGGCCACGTGCATGACCGCCGAGTCGATGGAGCAGCCGCGGCTCTTTTCCTCGTCGGTGTAATCCAGATAGCTGCTCTTGTCCGCAACGCTCCCCTGCCGGCTCGTCACGCCGGTCAGGTGCAGAATGGCGTCCCCGAGCGTCGTCTTCCCCGAGCCGCCGTGGCCGACCAGGGCAATGTTGCGAATATCCGCCGTCGTGTAGTTGGGCATGATGGTCTCCGCCAGAATCCTCGATCACCCGCATTCCCCCGCCGCAAGGAAGACCGCACCGGCCGGCCCCGGGCGGCGAGAACCGGGAATTATATCGGTTCCGGCCTTGCCGAGAAAGGGGCGGCCGGCGACCTTGCGCAGGCACCGCCCCCCTCCGCGCCGGCCTTCCCGCAAGTCCTGTGGAATCCGTGCCGCCACACGCCCCTTCTGCGCCTCCCTACCGGATCGCCTTCTCCGGCAATTCCGTCTTCACACCCTCATCGAGCGGCATGCTGTCGGGCAGGGCATCGCAGTCCTTCATCAGGCGCTCCAGCTCAGCCTTCAACTCCGCCAGCTTCCCTGCGCATGCGGGATCATCGATCCGATTCCTCGTCTCGTGCGGGTCCGCCTTGAGATCGTACAACTCCGCCTTGTGCCGGTCGGGACTGCCGTCGCCGTGTGGGTAGTGCATATAGGCCCAGTCGACCGTCCGCACCCCCCGCACGTTCGGAGTGTATGGGAACTGCTTCTCGTAGTTGTACTCGTAGTACCACGAGGTACGCCAGCGCACCCCCCCCTCCACGGGCGCAAGACGCTCGCCGTCAAGCAGTGGGGCCCAGGAACGGCCGTGCGCCTTCGGCAACGGCTCGGCGCCGGCAAGCTCCACGAGCGTCGGCGCCAGATCAATATTGAGCACCATCTCGTCGATGACCGTACCAGGCCGGATTCGCCGGGGCCAGCGGGCCAGCAGCGGGATACGGATGCTCTCCTCGTGCATCGTCCGCTTATCGATCATGCCGTGCTCGCCGAGCAGGAACCCGTTGTCGCTCGTAAAGACGACCAGTGTGTCGTCCAGCCGCCCGATGTCCGCGAGGGCACGGAGAATCCGCCCCGTGCTGTCGTCCACGGACTGGATCGTGCCGAGATAGCTGCGGACGAACTCGCCGAAGGCCCCGACGCCGGCCGGCGAGCGGTCGGGGAAGTCCTTGCGGAAGCCGTACAGCGGGCCGTAGATCCCGTGCCAGGTCTCGAGCCGCTCCTCGATCCACTTCGGCTTGCCCTCCAGGGCGAAGGCCGTCGGAGGGTAGTCGATCCGCGCGGCATCATAGAGGTGCTTGTAGCGGTCCTCGGGCACGAACGGCCCGTGCGGGGCCTTGTGGCCGAGGATCAGCAGGAACGGTCGATCGTGCTTCCGTTTGAGCCACTCGACGGCCATGTCCGTCACGACTGTGGTGTAATAGCCCTTCGTCTCCTCGCGCCGGCCGTTGATGTTGAACACGTTGCCGTGGTATTGCCCCTGCCCCTTGTGTGTGACCCAGTAATCGAAGCCCGGGCGCGGCTCGTCGCTCTGCTCGCCCATGTGGAACTTGCCGATGTACGCCGTCTCGTAGCCGGCCGCCTTGAGCTGCCGCGGGTAGCTCGGCAGGTCCGCGGGGAAATCCGTGAAGTTGTTGATCACCCTGTGCGCGTGCGCGTAAAGCCCCGAAAGAAACGAGGCCCGGCTCGGCGAGCACAGCGATGTGGTCACGAACGCGTTGCGGAACCTCGCCCCTTCGGCGGCGAGCCGATCGAGATGGGGCGTCCGAATCCCGAGGTACGGCCGATCCGCGCAGCCGAGACAGTCCCAGCGCTGGTCGTCCGTGAGGATGACGACAATATTGGGACGGGTCGCCGCCGAACCCGTCGGAACCGGCCGCGGCCGGGATGTCTGGGCCGGCAATCGTTGCGCCACCATCAGCACGATGCCTGACATGAGCGCGATCGCACCGGAACCACGATGTACGTATGTCGCCGGATACATTGGGGGGCTCAGTATAACGGACCAACACCCTGCGCGGAAGCGGATTCCATCGCGCTGACGGGCCGTTCCGCCGGCAACGTATCGGCCGGCGGCAGAAACGGAAGGCGGGCGGCCTGCCCGTCCGAAAGCGGGCAAGACGCGCCCCCGGCAGGACGCACCGCTCGCACCGGAAACGCCACTAACAGAAATACGCCTTCAGCACATATTGCAGGACCATTCGCTGCGTGTTGAAGAACGAGCCGTTCAGCGCGATCGCGTGGAGCATCATGTCCATGAACCTGCCGCGGTCCTTGTAGAACATCGGGATCACCTTCTGCTCGAGTTTGTCGTAGAGCAGGGCGGCGTCCCGCGTACGATCGTCGCCCTTGTCCGGCGTCCGCCCGTCCTGGCCGATCGCCCAGCCCGTCACGCCCTCGATGCAGCCCTCGATCCACCAGCCGTCCAGGATGCTCAGTGACGGAACCCCGTTGATCGCCGCCTTCATCCCGCTCGTGCCCGAGGCCTCCATCGGCGGCTGCGGCGTGTTCAGCCAGACATCCACGCCCGCCGTAATCAGCCTGCCGAGGCCCACGTCGTAGTTCGGCAGATACACGATCGGGATGTCGCGCTTCAGCGCCTCCTTGATCTGGTAGATCCGCTTGATGACCTCCTTGCCCGCCGTATCGTTCGGGTGCGCCTTGCCCGCGTACACCACCTGAAACCGCCCCGCCTTCGACGCAATCGCCTTGAGCCGCTCCACGTCCTGCAGCAGCAGGTCCGCCCGCTTGTAGGTCGCCGCACGCCGCGCGAAACCGATCGTGAGCGTATCGATGTCCATGCCGATGTTCGTGTCATGGTTGATGATCTGGATCAGCCGGCGCTTGCCGATCATGTGCGCGGCCCACACGTCCACCGGCGGAATGCTCAAGGCGTACCGCAGGCTGAAGTTGTCCTCCCGCCAGCCCGGAATGTGCTTGTCGTACAGGGCCGCGAACGACGGCGACGCCCACGTGGCCGCGTGCACGCCGTTCGTGATCGAGTCGATCTGGTAGTGCGCGAACATGTGCCGCGAAACCTCCCCGTGCTTCTTCGCAACCCCGTTCACGTAGTGGCTCAGGTTCAGCGCAAGGTACGTCATGTTCAGCACGCCGTCGCACGAGCAGACGTTCTTCAGGTCGAACGCCGGATGCGGCCCGAGGACCTTCCGGACCATGTCCATGGGGAACTGGTCGTGCCCGGCCGGCACCGGCGTGTGCGTGGTGAACACGCAGTGCTCGTGGACCGCTTCGACGTCCTCGGCCGTGATCGTGTTCCGCTCCGCCGCCCGCGCGTGCTCGTCGAGAAGCTCGATCGTCAGCAGGCTCGCGTGCCCCTCGTTCATGTGGAACCGCTCGATCTGCCGGTACCCCAGCGCCCGCAGCATCCGCACGCCGCCGATGCCGAGGATCACCTCCTGACACAGCCGGTAATGCGAATCCCCCCCGTACAGCGTGCCGGTCAGGCCCCGGTCCCACTCCGAGTTCTCCGGCAGATCGGCGTCGAGAAAATAGACGGGCACCATCGCGCCGGTCACACCGACGACTTCATTCCTCCACGCGCGGAGCACAACGGCCCGGCCCTCGATCGTGACGGAGACCCTGGCCTTCTCCTCCTCCAGGTAATCGTCCACCACCCACTCCACCGGCTCTTCCGTCTGCCAGCCGCTCGGATCCAGCCGCTGATAGAAGTAGCCCTTGCGGTGCAAGAGGGTAACGGCGACCATCGGCACCTTCAGGTCGGCAGCCGAACGGACGGTATCGCCCGCGAGTACGCCCAAACCCCCGCTGTACGTCGCCATACCGGTCTCAAGGGCGATCTCCATCGAGAAGTACGCGATCTTTCTTTCGCCGTTCATACCCGAAGACTCCCGAAATGCCCCGGCGCAACGGACGACCGGGCGTATCCGCACCACGAAACGCAGTAGTACCCGACGTACGGCGGGGGGTCAATTCCGCCGTTTCTTGAAAGGGCTTTGCGGAGCCGGTATCGTCGCGCGGTCGGCGGCTCCCCGGCCTCTGCACCGGCGGGCAGGCCGCCCGGATGGAGCGGGCGATCTGTGGACCGATCGCACGGCACAGCCTGCGAATACGACCGATGCCTCGCGTGCGGCGGCACGCGTCTGCGCCTCCTGCATCGAATACACGGCTACGCGATCGGCCAGTGCCCCCGCTGCCTGCTCGCCCACACGCTGAACGTCCGGCTCGACCCCGCCCTCTTTTACGACCACGCCTACTTCGTCAGCCCCGACGCCCCCAAGGGCTACAGCGACTACCTCGCCCTCGCCGCCGCCATGGAGCGGACGAACCGGGCGCGGCTGCGCCGCCTCCGCCGCCTGGTGCCGACAGCGCAAACGCTGTTGGACGTCGGCTGCGGACCCGGGTTCTTCGTGAAGGCCGCGACCGACGCGGGCCTGCAGGCATGCGGCCTGGAGGTCTCGGAATTCGCCGCGCACTACGGCCGCGAGCAACTGCGTCAGCGGATCGTCACCGGCCCCATCGACGCGGAACATCTGGCCGGGATCGGCGGCGGGTTCGACCTGATCACGCTCTGGGACGCGATCGAGCATCTGCCCTCGCCCGACGAGGCCCTGAGCCTGCTCGCGGGGCGTCTGGAACCGGGCGGCGCGTTGACGCTCAGCACGGGCGACATCGGCTCGCTGGCCGCCCGCGCGAGCGGCCCACGCTGGCACCTGTACAACCTGCCGGAACATCTCTGGTTCTTCTCCGTCCCCTCGTTGCAACGCCTGTTGCGACAGGCCGGCCTCCGGGTGATCGGCCTGCAGCGGGAGGTCTGCTGGTACACGGCCTGGTACCTCGTCGAACGCCTCCTCTTCTCCTTCGGCCGCCGCCCCCCCCGGGTCCGCGCCGGCGCGGTCCTCAACCGAATCCCCATTCCCGTCACGCTCCTGGACATCGTAACGATCTCGGCCCGAAAGGCCCTGTAGAAGCCTGCGGCACCACGCGCGCGGTGCGCATGTCCCGGTTACGACCGAAGGCCACATTCGGGCAGCGGCCTGGACCTGCGCCGAG
>Ga0272448_1007151_pt1 | contig 11890 bp, 4 predicted proteins | sample YNPCB0191_FD_202220 | JGI IMG/M metagenome (GOLD analysis project Ga0272448, IMG submission 202220) | Hot spring sediment microbial communities from Yellowstone National Park, WY, United States - YNP-CB-019-1 | ecosystem: Environmental > Aquatic > Thermal springs > Hot (42-90C) > Sediment... | reverse complement strand
ACCTACCTGCCTGACTGGGATCGTGCCTCGATTGATGCGACGGTTGATCTCGTGGACTTTGTCTCGCTCCACATCTATGTCGGGCGGCACAACTACTACGACTGCGTTGGCAGCCCGGTCGTAGTCCAGAAGGGGATTGATATCGTCCATGGGGCCATCGAGGCCGCGGCCTGCAAGAAGAACCTCGCCAAGCTCCCGAAGATCGCACTCGACGAGTACAACGTCTGGTATCGCACACGCCACTTCCCCGACGGCCTGGAGGAGCGGTTCAACCTCCAGGATGCCCTCGCCTTTGCCGGAATTCAGAATGTGCTCCGTCGCAACGCTGACAGGGTGGGAATGGCGTGTGTCTCGATGGTGGCGAATTGCCTCGGTCCGATTCTAACCAGTCAAACGGGCGCGTTCCGCCAGACGATCTACTGGGTGCTCAGACTCGTTGCGGACTACTTCGCGGAGGAGGTCGTTGACTGCTTTGTTCAGTGTCCCGCCTTTACGTGCCGGCATCCGAAGCACTTCGCCGGTGTCATAGATGTTGACTCCGAGGGCCGCGAGATCGAGACCGAGACTCGACGGGCGCTCATGTGGGAGTTCGAGGGGCTGCCGTATCTGGATGTTTGCACGATGGTGGATCGTGCCCGGAGCCGCCTCGTCCTGTCCGTCGTCAACCGGCACGAAACGGAGGAGATCGAGACGAGGATCGAGATTCTCGGCAGCAGAATCTCTGGCACAGTTACGGGCGACGTGCTCACGGCCCGGTCCGTCAAGGCTGAGAACTCCTTCGAGTACCCTGATGCCGTCACCCCGGCGCCGATCTCGGAATTCCCCGCGGCGAACGAGTTCACCTACCGCTTCCTGCCGCACTCGTACACGGTCTTGTCCGTCGCGCAAAAGAGCCCCATAGCTCCCGAGTCTTCGGGCGGGCCGTCCTGATCGCCGGGCGACGCGCTGCACGGAGCGGCCGAGCCGCAGTCTCCGGTGGCATCCGGTCTCGCCTATCGGCGGTCATCTGCGAGGTGCTTCGAGAGTAGGAGAGCCGGCCCTTCGACGGTCGTCTTGATCTGTTCGAGACGCGCGTCGTTCGTGATGAGGAAGCGAGACCCGACCTGTAGACTCCTCGATCGAAGCGGCCTTTCTTGGCGTTCGTGATCTTAGGCTTCTGCGAATCGCTTCGCGCCGTTCGCTCTTGTCCTTCGGCCAGCTCGGCCGATGCGGAAATTGCATCTGCACGTTGACCCAGGATTGTCTCGCCCAAGCAACCCCGGCCAACGGGTACGGTGCGAGCCTGGCGTATCGTAGAAGGCCAGTCGTTCCTGCCGAAGCTCGCAACCGCGCTATGCTTCGGACTCGGCGATGAAGCCTTCCTTCACGAGATACCGGACGATCTTATCTGCGTTGGCCTCGGGCGAGGAGTCAACAGTGTCGAGCACGATCTCCGGAGCGACCGGGGTTTCGTACGGATCGTCCACACCTGTAAAGCCCCTGATCTCTCCCCGTCGGGCACGGGCGTAGAAGCCCTTGGTATCCCGCTGCTCGCAGACTTCTATCGGCGTATTGACGTATACCTCGATGAATCGCGACGGGCCGACCATGCTCCGTACCTGGTTGCGGGTGGCTCGATACGGGCTGACGGCCGCGCAGATTACGGCCCCGTGGTGCCTGACGATCTCGGACGCCACGAACCCGATCCTCAGGATGTTGGTATCCCGGTCCTCTCTGGAGAAGCCAAGCCCCTTGGAAAGGTGCGTTCGTACGACGTCACCGTCGAGGAGCGTAACCTGCCTGCCCCGCTCCATCAGCATCTGGGTCAGTACCTCCGCCGTCGTGGACTTGCCCGCGCAGGGCAAGCCCGTGAACCAGATGCAGAACCCTTGCTCGTGGCGCGGGGGGTAGGCATGCGAAAGGATCGCCGCGACCTCCGGGCGGGTCATCCACTCGGGCAGCGGCTTCCCCTTGCCGAGGTAGTCCTCCCGGACGCGCGAACCGGAGATGGCGATTACCTTCCGGCCTTTGGGGACCTTGTCGAGCTCTTCATAGCGGCCCTCGTCCGGTACATAGACGAACTCCTTGAAAGGCAGCATCCGGACTCCGGTCTCCGCACTGAAACTTGCGACGAGCTCCTGGGCCTCGTATGGTCCGTAGAACGGCTCTCCCTTCGAGTTCTTGCCCGGGCTGGCATGGTCGCGGCCGACGATCAAATAGTTGGCTCCGTAATTCCTGCGGATGATCGCGTGCCAGACCGCCTCCTTCGGCCCTGCGAAGCGCATGGCAAGTGGCAGAAGACTCAGGACAGTGCGGCTGGTGTCGTAGTACTTCTCGGTCAAGACCTTGATCGCACGCACGCGCGTATAGTGGTCGAAGTCGCCCGTCTTGGTGAGTCCAACGACCGGATGCAGTAGCAGTACGCCGCCAACCTGCTCTGCTGCACGTTTTGTAAGTTCCTCGTGAGCCCTGTGCATCGGGTTCCGAGTCTGGAACGCGACAACGTTGGCGTGGCCCATGGCCTCCAGCAATGCTCTGACCTCGGCGGGCGTACGGCGCAGTTCCGGAAAGTCGTAGTGCTTCGGCAAACCGAGCACCCGCAGCGGGCCGGAAACGCAGTGCGACCCCCAAAGCGCCATCTCCGCGACCAGCGGGTGGTGGAAGTCCGTAGTTCCGCAGACGGCGAGCGCCTCGGCTTCAGGCCGCCGCTCGAAGACCTCTTCCACTCGCATGACCGCTAACACCTGGTTGTTCTGATCGCGGAGAGCTATCTCCGCTCCGAGCCGGGCGACTCGGTCGCGTAGACGTGAACCGTCGCCCGACACGGGCAACGTGATCGGCACCGGAAACAGTACCCCGCTCGCGAGGCGCATGCGCTCGATGACGCTCGCGTAGTCCGCCTTCCCCATGAACCGATCCAGCGGAGAGAAGGCACCAGTCGCCAACAATTCCAGATCGCAGAGCGACCGCGGAGATAACTGGATGAATGGCATAGCCTGCGCTTTGCTGTAAAGCTCCTCGCGCTGCTCGCTCGGTACCAGCAGACTCACCAGCTTGCCCCCGTAGGGGGGAATCAAGATGGACTGCCGATCGTCACCCGTCTGCGACTTCGATCTATCAACCATGCCGCTTGCTCCTGCGAAACTCCTCGAATCGTATATGCCACACTGCTGCTGAGCCGCGGAAAAACCGGCTTCTTTCAGGCGTGAAGCACCTGCCGCAGCTACGTCGAATCCGTCCATCTTACGTTACTTCGTCCTATCTGTCAAACCTCGACGCCGGGTGGGGTGCACGAACAGTTTTGCTGGGTGAGCCCGGCCCCCGAGTCCCGTAAGGACGACGGAAAACCAATCCCGCCGATTCTCCGCCGTCCCTACGGGACTCCGGTGATCTCATATCTGCCCGTGCTCCGGAACCCCAGGAATGAATTCCTCGGCTATTGCCCGCCGTGCCTTCGGCACTGGCAACTACAGTCTCGATTGTCTGGTGGCATGCTCGTGGATCGTCTTCAGCCGAGGTACTTCCTGACCGTTTCCGCTTCCACCCGCCGTGCCTGCAGGACTGACGCGCCGATCGTCGTGATGCCAAAACTTCCGCGACTATTGCCTGCCGTGCCTTCGGCACTGCTGCTGGATCTGGAGTAATTGTGCCCAGTCCCCGCGGTGCTCACGCTCGGATTCAGGACCCTGCTACAGCCCCAGCGTTTCATCACGGCTCTCTCGTCTGTCCCCACGGCACTGAGGCTGGATTTACGACCCCCGCTCCGAGTCGAGGGCAACCCGTCCCGGCTACTGACGGTCGTCTCTTTGGGACGGCGCCAGGACTCCGAGGCCGGGCTATGATCGTGCCGGCCCCATGCGGGAGCGTTCGTGCACCCCGCCGGGTGCATGAAAGCTGTTCTCTACTCTCAGCAGGCTATGATGCCCAGACATTCTGTGGCAGGTCCCTGGGGGGACCTGCAGACGGCAGCCGCGATGCACGGAACTCTTGGACCCCGGCGGCGGGCCAGGCGCGTCGGCCCCGCACACGGTGAGTGGGCGCTGCTGCTTCGAGAGGCACTCGAAAAGCCCGACAAGTCTCCGACCGTCTCGCGCACCCCGGATGACTATGCGGCCCGCCTGCTCGGGCGGAGACCGGGAGGGCCCATGTACAATTTCCACGGAAATGGTGCGTTCCTACGGGAGTCGGCCTTGGGGTACGCCACTTCTGGATTAGTATTCCTTCGTGATGACTACGGTGTACCGCTTGCCCCTCGCAGGGCTGCCGAGTGCGAATGTGCCGTCGGCGGCAGTCAGGACGGGACGGAGTCCCGAGTTTTTGAGCACAGCTTTGGCGGAGCCCACGCCGGCAGCGCCGAGCTCGACCTTGCCGGCAAGCCCCTCGGTCTCCACCCGGGCGGAGTCCGCGGCGGAGAGTTTCTTCCTGAGGGTGAGCGTCTTCAGGTCCGCCGCCGCAGCCCCAGTGATCGTGAACGCCCCCGTTGCGTCGGTGCGCGTCTTGATCGTGACGCCTGTTGTTGTGACGGCGGTGACCTCGAACCCCTCCTCGTCGAGGTCGCCGAGGTCAATCCGGCCGTCTACGGTCGGCAGGTTGTAGGTCTTGAAAATCTGGATCCGGTTGTTGCCGGTATCGGCCACGTAGACCTGGCCGTTGTTGTCAACCGCGACGCCCTGGGGCGAGTTGAACTGGGCGTCACCCGTTCCCCTCGCACCCCACTTGATCAGGAAGTTACCATCACTGTCGAACTTCTGGATGCGGTGGTTCAACGTGTCGGCCACATAGATGTTTCCGTCCTTGTCCACGGCGATGCTGGAGGGATTGTAGAATTGCCCGTTGCCGGATCCGAACTTCCCGAAGGCCCATACGAAATCGCCGTCCTTCGTGAACTTCATGATCTGGTGGGACAAGGATGCGATGTATACGTTGTCCGCAGCATCGAAAGCGATATCAATGGGGGTTGGCACGTGCCATGCGGTAACGAATCTGCCCGCGTTGGTGAACTTCTGAACTCGGTTGTTCCGCAAGTCTGCAACATAGATGGCACCCGTCGAGTCCACGGCGATGCCGCAAGGCTCGTAGAACGCGCCGTCTTTCGAGCCGAACGCTCCCCACTTGGTGATAAACGAACCGTCGTTTGCGAACTTCTGGACCCGCTGGACTATCCGATCGGATACGTAGACGTTGTTTGTCGTGTCGAGTGCGATGCCGAAAGGCGAGTTGAACTGCCCGTCGCCCGTGCCGAGAGAGCCCCACTTCTTGTCTGTCCGCCAAACGGTCGAGGTCTGGACTGTGTAATCTACCATCACCTTCTGGACTCGGCGGTTGCCGCTGTCAACGATCCAGATCGCTCCCCCGGGCAGAGGAGGGAGACCCGGCGTCGGGTTCGCGACGGGCTTGTAGCCTGCACCGTCCACGTGTATGCCGGTCGGTCCGGAGAACTGGACGTCGCCCGACCCGGCAGCCCCGAACTTCTTATCGAGCTTGTAGCCGACCTGGCCGCCGAGGACAACCGAACCAACCGCGACCTGAAAAGTTACCGACACGACAATCCAGCCCAGACTCTTCACCGTCTTCACATTAGCCTCCTACGATCACGCAAGCAGGGGTAGAGTGGACATAAACCAGACAGCACGTACACATTGCCAACACCGGAAGCTGCACCAACGCGAGCGATTCATGCCGAACCTCTGCGGTTCGGCCGGCTGCCGCAACCTTGCGTACCATTGTCGAACGCACGCTTGCAGCTCATACCTGCACTCCAATTGTACTCCCACGAGACGCCTTGAACACTCCACATTCTACTTGAAGCCTTACCGGCAGTCAAGCGGCGCGGGGCATCCCGAGACAGTTTGGCTCTGGGGCTCTCTGCTGACGCCGAGTACCTGAAACCGACCACGAGTTTGTGCTCGCTCTCCTCACCGGTCAGGTGCGTGAAGGGAAACGACCGACACCACGACTTCCCCGACAGGAGCTTGCGCCGTTCCGGGCGTACCGCCTCGCGGGTTTTGTTCTCGATCTTGACGGTTGCGGCGACGGTCTCTCGCCGATTTCATGGGAACTCTTGGCCGGTAGGACGCTACCCGTCAGGGGGTCCGTGGTTACCACCGGCTTGCCGCAGCCAGTCAGGAGCCCCCGACCCCCGGAAAGATACAGGGGGCGAGAAAGCAGCGTGCCGTAGGCGGAAAGACGAACGGAGCTCCCCGCCGCTTTTCGCGGGGGCCGTTCCATCGGATGCCCCTTGACCAGCCGGCGCGAGCAGGAGTCGCTCTTCCATATCACTTATATTTACCCTGCCGCTATGAAAGACCTACAAAGCGTGTGTTAAGAAACCATTCATCGCTCATCTCCACGGCACTCTTCTGACCCCCCTGACGCCCTCCAAACGGTGTACCATTCGTCCGTCTTCGACGCCCGATAGCTCGACGAACGTGCCAGGTTTCCACGTACCCGCGAATGGGAGCGTCCGATCTTCTTCTGGGTGCGGTGCCCTCGCTTGTGGCCTCTTATCGGTTCCGGAGCGGGAGTTTCACTGACGAGCGCGGGCAGGGGCCGAATGTGCGATGCGACTCCGGCGGACTGGGGGGTGAAATCTGAGGAGACGCTGCCGAGTCACGTTCGAAACCTACGGGAGGTGGGGTGAACGCTCTTTACTCTCGCGTCGTGCCCCTCTCCGTGGCGCGAGCTTGGTGGGTTTTGCTGGAGCTTCTATCGGAAATCCTGCGGCCGGCGGCCGACCACCTGAAACACCTGAGCAGTGCTCTGTATGGATCTGGGATCGGCCTCGTGCTTGGCAAGCTCGAAGGTCAGCCGGTCTATCTCAGTTCTGGTAGCGAGCCCGAGTTCGATCAGCGTGTCTGCGATGTTCGAGAGTGTAAGCCGAGCAATGGACTTTTCCTCGCCCGTGCGGAAGACCGGCATAGAGATCGCGAGCTGCACGTCGGCCAATTCCGCGTCAATGAATAGGCCCGGTAGGCGCGGCCCTATGCTCGCGTCCACGCCCCGAGCTCGTGCGGCGGCTGCGTAGAGTTCGATGTATCGGGAGAAAGCTGCACACGGCGGCCAGTGCGTGTGTACGGTAATGTCGACGTCCTCGACGACGATCCGGCCTCCCGGTCGAACTGCGCGCCGCATCCGGTGAATGGCATCAATAGGGTCCGGGAGGTGCGACAATAGGAAGCGAGCATACACAATGTCGAACTCTTGCTGTATATCGAGGTCCTGTACCTTGCCCAGGAGCCATTCGACCTTCGCTCCGTGCTCCGCGGCGAGCTCCTGTGCGTGGGCCAGCACTCGCTCGTCCATATCGAGCCCTACGACGCGGCCGGTCGGGCCGACGAGCTGCGCCATCTCGACCGCGACATGCCCGCTCCCGCAGCCGAGATCAATAACGCTCAGCCCGGCGCCGATTCCCGCTCGATCCAGGATGGCCAGCGTTCCCGGCATCATCGCGCGCGCCAGCACCCTCAAACGATCGGCCCCGGGGTCGCCGCCCCGGATGATATAGTTCGAGCAATTCATCACGGTCCCTCCAGAGTTTCCACCGGATGTTTCCCTTTCAGAAAGCGGCCAGCAACCGCAGTGAACCATCCGGGCCTCGATAGCCGGGTACTCGGCATCCCCCGGCCGGAGGCAGCAAGGCCACAGGCCGCGGCTTCGATACCGAGTCTGTAACGCTGGACGTCTTGTGTACACCCCCCGGGGGCTTCGTAGAACCCTGCGATCATGCTGGCAGCGAGCACATAGTATCCGACGGAAATGCTATTTTTCGAGCGTCACTTCCGCAAGCCGGTCGAGGTCGTGAACGGAGCAGTAAGGCACCCAGGTGTCAATCCCCAGGCCCGTGCCTGTGATCGCCGGACCGGAGACGCGGATGATGTTCATGTAGAACTTGTCGCCCGGGGCTATGCCATCCGGAAGGATACCGGCGAGCGGCAGCGCGATGCGAGCGACCCACTTATCCGGCGCGGTCGTGTCGTTCTGAACCTTGATCTCGTAGTCCTCGATGGGGACGTTCACCTTGCCGTCTACCTCGCCGTGGGAGAGGGCGACAGTGAGGCCGGTCGGGCCGACGGCGTACTGACGGTAGGGGACTTTGCGCTGTCGAGCAACGAAGACTTCCCAATCGTCGTAGCAGAAGACCATAGGGGAGGCGTTCAGCTTCCTGGTCTCACAGGGATCTACAAGCTCCAGGTAGAGGAACTTCGAATCGTGAGCGATGCGACCGGAGAACTTGCGTGCGGAGGGCGTCGGCTGGCCCCGCTCGCACCATGTGTCGCTCAGCTTGGCTGACTTGGTCCAATCGACCTTTGCCAAGTCGCCGTTGGCATCGGGCAGTCGCGGCGACCGGACCGCGGGGATCGCTGCCGTCTTCTGCGCTGCGTGGTGCGCCCGGCCTGCGAGCATGTAGCGCCACGTGGCCAGTTCGAACAATGCCACACGCTTCTTCTCCGTCTCCGTCCGGGCAAGCCGCTTCGCCTCCTCGACCAGCCTTGTGAATTGGGCCATCCGCTTCTCGGTTCCCAGGTTTTCCCAGGCGATCAACTTCGTCTGGTGGCCGTTGTAGTTCGGCGGGTAGTTCTTCGGGTTGCAATACGTCTCCTCGATGGCGAGGTAGAGCTTCTTCATCGGCCTTGCGGCGGCCCCGTAGTAGCGGGTGAAGTACTCGTCGAGTACGTCGTCCACATCCAGTGTGGGATCGTCCATGAGCTTGTAGGTCAGATACGCTTCGACCTCCTGGCCGTAACCGCAGTGGAACATACCGCGGATGCCGAGCTTGTGGAAGAGCTTGAACTGCTCGCCGATTGCGTGGGCGAAGTAGCCCGGGAAGCAGTACCACCTGCCGTTATTGGCGACTTCGACGGGGAAGGTGTAGTAGAGCCACAGGTAAAGCGGGCGATCCTTCATTGCCGCCCAGGCGTTCAGGTTCGCTAGATCGCTTTCGTATTCCTGCCGCGCATAGACGAGTCGGTTGCTCGCAAAGCAGTATTGGACAGCCACATTCGGTTCCAGCCGGAACTCTGTCGGCGGACACGCATGGGTCGAGTAGGCGAGTGTGACGATCCATTTGTTCGGATGTGTCTTGCGAACCTCTCTCGCTACCTGGTTGACGAACTGGAAGAAGTAGTTGCTGTGGGTTCCGGTCGAGTATACCTGGCGTTCCGACTTGGGAGAGCCGATCAGCTTCTGGCATCGTTCACACTTGCAGTAGGAGGTATTGTCCATCGGCTCGACAGCGAAGTAGTTCTCGCCCCAGTGGTAGCCGGGATAGAGCCCTGAACCCGGCGGGTTCGGGTAGCCGCCCTTGTCGAAGTAGTCACGGGCGTCCTGGACGACCTGCTGGACCAGTTCGGGGCTGGTGTAGCACATCTGAGGCGGCGTGCCTTCGTAGCCCTTGGCGAACATCTCGGGCCGCTTGGCGACGAAGAGCTTGGCGGTGGCCGGGTTAGAGCTTCGCTCCCAGAAGCGCTCGTAGTAGTTGTAGAGCGAGTGGTTGCAGAGGCATTTCTCGCCGCCGGCCCGCATACGGGAGAGGAAGAGGCGGATCGTGGCACGCTTGGCGTGGATGTAGGGCCAATTGTTGGGGAATCGGCTATGGAGGTTGGCGTAGGCGGTTGCTTCGTATTGTTTGTAAGCATCGCTGTTGGCAGGCCAGAGCCCTGTCCATGCATCGTAGCCTTCGCTGTTGCCGCCGACACAGGCGTTGCGAGCGCGGAAGCCGGGTGCGCGGCGGACATCCTTGCCCTTGACGACGAGCGTCGGGGTGTGCGGGCAGTCGAGGCCAAGCTCTGTCGGGTTGAACCACCGCACCTGGCAGCACCGTTCGAGGAAGTCATACACGGCATAGGTCGTGGCCTGCTCGTCCCAAGCGTCGGGCCAGGACCAGAAAGCATTGAAATCCTTGTCGAGATCGTACTTGACCTCGGCACGGTCGTCCTTGTCCCGTCCCATCAGGACGAGTGCATCCGGCAGGAAGCGGATCAGGTACTCCTGGTACTGGAAGTCATCGTTCTTGAGGCCGAGCGCACGGGTCGCCTCGCTCTCGCCGACGAGGATGCGCGTGCCGCCGGGCGCCTGCGGCTCGCGCACGATCGGCAGCTCGGTGCCGGTGATCTGCGCGATGTGCCACTGGAGCTCGAAGGCCGCGAACTGCGCGGCTCGCGTCGGCACCTTCGAGAGCAGGATTGTCGCTACCGGCTTCCCGTCCTCGACGAGCGTCAGCTTCCCAGCTTCCGACGAAGCCGAGCCGAACCAGGCGAACGCAACCGCAGCCAGCATCGAAACCCTCCAGTCGTTTGTCATTTCGATCCTTCGTATCGCTCACCCAAGTACCGAGGAGAAAACCGTACGGGGCGAGCCGCATCCCGCGTAGCAAGCGAGCGTTCCACTTCTGTCCGAGGAGAACTTCCAGAAGGAAATGTGCTCTCGATCCTCGGGAAACCTACGCGTCCTACGCATCGAAATAGCCCCGCAGGACGCCCTCCGAGTCCCTGGTCTCTTCTTTCCGCACCGTCTACCACTCGATCCACTCTTGATTCCTCCGAGCGTCGTGTCTGCTCTCTTCCGTGCACGGCAATGCTCGATCCTAAGGAGTGTTTCGCCTCCTCTCCTCCTATGTGGGACGGGGACGTGCCGCCTACAGCAGTTCCCGTTGCGTCTCGGCGATGGACTCCTCGATGATGTCGAGGGCCTTGGCGGCGACCTCGCGCTGCATTATCAGCGGCGGGGACATTCGGAGGATGTGCCCGGCGGGAATCCAGGCAAGCCCCTTGCGAAACGCCTTCTGATAGACCAGTTCGCCCGCCTGAGTGAACGGTTCGCGCGTCTTGCGATCCTTGACGAGTTCGATGCCGAGGAGACAGCCCTTGCCGCGCACCTCGCCGATGATCGGGTACTTGGCGGCCATCTCGCGGAGCCGTCTCAGGCAGAACTCGCCAAGCTCCGTCGCGCGGCGGAGGATATCTTCCTCCTGGATGACCTCGATGGATGCGAGCGCTGCGGCACACGCCATCGGGTTCCCGCCGTAGGAGGTCGAGGCGCTGATCTTCTCCACGGCGTCCTTGTACTTCTCGCTGATCAGCACGCAAGTGACCGGAAAGCCATTGCCGAGTCCCTTGCCCAGGCTGATCAGATCGGGCGTAACGCCGTAGTGCTCCATGCAGAACATCTTGCCCGTCCGCCCCATGCCGGTGAGAATCTCGTCGGCGAAGAGGAGCATCTTGAGGTCGTCGCATATCTTGCGGAGGCGCGCCATGTAATCATCGGGCGGCATGATGCTGCCGGCCCAGCCCTGGATCGGCTCCAGGACGACGCCCGCGACCTGCTTCGTCGTCATCTCTTCGACGGCGACGCGGATGAACTCGGCGCACCAGAGGTCGCACTGTGGGTATGTGAGCTTGAAGGCGCAGCGATAGCAGTAGGGCCGCGGGACGAGGAAGAAACCCGGTGCTCGCAGCCCCTGCGTCCTGTCGCAGCGGGCGAGGCTCACGGAGCCGAGCGTCTTGCCGTGGAAGTCCTTGAAGCAGGAGATCATCTCGAACTTGCCCGTTGCCGCGCGCATGATCCGCATCCCCGCCTCGACCGCGGTCGTCCCGCTGTCGTAGAGTTGGCAGCCGTTCAGGTCGCCCATCGTGATCTCGGCGAGCTTCTCCAGCAGCTGCATCTTGATCGGCGTCGTGAAGTCGTGAGCGTTCATCAGCGTGCGAGCAGCCCGGGCGACGGCTTCGCTGATCTTCGGATGGCAATGCCCGAGGTTCGTCACGTAAATCCCGGATGAGAAGTCAATGTAAACGTTGCCGTCGACATCGGTCAGCGTGACGCCGTGGCCTTTCTCGAAGGCGACGGGGAAGAGCCTTACCTGGGAGGAGTAGCCTTTCATGTACCGCGAGGCGCGAGCGTGCATTTCATGGGACTT
>Ga0272448_1007150_pt1 | contig 11891 bp, 10 predicted proteins | sample YNPCB0191_FD_202220 | JGI IMG/M metagenome (GOLD analysis project Ga0272448, IMG submission 202220) | Hot spring sediment microbial communities from Yellowstone National Park, WY, United States - YNP-CB-019-1 | ecosystem: Environmental > Aquatic > Thermal springs > Hot (42-90C) > Sediment... | reverse complement strand
CTCCTCACCAATTGTTCATTATATTCTTTCCAATTTCTCTCGTGTGGCATCCTTCTCCCCTCTTGCAGAAAATGCTGCAAAAATAAAAAATTTTACGGTTTATTCAACACAGCATTCGTTTTGGCAAACTTTATAAATTTAATATTTTAATTATTGACCAAATGATAGAATTTGCAAAAAATGAATATAGTGACAAAGAAATATATGGCATACTTGTTCCTGAGATTAGAGAATGGTTTAGAAAAAAATTTGGAAAATTTACTCCAGCACAGAGATATGCAGTAATGGAAATTCATAGGGGAAATAATACTCTAATATCCTCTCCAACTGGCTCTGGAAAAACTTTATCAGCTTTTCTTGCAGGAATAAATGAACTACTTCTTTTAGCAAAGGAAGGAAAACTTGAGGATAAAATATATATTTTGTATGTTTCTCCTCTTAAAGCTTTAAATAATGATATTGAGAGAAATTTAAAAGAACCTTTAAAAGAAATTTATGAAGAATATAATATAAAGGAGGAGATAAGAATAGGGGTAAGGACCGGAGACACTCTCTCAAAGGATAGACAAAAACAAAAAGAGAAAACACCCCATATATTGATAACAACTCCAGAAAGTCTTGCAATAATTTTAAACGCTCCAATTTTTTCTAAAAAGTTAGGAGATGTAAAATGGATCATAATTGATGAAGTTCATGCTCTTGCTGATAATAAAAGGGGGGCTCATCTTTCCTTATCTCTTGAAAGACTTGTTTATAAAATGGAGAAAGAACCAATAAGAATTGGTTTATCCGCAACAATTCATCCAATGAAAGAAATTGCAAAATTTTTGGTTGGAAAAGACAGAGATTGCATAATTGTTGATGTAAATTTCCTCAAAAAAATGGATTTGAAAGTTATTTCTCCAGTTGATGATTTAATATATGTTTCATCAAAAGAGTTATCAGATGCTTTATATAATTTGCTTCATGAGTTGATAAAAGAGCATAAAACAACACTGATTTTCACAAATACAAGAAGTGCAACTGAAAGAGTTGTTTTTCATCTTAAAAGCAAATTTAGGGATTTAGAAAATAAAATAGAGGCTCATCACGGCTCTCTTTCAAGAGATGTAAGGCTGAAAGTTGAAGAAAGATTGAAGAAAGGAGAATTAAAATGTGTTGTTTCATCAACAAGCCTTGAATTGGGAATTGATATTGGTTACATAGACTTAGTTATTTTGCTTGGCTCTCCTAAAAGTGTTACTAGGGCATTACAGAGGATAGGAAGGAGTGGGCATTTACTCCATGAAACTTCAAAAGGAAGAATAATTGTGCTTGATAGAGATGATTTGGTTGAGTGCGTTGTTCTTGCAAAAGAAGCAAGGGAGGGAAGGCTTGATAAGGTTAAGATACCTGAAAATGCTCTCGATGTTCTTGCTCAACATATTGTGGGAATGGCAATAGAAAAGAAATGGAGTGTTGAAGAGGCATTTTCTCTTATAAGAAAGGCTTATCCTTACAGAAATTTACCAAAAAAAGATTTGATGAAATTGCTTCATTATCTCTCTGGCGAATACGAAGAGCTTGAAGAAAAAAAAGTTTATGGCAAAATATGGTTTGATGAAGAAGAAGGGGTTTTTGGCAGGCGGGGGAAGATGGCGCGCCCCATCTATTACTTAAACATTGGAACAATTCCAGATGAAGTTGCAATAAAGGTTTATACAACAGATTACAGTTATGTGGGGAAGGTTGAAGAACCTTTTGCAGAGAGATTGAAAAAAGGTGATATATTTGTTCTTGCTGGCAATACCTATGAATTTGTGAAGTCAAGAGATATGAATATCTTTGTTAATCCAAAGCCAAATATGAGCCCAACAATTCCTTCATGGTTTTCAGAGCAATTGCCTCTAAGTTTTGATTTGGCAATGGAAATTTCAAAATTTAGAGGAAAAATAAAGAAAATGATAGAAAATGAAGAAAATGTTAAATATTATTCAATTAAAGAATATGAAATTGATGAAAAGACAGCAATTGCCATTGAGAATTATTTCAGGGAGCAAATGCATTTTTTTATTCCAGATGATAAAAATCTGCTTGTTGAAACTTTTGAAAAGGATGGTTTTAGGCATATAATTTTTCACACACTTGTTGGAAGAAAGGCGAATGAAGCAATTTCAAGAGTATTTGCTTATAGGATAACAAAAAAATATAAAATAAATGTGAGAATTGCGATAAGTGATAATGGATTTGCAATAATATATCCCTCATATAAAGAGGAAATAAGTAAGGAAGATATTATTTCTCTATTTTCCTCAAAAAATATTGATAAAGATTTGACGAGTGCATTGAGCGATACGGAAATATTGAAGAGAAGGTTTAGACATGTTGCAACAAGGAGTTTGCTTGTTCTTAGAAACTATCTTGGCTATGAAATGAGCGTGGCAAAACAGCAGAGAAATTCCTCAATACTTTTTAAAGTTGTAAATGAAATAGATAGAAATTTTCCTGCTTTAAAAGAAGCTTACAGGGAGATAAAGGAAGATGCAATGGATATAGAAAATGCAAGGAAATTTATAAAGAAAGTTGAGAAGGGAAAAATCAGGGTTTTTGTTGAGAATTATTCAATGCCGTCTCCCTTCTCATTTAATATGGTAGCAATTGGTTCAACAGATGTTGTTTTGATGGAAGATAGGAAAGAAATGATAAAAGAAATGCATAAAGAATTAATGGAAATGATAAGATGTACGAAATAAAAAAATATGGATTAAAAATAAACAATCTCTATTCAATTTTAATAGATAATATTGCAATATTCTCTGATTTACATATAGGTTATGAAGGTGTTCTGAAAATGGAGGGGGCGATGATACCAAAATATCAGAAAAAAATAATAAAAAATAGAATAGAGGAAATAATCAAAAGATATAGCCCAGATAAGATTATCATAAATGGGGATTTCAAGCATGAATTCGGGAGAAATTTAAGGCAAGAATGGAATGAAGTAAGTGAGCTTTTAGATTTTTTAGTTAAAAGATTGGAAGTTATTATTGTAAGAGGAAATCATGATAATTTTATAAAAACAATTGCAAAAAAATTCAATGTGGAAGTTAGGGATGAATATGAATATGGAGAAATAAAATTTGTTCATGGGCATAAAAAAGCGATGGGTGAAAGAATAGTTATAGGGCATGAGCATCCTTCTCTGTGTTTAAGAGATAAAGTAGGTGTTGTCGCAAGATTACCTTGCTTTTTAGTTAGCAAAGAAATAGTTGTTCTCCCCGCAATGAGCCCGCTGGCTAGCGGAACGGATGTTTCATCTGCATTAAATCATGAATACCTTTCTCCCTTATTAAATGATTATGATGTTGATAGAATGGAAATTTATGCAATAAGTGATGAATTGCTACACTTCTCTACAGTAGGGAAAATAAGAAGAATAACCTAAAACGAAAATTATTTAAGTTATTTTGTATAAGGGATGAAAATGAGATATATTTATCTATTCGAAGAAGGAAATAAGGAAATGGCAAAAATTCTTGGAAATAAAGGAGCCCATTTGTGTGAGTTAGTCAGGATAGGCATTCCTGTTCCTCCTGGATTTATAATTTCAACTGATGCATGCAGGAGATATTTTGAAGAAGGTAAAATTGGGGAGGATATAAAAAAAGAAATTCTCGATGCTTTGAAAAAAATTGAAAAAATGACAGGAAAAAAGTTTGGGGGAGAGGAGCCACTGCTTTTGTCTATTCGCTCCGGTGCTCCTGTTTCAATGCCAGGAATGATGGATACAATAATAAACCTTGGGATTACAGATGAAATTGTTGAGAAAATGCATGATAAGAGATTCGCATATGATGCTTACAGGAGATTTCTTGCAATTTTTGGAAAAGTAGCTCTTGGTATAGATGGGGAAAAGTTTGATGAATTGCTTGAAAAGAAAAAAGGAGAGGAAGGTGTTGATGAAAGCAATCTTTCTACTGAAGCTTTAAGAGAAATTGTTGAAGAATATAAGAAAATTTTTAGGGTGCCAAGTCCATATGATCAACTTTTTATCGCTATTTCCGCAGTTTTCAACTCTTGGAATAATGAAAGGGCAATAAGCTACAGAAAAATTAAGAAAATTCCTCATAACCTTGGCACAGCGGTTGTGGTTCAGGCAATGGTTTTTGGAAATCTGGGCAACGACTCATATACGGGGGTTATTTTTACAAGAAATCCATCTGATGGAAGCAATAAAATCTATGGAGAATTTCTTATAAATGCGCAGGGTGAGGATATAGTCAGCGGGAAAAGAACACCATTGCCAATTGAGAAATTAAGAGAAATAAATCCTTCTTTATATGAAGAAATATGCAGTGTTGCCAAGAAAATTGAAATGCATTATAGAGATATGCAGGATATAGAATTTACTGTGGAAAGGGGAAATTTATATATTCTTCAAACAAGAAAAGGAAAGAGAACAGCAAAAGCGGACATAAAAATAGCTTTTGATATGGTGGATGAAGGAATTATAGGAAAAGAAGAAGCATTGCTAAGAATAGACACAGGCTCATTGGCTCAACTTCTCCATAAAAGAATAAAAAAAGCAAATCGCAGAATAGCAAGTGGCCTGCCTGCCTCGCCTGGTGCGGCTGTGGGGCGGATATGCTTGTCTGCGGATGGGGCATATGAAAAAGGATTGCATGAAAAAATTATTTTGGTTAGGGAAGAAACGAGCCCAGATGACATACATGGAGTTGCGAGGTCGCAGGGAGTTATAACAATAAGAGGGGGACTTACTTCTCATGCAGCTGTTGTGAGCAGGGGGCTGGGTATTCCATGCATTGTTAGTTGTAACATAGAAATAAATGAGGAGAAAAAAGAAATAGTTGCAGATGAAAAAATTCTAAGAGAAGGGGATTTTATATCAATGGATGCGAGCGTTGGAGAGGTTTATGAGGGAATTGCTGAACTTGCTGATGCTGAATTTCCAGAAGAGATGAAGGCAATTCTTTCTTGGGCTGATAAAATCAGAAAAATGAAGGTTTATGCAAATGCTGATTTGCCAGATGATGCAAAAAAAGCAATGGAATTTGGGGCGGAAGGAATAGGATTATGCAGAACAGAGCACATGTTTCTAAATCCTGCCAGGCTTGAAATTGTAAGAAAGGCAATATTTGGAGATAAAAATTCGCTTAATAAACTTCTTGAAATGCAGAGAAAAGATTTTATTGAAATTTTTGAAATAGTTGGAGAAAAGCCAATAGTTATTCGCTTGCTTGATGCCCCACTGCATGAATTTCTGCCCAAATATGATGAACTTTTAGAGAAAAAAATAAAGGGAGAGATGAGTGAGGAGGAAGAAGAAATATTTGAAACTGTTAAGAAGTTAAGGGAAGAAAATCCAATGCTTGGATTTAGAGGGGTAAGACTCGGAATAATTAAGCCAGAAATATATGCAATGCAGACAAGAGCAATAATTGAAGCGGCTATAAAAGTAAAGAAAAAAAGGATTCTTCCTTACATTGAAATACCTGTAGTAAGCGATGCAAATGAAATAAGAATTGCTAAGAGAATTATAGTTGATGAAATTGAAAAAATTTTTAAAGAAAAAAATGCAAGAATTAATTATAAAATAGGAACAATGATAGAATTGCCCCGAGCCTGCCTTGTTGCTGATGAAATTGCAAAAGAGGTTGATTTCATTTCCTTTGGAACAAATGATTTGACACAAACAACTTTTGGATTTAGTAGGGATGATGCGGAAGAAAAATTTTTGAGAGATTATGTTGAAAGAGGAATAATCAGCGAGGATCCTTTTGCAATTCTTGATTCTAAAGGAGTTGGAGAGCTTATGAAAATTGCTGTTGAAAAGGCAAGAAGGGCTAATGAAAAAATAGAAATAGGGATATGCGGGGAGCATGGAGGGGAGGAAAAATCAATAAAATTCTGCCATTCAATAGGACTTGATTCAATAAGCTGTTCTCCCTATCGTCTGATATCAGCGAGAATATCAGCTGCAAAGGCAGTATTGAGCTAAAAATTTCTAAAAATCTCCTTTATTTTTTATTAGGTTGAAGGATGTGGAAAAAGAAAATGAGGAAATAGGATACAAAAATATTTAAAAACAATCTTCTTTTGCAATAATGCTTGGTAAGAAAGATAAGTTCATACTTAAAAAGAAAATAGAAGAGCTTCGCGCAATTAGAGGACAGCATACGGAGCTTATTTCCCTTTATATTCCCCCCTCCCGCCAGATAAGCGATGTAATGGCTTATTTAAGGAATGAATATTCAGAATCAACAAATATAAAATCAAAGCAGACACGCAAAAATGTTCTTTCAGCAATTGAAGGAATAATGGCAAGGTTAAAATATTTTAAATCTCCTCCACCCAATGGTTTAATTTTTTTTGTTGGTATGATTGGTGAGCCACCAAAACTTTTTGCGGAAGTGATTGAGCCACCTGTCTCCATAAATACATATCTTTATAGATGTGATTCTCAGTTTTATCTCCAGCCACTTGAAGAAATTATAGAAGAAAAAGATGTTTATGGCCTGCTTTTAATTGATAGAAGAGAATGTACAATCGGTTTTTTACAGGGAAGTAGAATCGAACCCGCTGCTTATATGACATCCCGTGTGCCAGGCAAGCACGGCAAGGGGGGGCAGAGCCAGCGCAGATTTGAAAGACTAACTGAAATAGCGGCGCATGAGTGGTTTGTTAAAGCTGGAGAAAAAGCATCTCAACTTTTCCTTGAAAAAAATGTTAAAGGCGTGATGGTTGGAGGGCCTGGCCCAACTAAAAGAGAGTTTGTTAATGGAAATTATCTTGACTATAGAATAAAGGAAAAAATAATTGGGTTATATGATACTGGTTATACTGATGAATATGGCTTGAGAGAGCTTATAAGTTCTGCATCAAATGATATAGAGGAGCTTGATATTGTTAAGGATAGAAAAATTATGCAAAGATTTCTTGAAGAAATAAGGAAGAGCAGTGGCTTGGCAATATATGGCGAAGAAGAAGTGAAAAATGCTCTTATGGCTGGTATGCTCGATGTGCTTTTGATTTCATCAGAACTTGAAAGATATAAGGTTAAGGCGCATTGCACAAGTTGTGGATATGATTTTGAAGGAATTGTTGAAAAATTGAATTTTCAATGTCCAAAATGCAATGGTAACATGGAAATAATTGAAAAAAAGGATATAATTGAGGAATATGCAGAACTTGCTGAAAAGTCATCCACTGAAATGGAAATAATAAGCAGGGAAAGTGAGGAAGGGGAAATATTATATAGGGCATTTAATGGAATAGCCGGGATATTAAGATACAAAGTAGAATAAGTTAAATATTAGCTTTCTATATTATTTTATGGGTTGCTACATATGCGGGGCAAAAACAAGCAATTTCTGCAATCATTGTTATCAGCCAATATGCAATGAACATTCCTATTTTATAGAATCTCTATTTTCCTATCTATGTGAGAGTTGTTACAATTCATACATTAATGGCTCTCAGAATGTTGTTTCTGAATAATTTTGCTGAAACTTGTTGCATATATTTTTCCATTTCTTTTATAAACCCACAATAAAATAACATCACTTCCCTCGTTTATTTTGCTAACATCTTTTGCTCTTTCATCAAATAAATAAATTTCCTTTCCATCAACAATAATTTTTCTTGAAAATTTTTCATAATTTTCATCAATAAATAGGTTCGTCGGAAATTTTTTTTCAATTTTTCCTTTGAGACAGAAAATTCCATCTCTCTCCTCGAATTTAATTTTTGTCTCAATTTTTTTATCTATTTTGCTTATACTCCCAAATTTTCCAACATTTATTTCAAGCCCATATATACCTGTTCTTGCAAGTCCATTTGCAATTCTTACACAATCTCCTTCATTCAAATAATTTAAAATTTTTTTATTTTCATCCCAAAGCTTTAGAACACAATGCCCGCTCTCATCTCCTATAACTGCGATGGCTTTTTTTTCATAAATTTTTCCCTTGCTTTCAATCTTTGCATCTATTGCAACATTTCCTTCCGCCTCCTTTATCTTTTTTCTCTCTATCAATTTATTTTTCTCCATTAAAAGCAGTTTTGCTGTTTCTTCATCTATAAGCCAGTCAAATTTTTCAATCTCAGTTTCTATTTCATTCACAAAGCTATGACATCAACATTTTTTATTTTTTCTAAATTTTCAGAAAGATATTTAATCGCTAAAAACTACATTTACATGAATTCAGCAATAATTGGACTATTTGCTGCAACCCTTACAACAATCTCATTCATTCCACAAGCTATAAAAACATTTAGGCTGCGCAGGGCGGAGGACATTTCTCTTGCAATGTATGTTTTATTTTGTACTGGTATATTTCTTTGGCTTATTTATGGTATTTTGATAAAAGATTTACCAATAATTTTGGCGAATTCAATTACCCTTGTTTTATCTCTTACAATCCTATTTTTCAAAATAAAGTATGGGTAGAAAAGTTTATATATGTTATTTGATATATCTTGCGATATGTTTGAAGATAAAGATTTAAAAATAAAAGAAGCAATAAAACTCATGCTTTTGAATTGTATAAAAGAAAGAAAAATGCATGGATATGCTCTTATGAAAAAAATATCAGAGGAAAGAGGAAAAAAAACAAGCACCGGAGTTATTTATCCAATTCTCGCTGAGCTTGAAGAAGATGGTTTAATAAAATCTGAAAAAGATGAACAGAATAAAAAATTTTACAAAGTAACAATTAAAGGTTTGAGATATCTAAATAGAAGGAAAGAAAAATTGAAGGAAATAACTGAACATATGAATAAAATAAGGGAATTCGAAAAAATGGGAGCAGGGCAGTTGAGAGATGCATTAAGAACCGCATTTATTAAATTTGATATTTTAAATGAAAAGCAGAAAAAAAGGATATCAAAAATTTTAAAAAATGCATCAAAAGAGATTAGATATATAGTTGAGTTCGGTGATTAAAATGCATGCAATAGTTGTTGAGAATTTAACGAAGAGATTTGGAGAAATTGTTGCAGTAAATAATGTTTCATTTAAAGTAAATAAAGGAGAAATTTTTTCATTTCTTGGCCCGAACGGGGCAGGAAAAACAACAACAATTCATATTCTTGTCACCATTTTAAAGCCTAATTCTGGCTCCGCCTTTGTTGCGGGGCATGATGTGGTAAAAGAAGCAAGGGAAGTGAGAAAGAAGATAGGGATAGTTTTTCAGGACCCAAGCCTTGACACAAATTTAACTGCATATGAGAATCTTTACATTCATGGAGGGATATATGGATATTCAAGCAATCAATTGAGAAATAAGATAGATGAGCTGTTAAAATTTGTTGAGCTTGAAAATTTTAAAAATAAGGTTGTTAAAACATTTAGCGGTGGCATGGCGAGGCGGCTGGAGGTAGCAAAAGCTTTAATTCATGAACCAGAAATTCTCTTTTTGGATGAGCCAACAATTGGGCTTGATCCCCAGACAAGGGCGAGAATATGGGAATATATAGAGAAGCTAAGGGGAGAGAAGGATATAACAATATTTCTCACAACCCATTATATGGATGAAGCTGAGCAACTCTCGGATAGAATAGCTATAATAGATAAGGGAAAAATAATTGCCCATGATACACCAGAAAATCTTAAAAGTATGCTTGGAGAGGACATTATTTACATAAATGCAGAAAATCCAGAATGTTTTGATGAAGATTTTGCAAAGGATTGCAAAATTTTGGAAGATGGAAGAATTAGGATAAGTGTTAATAATGCAAGTTCAGCAATTCCAAAAATTTTTGAAATAGCTCAGAAGAAAGGATTAAAAATAAATAATATAACATATCACAAACCAACTCTCAATGATGTTTTTATTCATTTAACTGGAAAGGAGATGAGGGATAAAGAAAATTCATCGCAACTTATGAGGAGGAGATTTAGATGAGAGCTTTTGCAAGCATGGTTTATAGGCAGATAAAAAGATTCTGGCGTGGCAAATCAAGGGTTATAGGTGCAATAATAAATCCTCTGATATGGCTTGTTTTCTTCGGGCTTGGGTGGAGCAAGGTTTTTGATTCACCCATGGCAAGGCAGATTTTTGGAGGAATTGATTACATCTCATTTCTTGCTCCAGGTCTTATGACTATGGGCTTATTTACTGCATCATTTATCAGTGGCGTAACTGTTATATGGGATAAACAATTTGGATTTTTGAAAGAAACACTTGTTGCTCCTGCCTCAAGAAAAAGCATAATCGCTGGTAGAATATTTGGAGATGCTTTCATTTCCTTAGTTCAGGGTTTTATAATCCTTTTATTCACTTTTCCACTTGCAAAATCTCTTAAAATCAGTGGATTTGCCCCAGTATTGCTTGTTGGCTTCATTCTTTCAATTGCAATTTCATCACTTGGAGTTAGCTTATCTTTAAAAATGGCAAGCATGGAAGGATTTCAGATGATAATGATGATAATAATGATGCCCCTCATTTTCCTAAGCGGAGCAATCTATCCTATTGATACAATGCCTAAATGGATGCAATATGTTACTCGTGTAAATCCCTTAACTTATGCAGTTGATGCATCTCGCAACCTCCTTTTAGGAATTTCAAAATTCTCTCTTCTCCTTGATTTCTCCATACTATCGATAATAGCACTCTTTTTCCTCGCTACAGCAATGCTTCTATTTGAAAGGGCAACAATTGAATAGCGCTGGGAGCAGGATTCGAACCTGCGATGGCTTGCGCCAAGCGGCTCTCGAGGCCGCCGCCTTTCCGCTAGGCTATCCCAGCATAATTTTAATATTTGTGATTTTTATTAACCTTACTATGGAAGTTGAGGTTGAGACAAGAGAAGGGAAAAGGAAGGTTGAGATAGGCAAAGATGCTACCGGCGAGAATTTGCTTGCTTTATTTGGAATGATGCCAGATTTATCCCTTATAGTTGTTGATGGAAAGCCAATTCCTTATACTGAAAAGATAATAGGGAAAAAAATAAAAATAATAAATGTTGCTACTGGTGGATAAGCTCCCGTGGTGTAGCGGCCAATCATATCGGCCTCTCGAGCCGAAGACCCGGGTTCAAATCCCGGCGGGAGCACTTTCGCAAAAATTATTAATCCTTCATAAATTAGTGGCATGAAGAAATTGCTGGTTTTGATTATATTGTCCCTTTTTATTCCTTTTAGTTATGAGAAAAATGAAATTTCAGATTGGGCTGATGGGTATTTTACTGGAGAGGTTAAAATAATGAATAAGGTGTTGGGGGAGATTGAAGGTTATATATGCCTTGGAAGAAATGATTTCAGCGGAAATATTTCAGGAGTATTTAAAGGAAAGAAAGAGATTAAATTTGAAGGGTTTTTCTATAAAAATATTTTTTTCTGCAAGCCATTTTTTGGAATTTTAAAAAGAGATGAAAAGAATTTTTATGCCTTAATTTTCGGAATTATTAAAGCGGAAGGAGAATACTATGCCTCCTTTCTTCCAAAACCAAGAGGGAATTATAATGTGGGAATTAAAGAAATTTATCTTATAGATTATGAAAGAGAAGAAAAACTTACAGAAAGAGAGGATGATAAAAGAGAAATGATGCTTTATTTATGGTATCCCACTGAAGAAAATGATGGAAAATTGTATGAATATATGGGCAAGGAAACATTCAGTTGGCTTCTGAAGCAATCCTCCCTTTTCTGGATTCCAAAAAATGCGTATGAATATGTAAAAACTCATTCCTTCATCAATGCAAGCTTTGCTGAAGGAAAATTCCCTCTTATAATATTTTCTCATGGTTATAGAGGTTATCCATCAATGTATACTTCAATGATTGAAGAGATCGTGAGCCATGGTTTTATAGTTGCAGGTATATGCCATCCATATGTGGCGGGTATAACAGTATTTCCTGATGGAAGGGTAATAGAAGCAATGGATATATCC
>Ga0272448_1007149_pt1 | contig 11891 bp, 10 predicted proteins | sample YNPCB0191_FD_202220 | JGI IMG/M metagenome (GOLD analysis project Ga0272448, IMG submission 202220) | Hot spring sediment microbial communities from Yellowstone National Park, WY, United States - YNP-CB-019-1 | ecosystem: Environmental > Aquatic > Thermal springs > Hot (42-90C) > Sediment... | reverse complement strand
CCATAGAATTATTGTGATGTTCCAGGTTTTTTATTCTCACGAAACCGCCGCCGGGGCGCCCTTCGGGGGCGGCGGGTCTATCCTCATGTGGGGGTGTGGGGGCGACCAGCCCCCACTTCAGTTCCCATCCACCCACTCAAAATAGCGAAGAGCCTACTCAGTGGCTGGTACTGGTTTCAATCCTTGTTTTTCTGGATGGCGCTCTGAAAGATGGTCCTATCACGGAAGAAGGCGTGAACAGACCCAGTTTCAATCCTTGTTTTTCTGGATGGCGCTCTGAAAGATACTTATCCAGAAACCGTTGTGTGGAGAGGTCGTGGTTTCAATCCTTGTTTTTCTGGATGGCGCTCTGAAAGCGTCAACCCCCTCATATGCGAGACGTAATGTATTCGTTTCAATCCTTGTTTTTCTGGATGGCGCTCTGAAAGCAAAGTTCCCCTCGAGTGTGATCTCGCCGACGCGGAGTTTCAATCCTTGTTTTTCTGGATGGCGCTCTGAAAGGCAGCCCGTATCAATCGCTATGCAGGGGTCCGTTGGTTTCAATCCTTGTTTTTCTGGATGGCGCTCTGAAAGGGTGCCTGGGGAGGATCGAAGGAGAACTCACCGGAAGTTTCAATCCTTGTTTTTCTGGATGGCGCTCTGAAAGCGGGCAGCAGGTGATGGCATGACCTGGTGGGTGTGGTTTCAATCCTTGTTTTTCTGGATGGCGCTCTGAAAGCGTCTACTACATGGCCAAGCCGTCTGGTGGTATTTGGTTTCAATCCTTGTTTTTCTGGATGGCGCTCTGAAAGCGCATATGCGTGACGAATCTGTTCCAGGCTGACAGTTTCAATCCTTGTTTTTCTGGATGGCGCTCTGAAAGCAGAAATAGAAAATCCTTAATTTTTTGTTGAAGTGTTTCAATCCTTGTTTTTCTGGATGGCGCTCTGAAAGCGAATCCATGTTGTTGCGTTAGCCACGACAGGATAGTTTCAATCCTTGTTTTTCTGGATGGCGCTCTGAAAGTTGACTCTGACCCAAAGCCTAGATGACGAGACACCTAGTTTTAATCCTTGTTTTTCTGGATGGCGCTCTGAAAGGATGACTGATGCACTACTGCCCTGGTCTGTACCGCCGTTTCAATCCTTGTTTTTCTGGATGGCGCTCTGAAAGGCAACCCTCCAGCTCCAGGGAGTAAGCGGAGCGTAGTTTCAATCCTTGTTTTTCTGGATGGCGCTCTGAAAGCCTTTCCTTAGTGCTGTGTATCAGCATTAATTTACGTTTCAATCCTTGTTTTTCTGGATGGCGCTCTGAAAGAGGAGTTCTCCCAATCATTGACCTCCTCGTCTTCGGGTTTCAATCCTTGTTTTTCTGGATGGCGCTCTGAAAGTTTTAGATGATAGCATGAAGTTACCGTGGGTTTTCTTGTTTCAATCCTTGTTTTTCTGGATGGCGCTCTGAAAGTTGATGCGGATGGCATGCCGACCCCGATAAATCTGTTTCAATCCTTGTTTTTCTGGATGGCGCTCTGAAAGACTGGGAGGCGGCCCAGGGGGTAGTATATCTGGCAGTTTCAATCCTTGTTTTTCTGGATGGCGCTCTGAAAGGGATCACCGCTTGGTTTCTTGCGGATCATCTCCAGGTTTCAATCCTTGTTTTTCTGGATGGCGCTCTGAAAGTTCAGGGCCGAAAGGAAAACCAATCGAATATGAAAGTTTCAATCCTTGTTTTTCTGGATGGCGCTCTGAAAGAGTATCAGGAATCAACGAAGTCACCCGGGAGAGAAGTTTCAATCCTTGTTTTTCTGGATGGCGCTCTGAAAGCTCATAGAGCTCATCCGCCGAATGGCCAACCTGAGAGTTTCAATCCTTGTTTTTCTGGATGGCGCTCTGAAAGCGTAGACTCCATGTCCGCGTACCTCGAGCGGGCGAGTTTCAATCCTTGTTTTTCTGGATGGCGCTCTGAAAGGCTACCCTACCGAGTACCGCTAGTGTCGGGGATGGTTTCAATCCTTGTTTTTCTGGATGGCGCTCTGAAAGAGCACCGCAGCGTTTTGGTCATATATTTGAGCACAGTTTCAATCCTTGTTTTTCTGAATGGCGCTCTGAAAGGCTCTGGCTGCTGGCCACCGGCGGCCGCTCGCTGAGTTTCAATCCTTGTTTTTCTGGATGGCGCTCTGAAAGACATTGCTGGCCGGCGATGATTATTGGGACGGGCAGTTTCAATCCTTGTTTTTCTGGATGGCGCTCTGAAAGATCAACACCGATAAGGCGCATATCGTTAATGCGGTGTTTCAATCCTTGTTTTTCTGGATGGCGCTCTGAAAGGGTTTCAGAGTCAAAGAGTCAAAACCAAACTCGGCATGTTTCAATCCTTGTTTTTCTGGATGGCGCTCTGAAAGGCGGTGCGGCCGCCGCGGCGATCATGGATGCCACGTTGTTTCAATCCTTGTTTTTCTGGATGGCGCTCTGAAAGGCGGATGCTGACACCTGGGCTGGGGATAGGATTATGTTTCAATCCTTGTTTTTCTGGATGGCGCTCTGAAAGCTCACAGAACTGATCGCCACGCAGGACAAGACCATGTTTCAATCCTTGTTTTTCTGGATGGCGCTCTGAAAGCTCGATCTCGATGTGGCCGTCTTCATAGGTGACCTGTTTCAATCCTTGTTTTTCTGGATGGCGCTCTGAAAGATATCCCGCGGCGTCAGAGCCCGCAAAGTAGAGGCGTTTCAATCCTTGTTTTTCTGGATGGCGCTCTGAAAGCCCATGTCTCGAGAAAGGGAGATCCCAGGGGTTAGTTTCAATCCTTGTTTTTCTGGATGGCGCTCTGAAAGGCACTGATCGGGTATAATAGTTGCTGGTCGTCCGGGTTTCAATCCTTGTTTTTCTGGATGGCGCTCTGAAAGAACTTCGAGCGGCGTGGGCGGAACACGTTCCTCTAGTTTCAATCCTTGTTTTTCTGGATGGCGCTCTGAAAGTACTGATGGCCGCGTCAGTCGCGACCCTCCAACTGTTTCAATCCTTGTTTTTCTGGATGGCGCTCTGAAAGATATGTGCCAGTCCTATTGCTTTATATACGTATATGTTTCAATCCTTGTTTTTCTGGATGGCGCTCTGAAAGACGGTTCTACCCGTTCCTTCTGTCGCTCGGAACGAGTTTCAATCCTTGTTTTTCTGGATGGCGCTCTGAAAGAACAGTAGCTGCACATTTCGGCGTCGTGCCAGCGAGTTTCAATCCTTGTTTTTCTGGATGGCGCTCTGAAAGCGTCCAGAGCAAGTCAAATTCAGCCTTGAGGACTTGTTTCAATCCTTGTTTTTCTGGATGGCGCTCTGAAAGAGGGCGAACAACCGCCGGGCCCTGGGGGATGGGTAGTTTCAATCCTTGTTTTTCTGGATGGCGCTCTGAAAGTACCAACGTTGTGCTCATGTGGGCTCGGCTGTCGCGTTTCAATCCTTGTTTTTCTGGATGGCGCTCTGAAAGACCGCATTTTTTCGCCGTTTTTGACGTAAAAATGCCTAATATGAAATGGATTTGCAATGATATAATGCTTGTTGAAAAATTATGGAACTTAATATAAAGACCAGAAAATCAGACACAGATCGTTCTGTAACAGCAGTCAATGCATTTACTTTCTGACTTTCCTTTTGAGGGATAATACCCATTGTTGATAATCTCAAGAATACTGTTCACAACTGCGATAGCCCGGCTGAAATCTTTATCCGTAAACCTTACCTCCTCTACTCGACTATTGCTTCGTGTGAAGCATATGTATCCCCGGTTAACCTCCTTATGGTAATTTTCACGTATCATAATTGCGTGGAGTGCCAGCTGATTTTTATAGGTTTGAAAAATTTTCTCTTTGAATTCGGCAAACTTATATTCAAAAGGAGCAGCAGTACCGTCTTCGAGAAACAATACCTCGTCAACAATTCCTTTGATGTGATAGTCTCGAGAAGTGAGGAATATATTGAGCTCCTTCCCAGTGACATGCAACTTTTTCCTCAAATAGTCTGGATTTGTCTTCATCCTCTCATCGTGGACTTCTCTCCCCCGCAATACCTTGAACCGTTGTTCTTCGTGCTGCGGAATACAAAGACAATGCATGTAAAAAATGAATTTTGGGCAGAAAGAATATTCTAATACATCCGATATCGTGATGAGAGTTGCAGAGTCCTCCATAATTATCAGAAAAATTTCGTCAATAGCTCATCGCTAACGAGTTTCTTATCAAACGCCTGTCCAAGTAATTTCACTTTTTTGAACGATTCGTTATCCATGGGGAATACATAGACCGAATCAATGTCTGGATCGATCACATATTCGCATTCAATTGCAAGGGAATCACGTTCGTTCACAGTAAGGTCCCCCAGAAAGACACTCTTCTGGACGCGGTATAGTCCTTTGTTAAGGCATATTCGGGCGATCTTGCTCCGTGTCTTATTCTCAACAATATCATATACCACCCATACCATGGTCATTCAGCATTCTCCGGTTTGATGAGTTGGTTTGCAATCCGGTGACATTCCATGGGAATAGTGTTCTTGATTTTTACGTTTCGGCCATGATAAATAATATCTCTGTCGAACATATCGTTAAACGCGCTGATGAGCACCTTCTTCCCTTCCTGGTTCAGGTAAAGGCCCCCGGGAATTATATCGAATAGTTCTGGAGAGACCTGTTTTCTTGAGAAAAGGCCGATGACAGCCCTATCCACATGGGTTCGGAATAATTCGATCAGATCAAACACGAATGACTTTTTATTGTAATTGTCTTTGTGGAGGAATCCAATATACGGGTCAAGGCCTGCGATGATGCATGCCCGTTCAACCTGGGAATAAAGGATTCCATACCCATAATTCAGAAGACAATTGAACGCATCGCGTGCGGGATCCCTGCTTCGGCCTTTAAATTTCCATTGATCTGGCATAATCTCGCTGAGTGCAGAGAAATAGATCTGGGATGCCATCGCTTCATATCCCATGATAGTTCCCCTCTTCAAATCCAGCGACCCGGTCAACTCTGAAAGAGACTGGTGAATATCCAGCATTTTCTGAATTGAAATGTCAAGTGAGTTTCTTGAATCTGGGCGGTTCTTCTTCAGTTCTCTTAAAAATTCAATTTGATTCTCAATCTTCTTGGCTATCCAATTCCGGGCAAAACGAAACCCAACGGAGTTTTTTTCGCATTCGAGTTGTTTACGCCTGATACGAGTCGTGCTTCCCAATTTCGAATGCCATACTCTGCCAAAGGGATCTCCGAACTGGTTGAGGAAGATGATGTCAATATTCTTCGAGACAGCAAACTCAATTGCATCCGTGGTAATAGTAGCTGATGTGGTGATGAGAATGCTGTCAACCTTGTCCGCAGCGACCTCGAATACCTTCTCATCATCCTTGACCAAGAAGCATTGGGCATTCTTTTTGAGATATGATCCCCGGGTATTGATAACAAGCTGCATAGACTCAACAAGGTTCTTTTATTTTGCGCATTGTTTCAAGGCCCCAAACCCCCGCGAAACCGATTTGCCAATCCCAAGATAGTCCGGGACCTGGAAATTGCAGTAACATTTTCCGGTGAATGCCATGACATTTACATCCTTTAATCGCTGTTTAAATGGCCTGACCTCGACTTCTGTCCGAATTTGTCCGGGAACCTGGTACCCGAGTGATTTTGCCATGGAAAGAATGTTTCCGGTAAGCGTTCGCCTGAGCAGGTCGCGCCGCTCTTCGGCATTCCTGGTCTGATAGAATGCATGGTAATTCCCCTGGTTTAATGCAATCCAGGGTGTGACAAATTCATAGGTGCGAAAAGTGGTATCAAGGCCAAATGGAACCCGTCTCACATCGACACCCTCTCGGACAATACGGTAATCATCTTCACCGAGATGAATCGAGGGGGAAAGATGATATATCTCCTTCAGCAGATCAGATCCTTCGTTGATGCCGATGACCATCGGATTCCCATTGATGATCTTATACTGGACAAGGGGATATCGATAGACAAACTTGTCCGCGTGGTGATGATGAAGAAGGATGTATTCGTTGAATTTCGTTGCAAAAAAGCCGCGAAGCTGAAAAGCGCTCCCCTTGATGGGCCGATCTGACACAAGGGTGAGAGCGAAAATCTCAAGGTCGATCATATCACCATGTACGCAAGTTCCGGGGTATCCATAAATTGTACCCCAACATCAGAATCATACTTCATCTCACAATAGATCACTTCATCCTCAACCATCCGATATTTCTTGACATACCAGACTGGCATCTTCACCTCGTACCACCTTCGTTCCCATGGTGTGCAGGCTCTCACCTCGTCACGGAACATCTGAGGGATTACGGAAACATGCGGGTAATCGATCTTTCTCGTCACTTCGAAATGCGGGTCACGTTGTGGATTGTCAAAGATCGCCATACGCTGACTTTGTGACTGGGAATACTGGCCAATAGCCTCCTGGAATCTGCCATCCTGTGCAATATTTCTGCCTGCATAGACAGATTCGACAAGAGAGATTAAATCTGCTTCAGTTGGGCGACAAGGGCCGTCACGGAACGCTTGAAACGACTTTTCCAGCAAGCCGGTCTGGTCGGGATCGTATATCTTATCTGAAACAAGTGAAGGCTGATAGAGTGATATACAGGTGTTCTCTTTTTCGCGTCTTCGGTTCACCCTGCCGGCTCGTTGTACAATCGCATCGGGGGGTGCACACTCGGTAAACATAAGGTCAAAGTCGATATCAAGAGACACCTCTATGACCTGAGTGGCGACAAGAAGCCGTGTGGCTGCAGATTCAATCGCCTTTTCCTTTCTGGCACGGTCACGGAGCGTAAACTTTGAGTGATAGCAGACTGGATCGAGGTCATAGTCCCTGAACGTCTCGTAAAGGTCCTGACATGCTTTTACACTATTGACTACTACCAGGGTCTTTGCACCTTTATCTACCGCATCAATTACATCATCGACCGCTTTTTCAATAGGTGTATCCACGGTGAGAAACGAGTTCCTGGCCGAACCAAGAAGCGTGTCATCTCGGATGACGGATGCATCAGGCAGAACTGCAACGAGAAGGTCAAGAATGTATCTCGGCAATGTCGCGCTCATGAGCATAAACCTGGCACCGTATTTCGAGAAGTGCCTGATTGCCTCGATGAGAAGCCCGAGAGTCCAGGGGTCATATGCATGGATCTCATCAATGATAATGACGCTATTCATCGCGTTTGACTCGACTACCGTCCATTTTCCCGTGTTAAATCCTGCAAACAATAATTGGTCAACGGTTGCAACCGTGGCGGGGGTCATGAATGTCTTGTCAAAGAGTGCGTGCCTGACGACAGCACGGTCTTCTTCTTCTTCAGCAAACAGGAGTGATGCAGTGGAATGGGTTAAGCCAACATTTCCCTCCCCGAAAAATTCCCGGAGCCGGTAGAATATGCTGTTTGCTGTCACCATCGTGGGCAGCAGATAGATCAGCTTGCCGCCACCCATGTCCTCAAGATTGCAGAGTGCCCAGAGCAGGCTCGCTTCAGTCTTCCCACTCCCCGTAGGGGCAATGGCAATGCAATGCCCACGCACAGAGGCACAGGCGTCCTGGAACGGCCGAAGCCCCGAAAATGGAATGCGCTTTACTGCACACCGCGTCTCTATCCTGCCCAGGAGATCAGGCACCCGGTCATGAAGCGCGTAGTTGATGGCAGCTCCTGCCGACCCATGCCAATCTGAGTAATGGAGGATCCCTTTGAGAAGCGCGTACGTGGACCGCAAAATGTCAGGATTGGAAAATTTCTCATAGAATTTAAATAGAATTCCTCCTGGACCGATGAGATCCATCACGGATTTTTTGGGATCACATTTCGGATATTGAAAATCCGGGAGAATATACCCCTCTTTTTTGAAAATCTCGGAAGCTAGCTCTATTGCATGCGACATGCCGTCATAGCAGATGGTGGGGGCGATTACTCCTGGCGTGAGTTCCCTGCTGAATGCCGCCATTTCGGGATTAATGGCTTTATGATGACCGAGGATTGTAAATGCCTCTATCGGGAATGGGACTGGTAAAAGGCTGCCCTCCTGCTTCTGGAGTTTAAAACCTGCATCCAGAGCATATGCATAGGAAACAATCTCGTGGCGGTAATTATCACTCGGATTGGGGCGTCGACCCTGCTTAACGATTTGCATCATACGCTGAAATTCCAGGGTGTTTTTCCCCAAATCATGGAGGATAACCGTGAGAAGAGAACTCTGGAGAAACCGGTCAGGATCAAAACCGCAGGAATGGCCAGTGCGGTGAATCAGTCCTTTCTTTGCCGCAACAGTTGCCTTCCATGCCCGATATGCCGCAGTGAGATGTTCGTCGTAAGTCTGATCTGGTTTCGCCCAATACTTCCGAATCATAGCATAACGATGTATTTTCCGCCAAGGACATAGCCAGGAACAGGTGCCGCGAGGGTAACAGGAGACCCCACAAAGGTGAATGGCATCCGCTCGACAACCGTCCGCCGGTCTCCCTCGAAGGTAAACTGGGTGGGGAGAAGGAATACCTGGGGGGTGTCCACAGTCTGGGTCACCGGAAGCGTGCGGAAATCAATTGCCGGTTGGCACACAGCCGAAATATCTCCTGGAAGGATGGTGTGATCGAACTGCGTAAGAGGTACCTCATTTACCTCCTGAATTGGAGAGATTTCAGTGACTTTTAGAAGATCATCGCTGTTCCCCGCCGTCAGTGCATACACTGGTCTTGCCATCGCATCACGGATATCGGCCAACGGTTCTTTTGATGCAGCACCAAAGAAGAAGGTGAAATCGCAGTCAGTGAGGTACTCCCTGATGAGAATGCTGTAATGTCTCCGGTTTTTGATATCGATAGGAGTATAACTCTTTTCCTTTCCGGTCACCTTCCGGTAATTCCAGAGATCCCTCATCAGACCCTTGTGTGAACCATACACCCCAATCTGGATACCATGTGTGCGGGAATATGCATGGGCATCCTGGAGAACAAGCCCCAGCGCAGCACCCATCATCCCGATAATAGTGGTCTTTGGGGGGAGGGGTAACGTCTGGTGATACGTATGCGTTTCCGGAACCCGGAATGAAGCCGTGGTTGCCCTTCCAGATACGAAGAAGGCGTACATTGCCTCCTCCTTACCGGTAGTATTGGTCCACCCACTTCACCATCGTATTGAAGGCATCGCCTATCGTCACGGATCCCTCGATCTCCCCGTTAAAGGCCCCAGTCCTCACTCCGATTACTGATGCTGCAATCTCATCCTGGTAGTCTTTTATAGTCTCCTGGACCATGCGGGCGGTTACCGCACCATTGTCATCGATCTTGACACTTTCGAGAAATATCGGAGTTTTCGCTCGCATCATTGCTGCCGCGATAAACTTGGGGGAAATATCGGCAAGATAACGGCTCTGCCTCCCCGGTACCCAGAGGTTCTTTACTGCGGTGAGAAGGCCGGTAACTCTTTTAGCTTTCTCATGCGAGGGGAGATCCTTATCGAAGCCATCGCCACAGCCAACACGATCGAGCTCGATGAGAATCGATCCTCTATAAAGCCCGGAATGGACCTCTGTCTCAAAAATATTCGGGTCTCCACCAGCCTTGACGCCCATGTAGTTCGTTCCGAAGTCAAGGTCCCCCTGGTAGGGAGTCAGTGCAATCAGCGGGGAAACCCGCACGACCGAAGTCCTCTTGATCGCTTTCCCCTTTTTCCCTTCGCCCGCAGACTCAGTTCCCATGTAGCCAAAGAGGTCATCATCGATGTACTTGTCCGGCTCCTGCTGTGTGGTCGCCGCACCTTTCTTGATTGTTGCCGCAGCCCCCTCGGAGAGTGGCCATCCGAGGACTTCAAGCTGGTTCCTTAATGCTCGCCGGACTGCCTGGGATGAGACATAAGGATACTGATCAACCCCCATTGATATCTTCTTGATACTCGATATGTTGTCAGCTTCTTTGTCGCCGCCATTCAGCGACGCAAACGATACCGGGGTAAGATAGGTGATAGTCAGTGCTTTTACCTGCTTCATGATTCTTCCTCTCATTAACTCGAATTTTGTTTTCCTTCATCGCGTCTGTTCATTGCATTGTAGGTGTTCAATGCTGCAATCATGCAGAAATGTTTGAATTCGGTGAAATACTGTTCAAATGCCTCACCTTTCAGGTAAAGATCCGCAGTGACTGCCGCATCGTACTTCATCTGGATCCGGTTCACCTCGTTGAGAAAATCTCCAGGTCGCCGTGCCTTCCGGAGCCTGAAGAGATCTCCCTTGCCTTTCTTCCCCTCTGCACCAAGTTTCATGCCTATGGTCTTCCCCAGGCTTACTGCGGTATCAATCAATTCCTGTTTCATGCTATCTCTCTCCTCGTTGAGGACCTTTTCATATTCCACCACAAATTCAAGCACCGGTTTAATGAACACGCTTTTCGACGTGTTCACGTGAAACACATGCCGCTCGACCAGGTCCACTACTCCCTGCTGCTTGAGCACCCGCTCGCAAATACGGTTGCGTATCAACGTTTTATTCTCATCCTTCTTCTGGTCAAAGTCAATGAGAATCTGCATCACTTTTTGAAGGGATATTCCCCTCGTTTCAAGCTTCTCAAAGAGGCGGAACATGTAGACAGATTCCCTGAAAGGCCAGATCATTTTTCCCATGTAAGTGTCGCCGAGAGTCTCGGTGTGAAGGACAATAAATTCAAGTGGTGCATGGGAAAGGGTCAGTTCATACATCTTTTCGAAGTCAAATGTCGAGCCATTTTCCTCTGGATTATCAGAATTCCCAGTACTCAGTATTCTGCGATATACAGAGTATAGGAATGAAAAGAATTGCTCATAGGGTTTTCTGAAATATCCCCCCAAATCAGGGTTGAAATTCCGAAGGTAATAGGGATCACGGATTTTCATCGATTCAAATAAGCGAAATACATCGTGCATCTTCATAAAACTCACGGAATAGGGGAAATACATGTGAATTGCATTTCCATCAGCAACATAGAATCCCGTGACGGGAACAAATTTTGCAATGTAATCGCATTTCCAGCACACTTTTGCAGGATCCGTACATTCCGAATTAAACGTAAGCGCTCCTGATGACCCGGATATCATTGGGAATACTGTCCCGCCAATTTCACTCAACGCGTGCGATGAATTGCCGCAGAGGAAGCAATGACCCTTCTTCTTCCCCTCTTTTAGAGAGACGTTTACTTTCGGTTGGTACGCATTCGGCCCGTCCAGGAGAAGACCTGTTCCGCTAATTTTGAGTTTATTAGATGCGAGAAAACCATTCAAGCGTTCCTGTAGGTGTATGTATTCGGGGGGGAGCACTCCTTTTTCGGTATATGGAATGCGTTTCACCGTCGGGCGCGGAGCTTTGCTGAATATAAGCCCGGCGATTCCCATCGATTTTACCTTGGGGAATCTGATAAATGTGTCTTTTTTAGAATCGTAGTAAAATCCTGCTTTCTCTTGTTCCTGTTTTTCGCTGGATGTGTTGTAATATCTCTCAAGAAGGACCGAATAAATCGCTTGAAGATATGATTGAATGTCCGCCTCTGTTCCTTTGACAGTTACACCTTTATCATCAATTGCGACACTGATATTGGCTTTGTCTGGATGTTCCTGAGAAGCAAGTTCATAGAAGCCTAGGAGCCCTTCATCAATCCAGAAATGCCCAGTTTTTGGAAATGAAATTTGTTTCAGCGCATCTGACATTTGTTATCATTCATTTTGATTTTTATTCGTTACTTATTATTGAAATAATAAAAGTTTTCCGGTATCTCTCACATTCTGGAGCCTGTCCAACGAGGTCGAGGATTGGTTGGACAGAGTTATTCAGAAGGACTCCTCTCATCCATTCTGGAATACAACAACGAATCATATTGGAGATAAAACGCGCGCGAACACAGTGATCTCAA
>Ga0272448_1007148_pt1 | contig 11892 bp, 14 predicted proteins | sample YNPCB0191_FD_202220 | JGI IMG/M metagenome (GOLD analysis project Ga0272448, IMG submission 202220) | Hot spring sediment microbial communities from Yellowstone National Park, WY, United States - YNP-CB-019-1 | ecosystem: Environmental > Aquatic > Thermal springs > Hot (42-90C) > Sediment... | reverse complement strand
GGACCAATTGTTGCCCAATTTGCTGAGGAAATTTTTAATACAGATACTTCGGAAAGTCTATATTTTAGGCTCTTTTCTGCCGGGGCGGAAGTTTTAAAAACAATTTTGCCGGCCTATTTAGAGGGAAGGATTCAACTTCGGCCGCAAAACCATTCTCAGGCAACTTATACTAAAAAATTGACACGCGAAGACGGATTTATTCCCCTAGAAAAACTAAAAGCGGCAATGGAGGGAAATGACGCCGAAACTGTTGAGCGCCAAATTAGAGCTTATTACCCCTGGCCAGGAACATGGACACTAATAAAATCCCAAATTTCAAATTCCAAATTCCAAAATAAACGGTTGAAAATTTTGAAAGCTCATTTGGAGGGGGAAAAATTGGTTTTGGACCAAGTCCAAATTGAAGGAAAAAAACCAGTTAGTTTTAAGCAGTTTTGTGAGGGATATCCGGAGGTAAAAATTGGTTATTGACAAAAATTTACCTATTTTTAATAATTAAAACATGGCGCTAACTAAAAATGATTTAAAGCAAATTCGCATTGAAGTTAATAACGTTTTAAAAAAGCAAAAAGGGGAAATTCAGAGTAGCTTGGCGGAGGCTTTAAACAGGCAAAAGATTGAGTTTACTGAGGCGCTCAAAGAACAAAAAAAAGAAATCGTTGTTGAGCTCGCTGAATTTTTAGAAAGGTATGTCATGAAACCAATTTTTGGACTTAAGAAAGATGTGGTGGGATTAAAAAAAGATGTCAAAGAAATTAAACATACCCTAGAAATGACAAACCGCAGAATCGATGCCGTTTTAGAAAGAGATGATCGCCAAGACGAGATAATCGAAAACCATGAGAACCGAATTAGGCGCTTAGAGCAACCGCCGGTGACTCCGACTTAGGTTTTCCTTTTACCTTTCGCAAGCATTTGGTACACAATCGCCAGCGGCCCTTTTTTCCATTTAAAACTCCATTATAAACATGCAAATTCGGTTTTAAAACCCGACGGGTTTTTGGCGCCCGGTGTTTCCACTTACCACCAGCCACCCCTTTGTGGTGTTTCCCCATTCGGGTTACTAATTTTCCTTTTCCGCATAAATCACATTTGTAAGCCATATGTTATAATGATAACATAAAAAATTTTTAATTTCCAATAATATGTTAAACCAAAACCAAAAACAAAAAAGCCAAAATTACAACCAAAAAGCTAAAATCGATTTAAGGCAAAGAGCGTATCGGTATTCCCTCAAACTTATAAAATTCATTGATAATTTATCAAAAGATCTCTCTTCCCAAATTATTGCAAAACAACTTCTAAAGTCAGGTACAAGCATTGGGGCAAATATTTTTGTGTTTTTTGTTTTAATTTTTTGTTTTTAATAACATGTCAATTTTGCTTTTCCTTTTCGCTTTTTTATTTTCGCTGGCAATTCATGAGGCTGCTCACGCTTGGATGGCTGATAGACTCGGAGACCCAACGGCAAGACTGGAAGGAAGATTAAGTTTAAATCCTTTTAGGCATTTGGATCCTTTAGGGACTTTGCTTACTTTTTTCCTAATTGTTAGCGGTTCGCCGATTGTTTTTGGCTGGGGAAAACCGGTGCCTTTTGACCCCTTTAATTTGCGCAATCCCCGACGCGATGCCGCTTTAATTTCATTAGCCGGACCTGCTTCAAACTTAATTTTGGCCACTTTTTTGGCAGTAATTATTCGCCTTGGCCATCTTTTTTTAGGGACAACTGGTTTTAGTATAGAAATGATTTTATCCCCAATTATCCAGCTGAATGTTACTTGGGGACTTTTTAATCTTTTACCTTTGCACCCTTTGGATGGAGGAAAAGTTTTGGTTGGATTTCTGCCTCATGACTCTGCCTACCGAGTAGACGAGTTTCTTCATCAATATGGCCTTATTATCTTGCTTTTTTTAATTTTCCCTTTTGCCGGTACTCCCCCACTATTTCTTATTCTCTCTCCTTTAGTCCATGTAGTTCTAGCCATTCTTCTTCCGGGAACACCGTTGATTTGAAGTCTAAAAACCTCTTGACAACTGGCAAAATTTTTGCTACTTTAAAATTACCTGCCAAGCAGGGTTTAAGCCGTAAACCGGTTTCCTCAAAGTTTAAATGGGAATCCGGAGTCTCCGGTCGCCGTGGTGACCGGAGTAGGATACCCACCTGTTTTCCGTAGGAAAGCAGGGATACGGCAACCCACCTGGCAGGTGTTTATTTGGTAGATTTTTCTTCCCCCTTTTGCTAAAATTTCTCTAAAGCCGATGTAGCTCAGTGGTAGAGCACCTGTTTTGTAAACAGGGAGTCGTGGGTTCGAATCCCACCGTCGGCTCTAAAAACTAACTCACTACCTTTTCCAAAAACCTTAGCCGGCAGGAGGTTGGTTTAACTTTAAATAAAACCTTCGCCCCACTCGGTAAAGTAAGAAAATCTACCCTTTCTCTCCTTCTTAAATTTAAAAGGCTTCTTTTTTCCTCAATATGGCCAAATTCTGACAGAGAAGCAATCGGAATTTTCCTTTTACCAAAGAATTTCAAAAATAAGTCTTTAATTCCTATTTCTTTCCCCCAAATTGGATAATCTTTCTCTCCTATTTTGGTAAATCGCCCAATAATAATTCCTCCAATTTTTTTAGTTTCGGTATGAAAAGCCAAAGTAGAAAGCCAACGGCTAATAGTGCTTTTTTCCTCCCCTACTTCCTCTAAAGCTAAAATCAAATCTTCTGAACTTTCTTTTAGGGGATCAAGAGGAGTTCCCAAAAGATTAACCAAACATTCTAAATTAGAAACCAAAAGCCGACCCCTCACAAAACCAGGAACCAAAGGCTTCCAATCAGCCAAAGGACCGATTTCTGCTGGCAATTCCCCAATTAAGCTTAAATAAAGACTTTTTTGGGTAGTAAAACTCCGACGGTAAAGACCACAAATATTCGGGGCATGAAGGCTAACAATTCCTGAAGAAAACAAGGCATTTAAAATTAAAGAAAAGTCACTATAGCCAAAAAAGATTTTAGGTTGTTGACGTAAACTGAGAAAAGCTTCTTTTTTAAAAAATCTTAAAAGTTCAGCCGCAGCAAAGCCTCCAACCAAACAGCCAACGGCAGCAATTTGAGGGTCTTTAATCATTTCCAAAAAATCGGCAATTCTTTCTGCTTCGCTGCCGGCACTGTAGTCCCCTTTTTTAAGTAAAATATGCCTTCCCAACTTTACCGAAAATCCCCAGTCTTTAAGAATTTTTACTCCCTGCTCTAACCCAAATTTATCAACTACTCCTGAGGGAGCAATTAAACCAATTACTGATTTTCCGGGAATAAGGCGATTTAACTTAATAAAATCCATATGTTTATTTTACTCCAAAAAAGGAAATCTTGCTAATTTTTCCAAGAAAAGATATAATGGAAAAGATTTGCCGAGGTAGCTCAGTCGGCAGAGCACGAACTTGGTAAGTTCGGGGTCACGGGTTCGATTCCCGTCCTCGGCTCCAAATGGCAAAAAAAGGTCCAAGACAACTAATCGGACTGGTTTGCTCGGTTTGCGGCCGGCAAAACTATGTCACGGAAAAAAATAAAACCAACACGCCGGCAAAACTGGTATTGCGGAAGTATTGTAAAAAATGCCGCAAAGTCACCGAGCACAAAGAAACCAGTAAATTAAAATAAACCTATAAACATCCTGCCTTTTTTAATTTTAATGGTAAGGGTTGAAAGCGAAAGGAGTATTCCTCCAGAACAACGCTATGCAGCTATTATCTTTAAACTTGAAAGAAGAAGGCAGGAGATTTTAAATCCCCCTCAAGCCTCAGTTCCCTTACCCTTCTGGAGAAGACTTTTTGGATCTAAAACACAGCAAGAAATCCCCCGGGAAGAACAACTTGCCCAACTTGAAGCTGATTTTAAAAGGCAAATTTTCTCTGACCGCCCACTGGTTGTCTGTCATCTTAAAGCCAATCCTCATAAACAAGAAGAAATAATTGCCGAGTATCTCCAATCGCCAGAATTATTAAAAGATATCAAAACCCTCGGGCAATTTTTTGCTTTTTGGCTTGGGGAATTTTGTCAAAAAGCAAACACCGGACCAATTGAAAACCTTTTATCTTTTATCAAAACTTCTGCTTCTCGTCCTTTACCTCCCGAGCTTCACCAAGCAAGAAGAGAAATTTTTGAACCTGTTTTAAATCTTTTAAAAGGTAAAGAAAAAGAAATTTTCCAAAATATTAAAGAGGCTGGTATCTTTGGCGTTGGCAAAAAACTAGCAGAAGCCTTAATTGAAACAAACCAACCGCTCCCAGACAGCCTCAAAAAAGCGTATCAAAAATATGTTTGCCAACTAGTAAAAATTGAGGCGGGAATTATTTCCGTTGGCCCAGCCGAGCCAGAGCCAAAAAGGCCAAAAAATAAAGAAAATAAAGCAAAAGGAAACCAAAAACCACCTTCACCAGGGCAACCCAAAACCAAAGAAGAAAATTCCCCTCAACTAGAGAACCCTCCTTCAGTTGAAGCTCCTGCCTATTCATTTTGGATAGTACTTGGTCCAAATAAAGACCCGAGCGAGATTAAAAATTTAAAAGAACTTGCTAGAGCAATGAAAAAAATTAAAGGTTTAGGGCCGATAACTGCCAAAGATGTTTGGAAGACTCTTCAGGAGATAATCTCGACTCCTCCTCTTCAAAGGATGGAAAGATATGGAGAGCGAGTTGTCGGCGGACCGTTTGAGGGTTGGTGGAAAGCAAATTTAGGAGGAAGATATAGGTTAATCTTTTGGATAAAAAATAATGAACTCCATTTCCGAGTTGGGTCGGAAGAAACAGTCTATGCTACTCGCCGGCGGAAACCCCCTGATCGCGCAAGAAGCCTTTAAACTATCTCTACCCCAATTTCTCTATTATCATTCAAAGCCTTAATTAATGGACAATAAGAAAGGACTTCAATCCTTTTTTTAACTTCTTGAAAATCTCCTAATCCAATTAATTCTACTACTGGCGGTTGAGAAAAGAGTTTATCTGCTTCCTTCCCGATTATTCCTCGATTAAGTTCCTGTTTTTCCGGTCGGCAACCAACCAAATTTATTGCCGCCACTCTTGCTGCCGGTAAATAAGGCAAAACCCGCACCCGGGCTAAAGATATTGCTACTTTCTGCAAAACTTTTTTCATTCCTTCAATCTCTCCAAAAGAATAATCCGGTCTTTTCTCTTCAAAAACTGCCGCTCCTCTTTTAGTGATGCCTACCATTGTATCCAAAACCGCTGCCGCTTCCTCCATAATTCCCCGAGTAATTTCTCTTTCCATCAGTAAAATTCCTAAAAAAGAACCAAATTTTTCGGAAACCAAAACCGGCATCATTTCTCTTCTGACTGCCTCAAGATAGGCCGCTCGCAAACGGACTTGTGCCACCAAGGGATTAACTCTTCCTAAACTATCAAGCTGGTTAGCTTTTGCTAATAATTCAGCGATTCTTTTTTTCGTAGGATCTACTGCCCCAGAAAGTCCGGAATTCACCAAAAAAACTGCTGTTTGTTCTGCTAGGGCGGCAAGAGACTGGCGGGTAATTCCTTCGCTTGTTGCCTGAAATTGAAAATCTAAAAATCTCATCAAATCTCCTATTTGTTGAGCTTCTTTTCCTTCCTGATAATTCTTAATAATATGAACTTGTTGGCGAATTGCCGCCTCAATACTTGGTAATCTTAAATAAAATAATTGAACTACTTCTCTGGGCGGTAAATTTCCAAAATCCACTTGATGCTCTCTTGGCCGGCGAAGTTGAATTAAACCTTCAGAATTTTCTAAGAAGCGTCTTTCTTCATCTTCCACTACTGGCAAACGGCGCCAGATAGGAACATAAATTTCTCCCCTGAAGGGATTAAAACGAACAGTATATCTTCTTTTATCTTCATCTGCCAACGGAGGAAAAGGAAAAACTTTTTTTAATGTTTCTTCGGAAGTTACTCTTACTGCTTCAGAAGGAGGACGGGATAAAATCCTTTCTCTTCGCGCCTGAGCCCAAATTTCTCCCTGCTTGTCTATTCCCACTCCTTTTTCTGCTTTAGGAACCATTCTTGCTTAATTTTACCACTTATGTTAAAATTTTTCAGCATGAAGTCGCCGTTAATTTTTTTAAAAGAAGTTCGGGCGGAGATGAATAATGTCTCTTGGCCAAGCAAGGAGGAAACTACTCGCCTAACCGGGGTCGTGATTGGCGTCTCGTTGATTGTTGCCATTTTTATTGGTATACTTGATTTTCTTTTTACTAATTTAATGACTTTGGTTTTAAAGTGAGCGAAGAAACAAAAAACCAACATCATATTATTATTAAAAAATCAGATAATCCCAACGCCCGTTGGTATGTAGTTCATGCTTATTCGGGAAGAGAAGTCCAAGTTGCCCAACAACTTCGCCAGCGGGTGGAATCAATGGGGCTTGAGGACCAAGTTTTGGAAATTTTAATTCCTACCCAGGAAAAGATTGAAGTTCGTTCTGGACAAAAGCAAAAAGTGAAAGAAAAAATTTTCCCCGGATATTTGCTGGTAAAAATGGTTTTAAATGACAATTCTTGGTTGACCGTAAGAACAACCAACGGTATTACCGGCTTTGTTGGAGTTGGCGATAAACCAACACCCTTGGATGAAGGCGAAGTTAAGGCAATTCAAGACTTTATAAAGTTGGCAGCGCCGAAGTTTAAGGCGAAATTCTCTGTTGGCGAGGCGGTCAAAATTGTCGATGGTCCTTTTGCTGACTTTTTGGGAACAATTGAAAGCATTGATGAAGAAAAAGGGAAAGTTAAAGTTTTGGTAAGTATTTTTGGCAGAGAAACACCGGTGGAATTGGATTTTTTACAAGTGAGCAAAATCTAAAAATTTACAATTATCAATTTTCAATTTACAATCAAATCTCAATAACCAAATTTTCAAACATTGAAAATTTGAAAATTGAAAATTTATTGAAAATTGGTACTTGAAAATTGAAAATTATTAGAAAGAATTAAAATTACATGGCAACAAAAAAAATTAAGACTATCATTAAGCTCAATCTTCCTGCCGGGGAAGCCACTCCCGCGCCACCGGTTGGTCCGGCTTTGGGCCAACATGGTTTGAATATTATGGAGTTTGTCAAAGCCTACAACGAGCGGACGGCAAACCAAAAAGGACAAATTATCCCGGCGGTGATTACTGTTTATGAGGATCGGACTTTTTCTTTTGTTACCAAAATGCCGCCGGTCTCGGCAATGATTAAGCAAGAACTTAAAATCCAAAAGGGAGCAAGCAAAACTGGCCAGGAAGAGGTAGGCACATTAACGCGGGAGCAGGTGGAAAAAATTGCCAAGACAAAAATGGCAGATTTAAACACCGATGATCTGCAGGCGGCGATAAAAATGGTTGAAGGAACAGCAAAAAGCATGGGAGTAAAAATAAAATAAATCCAAAGTTCAAAATCCAAAATCCAAAATGGTTAAAAAACAAGATTCTAAAACGAGCGAGAAAACAAGTCAAAAAACCACTTCCGAGCGGAAGGGGCGAATAGCGGTCAGAACCGGAAAGGAACACGGCCGAATTTCTGATTTAGGAACCCAGGCTTTGGAGGAAGCGGCAATTATTGAGGAAAAAACCAAAAAGCTTCAGCAGGAAATTGCTGCTAAGGCAGAAAAAGCAGGAAAAAAAGTCAAACCAAAAAGGATTCGCGGTCGGCGCTGGCAGGAAGCACGGAAAAAAATTGACCCCAAAAAAAATTATTCCCTCTCAGAAGCAATAAAAATTTTAAAAACCGTTTCTCTTTCCCGCTTTGACGGCTCGGTTGACGCCCATTTGGTGGTTAAAAAGGTTGGTTTAAAAGGCGAGGTAGAATTCCCCTACCCCACTGGTAAGCAACAAAAAATCCGCATTGCCGATGAAGAGTTATTAAAAGATTTAGAAAAAGGAAAAATTGATTTTACTTTATTAATCGCCACCCCCCAAATGATGCCTAAACTGGCAAAATACGCTAAAATTTTAGGACCGCGCGGCTTAATGCCCAACCCTAAGGCAGGAACAATTACCGATAAACCCGAAGAGTTGGCAAAAAAACTTACCGGCAAAACCAGCTGGAAAACCGAACCAAAAGCGCCCTTAATTCACCTAACAATAGGTAAAGTTAGCCAGCCCGAGCGTCAACTTGAAGAAAATTTTAAAGCCTTGGTTGCCGCCATTGGCCAAAAAAATATTAAAAAAGCGGTTTTGGCTCCAACCATGGGCCCGGGAATAAAGATAAAAATAGATTGACAACTCTTAAATTTTTTGCTATAAACAAATTACCTGCCCCCAAAATATGAACAAAAAAAATTGTTTAAAAAGATTTCTTCAGGGAGCAGGAATTGGATTTTTCATCCTTGCCTTTTGGGCAGCAGCAACCAAATCTCCATTAAATTTACAGGCAGGAACAATCAATCCCGGTGATGATGGGGTAGGAGGTTGCTGTGATCCGGCAAATCCCTACGATCCAGTTGGAGGTTGCCGCCAATGGGAAGAATGTCGAATTGACAACGGTGCCTGCTCTACTAATAAAAGTTGTTGTGTTAAAAATAACTACGGTTGTTCTCAAGATAGCGATTGTTGCTCGGGCCATTGTTGTTCAGGAACCTGTCAGGCAAGCTGCGGCGTTGGTCCCCAATTAACTTGTGGAGCTGATGGAAACGGGGTTTGGATTGAAAATACCGGGAGTGAGCCGATGAATGGCGTTTCTTTTTCTTGGTTTGCTTCTTATTGCCAAGGAACAAGTTGTTTTTGTAGTGGAAGCCCAAATCAAGAAACAATTAATCTTGCGGCCGGGCAAAAAATTAGCCGCGGTTTTACCAATTCTCATCCTCCTTGCCAATGGTCTTGGCAAACCGATGTTACCGCCAGCTGGCAAACACAAACCTGCCACCGCTCTGCTCATGGTTGCGGCAGTGAGCCATGCGTTACCCCAACCGCTACCCCAACACCGACCGCTACTCCCACTCCAACAGCAACACCAACACTAACCCCCACTCCTACACATACACCAACGCCATCTCCAACAGCTACGCCCACGCCAACCCCTACATCAACACCAACGGCAACCCCCAGTTCTACACCAACACCAACGGAAACGCCGACTCCCACACCTACGGCCACTCCCACCCCCACGGCTACTCCCACACCAGAACCTACTGCCACTCCCCAACCAACTGCTACTCCCACACCTACCCCGCCCCAAGTTTTAGGCGCCCAAAGCCCACCAGTTTTGCCAAAAGCAGGATTTTCTAGTAATTTGTTTTTCTTTCTTGCTTCTGTAGGAGCAGTTTTCCACCTTATTGCTCTTCTTTTATGAAAGAAGTTGTTGTTTATCAGGCTCAAAAAAAACCTCCCCAAAAGCCCTCTCGTTTAAAAATCAAAAAAATTCTTCGTCGCTTGGGAACTATTTTGATTTTGGTTGCTTTTTTAGGTTTAATTTTTACTTTTGGTCCGCTTTTAAAATCAGAAATTTTCTTTCGCTTTAAAAAAGAGACAAAAAAAATTCATTTTGGCGAGCTTATTAAAAAATCTTCCCCCTCTCAATTAACCGCTCCTGATCCCTATTTTTCTTTAGTCATTCCCAAAATCGACGCCCGGGCAAAAATTTTAGCCAATATCGATGCCTCAAATAAAAATGAGTACCTTTCTGCTTTAAAAAAAGGCGTTGCCCATGCTAAAGGAACTGTTTTCCCAGGGATGAAGGGAACAATTTTTTTATTTGCCCATTCTACCGACTCTCCCTGGAACATTACTCGCTACAACGCCGTTTTTTATCTTCTTCGAGAATTAGAGCCAGACGATGAAATTATTGTTTTCTTTCTGGGAAAAAAATTTAATTACAAGGTTGTCGAGAAAAAAATTGTCGAGCCAAATTACACCGAATTTTTCAATCAAAAAGAGGAGGAAATTTTAGTTTTACAAACTTGCTGGCCGCCGGGGACAACAAAAAAGGCTTTATTAATTTTTGCCAAAAGAGACTAACAGATATCAAACCCCAAAGTTGAAACAAAATTTTATTTTTGCTATCATCTTCTTAATGCCTAAAAAGCTGCTGAAAATTTTTGCTTTTGCGATTGGTTTTTTAGTAGCGGCACCAGCGGCTTTTGCCCAGACCACCACCTACTATTTTTCCCCAAATTTTGAAAAAGAAATTTCCCAAGGGCAAACAACCATCACCAAATACTATCCCCTACCGGGTGGAGTTATTGCCATGAGAAGGGGCAATGAGCTTTTTTATCTTCATGCTGACCATCTAACCTCAACAAGGTTAGTGACGAGTGATGAAGGAAGAGTGATGAGTCAGTTTGACTACTATCCTTATGGGCAATTCGTTAATTCGCAACCCGCAATTCGCAATTCAAAAATTGAAAAATTGTACACCTCCCAAATCCTTGATAGCTCCACCGATTTATACTTCTACAACGCTCGGCAATACAATCCAAAAACCGCCTCCTTTATCTCCGCCGACCAAGCCCAAGGTCCAAACAGATATGCCTATGTAGGAGGAAATCCAATAAATAAAAACGATCCAAGCGGAAATTATCCTCCAGAAGAGGTTATAATTCCATCCGCATCTCCTCTAAAAACTCCTCGAACTCCCTTAAAAATAATCAATAAAACCCTTGTATTCCAATCCTCAGGCATACCAGAATTTAAAAAATATCGCCCAATTACTCTTGTAATTACTGTTAATCTTGAAAATCCTATCCTCAAAGAAACTTTAGCTAAAATAGAAAAGGATTTGGACAAAATTCCTGAAGATAAGCTAGGAGCAGAAATTGAAAAAAGAATAATAAGTAACTTACCGTATTATTCTGGCTGGATGAAAGGCGATTTAAATAAATATCTCAACGCTCCCTCCGATATGGGAGAAAGAATCGCTCAGGGATTAACTACCTCCATAGACTATATTGTTTTAGCCCATTTAGTTCTGGGAAGACAGGGCATAGAATCAGAAATCGTAATTCCCAAAACTACCCTTGCTAAAAAAGCCGGTTTTATCGCTCCTTCTTTAAGAGTAAAAATAGGCGAAAAAACTATAATTTATGAACATACTCCCCTAATAACTCAAATCTATGAAGAACCGCCAAACATGCAATATTTATTTCGTTTTTCCTTTTTTTCACCATATCGTTTACCAATTATCTTGAAAGACGTTAGTTTTAATCATAAATCACAATCCTACTGGTGAAAATTAACCCCACTTGCAATTTCTTTTTCTCCCTTGTTAAAATTCGACTATGGAAAAAATTTTGGCAAATCTTAAGTCTATCCAAAAAGTTTTTCAAAAACACAAGGTCGTTTTGGTTTTGGCTGAAAAAATTGCCCCTGCTAAATATCCTCAGTTTAGATTGCGGCTCTTGGATGAAATCGGCTGGGTAATCAAAAACCGACCAATTGACCTGGCGATTTTAAACAACGCTAGTCCCCTTTTGGTTCAATTAGCCGCAAGCAAAGGAAAAATTATTTATTGTCAGGATAATAACCAAAAAATTGCTGAAAATTTTTGCTTTTGCGATTGGTTTTTTAGTAGCGGCACCAGCGGCTTTTGCCCAGACCACCACCTACTATTTTTCCCCAAATTTTGAAAAAGAAATTTCCCAAGGGCAAACAACCATCACCAAATACTATCCCCTACCGGGTGGAGTTATTGCCATGAGAAGGGGCAATGAGCTTTTTTATCTTCATGCTGACCATCTAACCTCAACAAGGTTAGTGACGAGTGATGAAGGAAGAGTGATGAGTCAGTTTGACTACTATCCTTATGGGCAATTCGTTAATTCGCAACCCGCAATTCGCAATTCAAAAATTGAAAAATTGTACACCTCCCAAATCCTTGATAGCTCCACCGATTTATACTTCTACAACGCTCGGCAATACAATCCAAAAACCGCCTC
>Ga0272448_1007147_pt1 | contig 11895 bp, 10 predicted proteins | sample YNPCB0191_FD_202220 | JGI IMG/M metagenome (GOLD analysis project Ga0272448, IMG submission 202220) | Hot spring sediment microbial communities from Yellowstone National Park, WY, United States - YNP-CB-019-1 | ecosystem: Environmental > Aquatic > Thermal springs > Hot (42-90C) > Sediment... | reverse complement strand
AGCAGGTAGAGCTTGAGGGCACGGGTGAGCGCCTTCATGAACGAGTGCCCCATGCCGTCGCGCCGGATCAGGCGCGCATACACCAGCCCGGTGACCAGGCCAGAGGTCAGGATGAACCCCTCAGCGGCCCCCGAGAAGAAGCGGTTGCCGCCCGTGAGCAGCCACAGGGGCGAGGCGCCACAGACGTGGTCGACCACCATGGCAAACACAAAGTACCCGCGCAGGAGGTCGATGCGCAGGTCTCGGCCCTTCTCAGTGATGTAGCCCGGCAACGGTTCAGCATTGGCAGCCATGTCACGCGCTCCGAAACCGCGCCCCCTCACTCGTAGCGCAGGGCCTCGATCGGGTGCAGGGCGGCGGCCCGCGCCGCCGGGTAGATGCCGAAGAAGAGCCCCACGGCGACGGAGACGCCCAGGGCCATGATCACGCTCTGGGGTGTGACCAGGGCGCGGCTGCCCCCCAGGAGCGGGGTCACGATCTGCGCCCCCGCATACCCCACCAGCACCCCCACCATGCCCCCCAACAGGCTCAGCACGGTCGCCTCGGCCAGGAACTGGGCCAGGATGTCGCGCCGCTTGGCGCCCACCGCCTTGCGGATGCCGATCTCGCGGGTGCGCTCGGTGACCGAGACGAACATGATGTTCATGATGCCGATGCCCCCCACCACCAGCGAGATGGCTGCGATGCTGCCCAGGAGGATGGTGAAGGTCTCGGCCGATTGTTCGACCATCTCCACAATCTGCGTCTGGTTGCGGATGGTAAAGTCGTCGTTCTGGTTGCCGGTGAGCCCGTGTCGGGCGCGCAGGATGGCCCGCAGCTCGGCCTGGGCCAGGTCCATCTTGTCGGCCGAGGCGACCTGCACGTTGATGGCCCGGAGCGTGGTGTTGCCGGCGCCGCCGAACTTGACCTGGGCGGTGCTCAGGGGGATGAAGACCTGGTCATCCTGGTTCTGAGCCCCGCTCACCCCCTTGCTGGCCAGCACGCCCACCACCTGATAGTTCTGGCGGTTGATCTTGACCGTCTTGCCCAAGGGGTCCACCAGCTTGCCGAAGAGGTCCTCGGCCACCGCTGAGCCCAACACCGCCACCTTGGCCTGGCCCGTGTCGTCGAGCTCGCCGATGAAACGCCCACGGCTCACCCGCCAGTTGCCCACGGTCAGATAGGCGGGCGTGACGCCGAGCACCGAGGTCTGGGTGTTCTTGTTGCCATAGGCCACGGTGGCCTGGGCCGAGTACTGGGACGCCACGGCGGCCACGTTGCGGGCCAGGGCGAGGATGGCGGCGACGTCGTCGTTGGTCAGGCTCTGGGCACTGGAGGCGGCCTGGGTCACGCCGCGGAAGGAGCCACCCCGCGGCTGGATGACCAGCAGGTTCGAGCCCAGGCTCTCAAAGCGCTCCCTCACCTGGGCCTGGGCCCCCGCCCCCGCCGCCACCAGCGCGATCACCGCCCCCACGCCGATGATGATGCCCAGCATCGTCAGCGCCGAACGCAGCTTGTTGGCCAGGAGCGATTGCAGGGCCAGGCTCAAGCTCTCGCCAAGGCTCATCGCCCCATACCCCCGGGAACGCCCGGCACAAAGTTGCGCGCGTTGTTCTGCTGCCGCTGTTGTTGCGACAACTGCTGCGACGACTGGGTCGCCTGATACTCGAATACCACCCGGTCGCCCTCATTGAGGCCCCGCTTCACCTCCACGTACATGCCGTCGCTCAGCCCCAAGACGACCGGTGTCTCCGTCGGCGGCTGCGAGGGCGAGTCTTGCACCAGCACCACATTGTCCTGGTCGCCCTGCTGCACCGCCAGGGCCGGGATGAGCAGCACGTTCTCCCGGTGCCCCACGGCAATGGTGATGTTCGCCGTCATGCCCGGCTTGAGCGCCACATCGGCTATACCCTTCAGGCTCACTGGCACCTGGTAGGTGAGGATGTTCTGGCTCAGCGTCCCCTGCAGCGGCACCTCCAGCACCTGCCCCTGGAAGCGCACGCCGGGGAAGGCGTCGAAGGTGATCGTGGCCTGCTGGCCCACCTGCACGTTGCCGATATCGGTCTCGTCGATGATGGCCCTGGCCTGCAGGTTCGACAGGTCCGCCAGAGTGACCACCGTGGTGCCCGAGGAGACCAGGTCGCCCACCGCCGCCCCCACCGACACCACCGTGCCGTCAAAGGGCGCGGTCATGGTGGCGGCCTTGAGCGCCGCCTGCGCCGCTTCGAGGGTGGCGCGGGCGCTCGTGACCTTGGCCTGGGCTACCTCCACATCCTTGGCCGATGGCCCGGCCTGGATCGCGGCCAGGTCCTCCCTGGCCTTGTCGAGGTTGTACTGGGCCTGCGTCACCTGGTTCTGCGCTCTGGCCAGCTCCACGGGGTCGGGGCCGCGCTTGCCCTTGGCCAGCGCATCCTGGGCCTCGCGGTTGGCCTTCTCGGCCTTGCTCAACTGGTTCTGGGCGCTGGTGATGGCCGCATCGGCCTTGGCCTGCGCCACCCGCAGCCTCTCCTCGGCCGCCAGCATGTTGCTGTACTCCCAATCCAGCTTCTGCTGGTCGATCTGCCCCTTCTGGAACTTGACCTGCGCATCGGCATAGTTCTGCTCGTACCAGTGCGCCTCATACTCCAACGTGCGCAACTGCGCCGCATTGCTGGTGTCGTTCTGCGCGGCCACCAACTGCGCCTGGGCGTTCTTCAGCGCCACCGCGGCGTCGTCGGCCGCGGCCTGCAGGGCAGCGATGTCGGGGTTGGCCACGGCCTGCAGGTTCTTCTTGGCGTCGGCCAGGGCCACCTCGGCGGTGCTCACCGCCAGTTGCGCCTTGGTCAGGTCGAGCTGGGTGTAGGGGTTCCGGGTCTTCTCCAGGTTGTCCTGGGCCACCGTCAGGTCGGCCTGGGCCTGGTCCACGGCACGCTGCAGCGAGGTGGGGTCGATGCGCGCCAGGACGTCGCCGGCCTTGACCTGCTGGCCGGGCGCCACTTTGAGCTCGATCAACGGGATGCGCGTGACGTCAAAGCTCAGCGCCGCCTGCCGCGGGGCATACACCTCACCGGTGCAGGTCACCGTCGCCGAAATGTTGCCCCGGGCGACGGTGTAGGTCTGCAGCAAAGTGGCAGCGCCCTTGTTGTGGCGCGCCCACAGCACGCCCCCCGCCGCTCCGGCGACCACAATCGCGGCCAGCGGCACCGGCCACCATCTGGGGAGGCCTTTGAGCTTCATCCGTCCTTGGATGGCAGTGAATAGGTGGTCAAGTCTCGTAGGGTGCCCTGGGGTGCGCCTTGACTGCTGCACGCTTCCACCTCCCTATCGGCCTCCCTATCGGCTAGTTGCCCCCCGCGCCCTGGAACGATCGCAACGACTGGATCGAGCGGGCGGTAATGCTGCCGTCATCGTTCCTGGAGCCGGTCACCACCACCTGCTCCCCGGCCACCAGCACCACCACAATCAGCACCATACCCAAGCGCTTGGCCATCGTCCTCTCCCCCTATACCCACACTCTTCCGCCACGCCGGACTGGCCTCAACCGCTCGGGCCGGGTCGCACACGCCCAATGTCGCCCGGGGCTCCCACCGGCCTCCCCCACAGGTTGGCAACGGCGGAGCTCACGCCTCACTCGCCACGGGAAGCGTGAAGAGGAAGGTGGACCCGGCCCCCACCTGGCTCTCGACATCCACATGCCCACCATGCGCCTCTACCAGTTGCTTGACAATGGTCAGCCCCAGGCCTGCCCCACCCGTGCTCCGGGTCCGCGACCGGTCCGCCCGATAAAAGCGCTCAAAGATGTAGGGAAGGTGCTCCGGGGCGATGCCGACGCCGGTGTCGCGGACGGCCACCTCCACCTCTGCCCCCACCAGGCGCGCCGAGACGGTGATCTGCCCGCCCGCCGGCGTATAGGCCACTGCATTGCGCAGCAGGTTGCGCAGCACCTGGCCCACCCGCTGGCGGTCGGCGTTGACCGCAGGCAGGCCAGGCGGCAACTCGGTCTCGATCGCCAGCCCCTTGGCATCGGCCTGGGGCTGGAAGCTGTGCACGGCCTGTTGCACGACCTCGGCCAGGTCTACTGGCTGGCGGACCAGGCGGAGTTGGCCGGCCTCGGCCAGCGCCAGCTCCTGCAGGTCATCCACCAGCCGGCTCAGCAGCATCGCCTCCTCGTACAGCGAGTCCACCAGCTCCGGGCTCGGCTCCACCACCCGGTCGCGCAGGGCCTCCAGGTAGCCACGGATATTGGCCAGGGGGGTGCGTAGCTCGTGGGCCACATCGCTGATCATGTGGCGCCGCAACTGCTCGATGCGGTCGAGGCTATCGGCCATGGCGTTGAAGGCATGGGCCAGTTGCCCGATCTCATCGCTCGACCGCACCTGCACCCGCTGGCTCAGGTCGCCCTGCTCCATCTGGTGGGCCGCCACCGTCAGAGCGCGGATGGGCACCAGAATGCGGTGCGAAAGGAAGAGCGTCAGCAGCACCGCAGCAACACTGGCCGCCGCCACGGCCAGCCACAGGGAGCGGTTCACCGACCCCAGAAAGTTGTCCGCGTTGGCGGCGCTTTCGGGGCTGCCCAGCGGGTTGATGTAGAGCACGCCGACAGGCCGCCCCCGGTCGGCAATCAGGGCCACAGGCCGGCTCCAACTGCGGCCCACCGGCTGCCCCACCAGCTTCTTCCCCGAATCGGCAATCACCTGCCCCGTATCATCGGCCAGGACGATGCGCTCGCCGCTGATCTGCTCCATCTCCTCGACCAGCGGCTGCACCCCTTGCCAAGTGCCGGTTTCCCGGTAATACATCATCAGCGTGGTCTGGAAGCGCCCGTGGCGCACAGCCCCGCCACGCTCCATATAGCGCTGGAATTCGCTGGTCGTCGTCCGGCTGGCAAAGAGCGCCACGGCTCCCAGGGTCACCACCACCAGGGCAATGAAGGTCAGAAAGAGGCGGACGCGCAGGCTATTGAGTTTCATGGCCTGGCGCGAACTTGTAGCCAACGCCCTGGATGGTCTGGATGTAGGTGGGGTGCGCGGGGTCGGGCTCGATCTTGCGGCGCAGGTTCATCACATGCACATCCACCGTGCGCTCCATCCCGTCATAATCAAAGCCAAAGGCGCTGTCGAGCAGCTCCGAGCGGGTGAAGGCCCGGCCCGGCTCCCTCATCATCGTCGCCAAGAGCTTGAACTCACGGGCAGTGAGGTAGACCGGCTCGGCCCTGACCCGCACCTCATGGCGCACGAAATCCACCACCAGGTCGCCGCTGCAAAGCTCCGCCGGCCCTTCCTCGCGCCCATCGTTTGCCCGCCGCAACACCGCACGCACCCGAGCCACCAGCTCGCGCGGGCTGAAGGGCTTGGTCACATAGTCATCGGCGCCCAGGTCCAGCCCGGTGAGCTTGTCTTCCTCGAGGGTGCGGGCGGTCAGCATCACCACCGGCACCTTGTTGCCCTCTGCCCGCAGGGTACGGCAGACTGCCAGGCCATCCATGCCCGGCAGCATCAGGTCGAGGATCACCAGGTCCGGCTGTTTCTGACGGGTCCACTCGAGAGCTTGCAGCCCATCGTAGGCAGCCAACACCTGATAGCCCTCGCGCTTCAGGTAGAGCGTCACCAGCTCTACGACCTTCCTCTCATCATCCACCACCAGGATTCTGGCGTCAGCCATCAGCGCCTCCCTCCATCGTGGCTGTCGCACCTGGGCCAGAAGGGGGGGCGGCTGCTGCCGCTGCTCTCAACCCCAAGCGGCCCTTCCGCTCTGCTGCGGGCGGCAGCAGGCGCCGCCTCCTCCCCGTCTGGCAAAACCTCATCTATTCGAACCCCGTGGCTTGTCTGCCCACGCGGTTGGGTGGGGGCCACCCCCTCCCATCGCCCCGGCCCCCAAGGGCACCCGCCGCCCTGGTACGCAGCGCGCCAGGAGAGCGGAGGGTACTTCCCCGCTCTCCTGGCTTCGCCAGTCAGTCTCAGTTCGGGAGGAGTCTCACTTGTATGGAAAACGCCGGTCTGGCGGCTCTACGTACCCGCCGTCGCCGAGGGCGTGGCAGTCGGTTTGGCTCTGGCGCCCTTGCCGTGGCCTCCGCGCATGCCATGCTGCCCACCGCGCGGTGCGAACGGGTTCGTCAGTTCAAACGGTGCCATGGCCTTCATCCTGGCGATCAACCAGTCGGCCTGGGCCTGCGTGATCTTGCCATCCTTCACAGCCTGCTCGATCACCTGCTGCTGCCCGGCGACCATGGCGTCGATCACCTGCTGATCCGTCACCCCCTTCTCTTTCGCAATCTCCGACAACGTCTTGCCGGCGGCCCGTTCGGCATAGATCTCATCCCGGGTCATGCCGAGGAGTTTGGCGACGGCGTCGGAGACGATGCCCGCCCCAGCGCACACGCGCCCCCAGGCGCCGCCACGGGGCGGCCCAGCCGTGGGAGCCGCGGCATTGGGCGTGGGCTTGGGCCCCTGGGCAAAGACGCTACCAACCACGAACAGCCCGAGCACAGCTACCAGCGCCGCTGCTCCCACAACAGCAGCGACCTTCTTGAGCATGTACTCACCCTCCTTTCGCTCCAAGCGTCAGCCGAGCGACCTCTGCCCAACTGCGCGCCCATTCTACCACAGGCGCGATGAAGAAATGATGAAGATGCGGTCAGGAACCGGTTATCCCGTGCATCGGACCTATTGGCTCGGCCGCTCCCCCAGAGTCACGGTCACCTGCTGGCGCTGGCCGCCCCGCAAGACGGTCAGGCGCACCTGGTCGCCGGGCTTATGCGATGCGACCTCGACCAACAGAGTATCAAAGTCGGTGATCGGCGTATTGTCGATGGCCACGATCACGTCGCCGCCCGTCGGAACGTCAACGCCATCGACCGACCGGGTGCCAGAGCTGCCCCGCAGGCCCGCCTTGGCGGCAGGCCCATTGGCGGTGACCGAGTCGATGTAGGCGCCCTCCTGCACGCTGAGGTTGTTGGCCTTGACGATGGAAAGGTTCACCGACCCCCCCGACACCCCCAGCCAGGGCCAGGCATAGGCGCCCTTCTCGATCAGGGCCGGCACCACTCTGCCCACCATGTTGGACGGGATGGCAAAACCCACCCCCGCGTTGGCATCGGTCTCACTGGCAATCTGAGCGTTGACTCCGATCACCTGGCCACTCAGGTTGAGCAGCGGTCCGCCGGAATTGCCATGGTTGATGGCCGCATCGGTCTGGATGGCACGGGGGATGGAGAAGGGCGTCGCGCCCGAATCGATGGTCCGCCCCACTGCGCTGACAATGCCCGCCGTCATGCTGTTGCCCAAGGCGAAGGGGTTGCCGATGGCGATCACCGACTCGCCAACCGCCACCCGGTCGGAGTCGCCCAGCGGCAAGGGATGCGCCCCATTGGCCAGCCGGTCGACCTTGATCACAGCCAGGTCGCTGTTGGGGTCCGTGCCGACGATGCTGGCCTCGGCTTGCTGCCCGTTGTAAAAGATCACCGCTACCTGCGTGGCCCCATCGACCACATGGTTGTTGGTCACGATGTGGCCCTGGTCGTCATAGATAAAGCCCGAGCCGGCCCCCGCCCCGCGCAGCGTGCCGCCCCGCACCGTGGCCACTTCGATGCTCACCACGCCCGGGTTCGTCTGCTGATAGAGGGCAACCAGGGAGTTCTGCCCCGCCGACGCCCCCGCCAGCGGCAGGCCGGTGCTGCCCGATTGGGCAGTGGCGGCAGGGGCCGACTGCTTGCCCGCCGAGTTCAGGGCCATCCTGATCTCCAGGGGGACCACAAACAGCGGTATGGCGATCACGGCCACCGCCAATAGCAACGTTACACAGCCCAGCGCTCCGGTGACGGCCCAATACTTCTTGCTCACGCTCCTACTCCTGACAGCTTCACAGGCATGATGCCCGCGCCGCGCGCCCAGGGGCTTTCACACGCAGCCCCTCCCGCCTGCGCAGGTGCACTGAAAACCATCCCAGGCGAACTCTGTACCATGAAGTTGATTATAGCCAGTTCTTGTTAAGAACCTATGAAGGAATGGGCAAGGCGGGGCTTATCCGTGCCGCTTGTTGCATCCTTGACAGGCCCTGCCCTCGCCCCTACCCTTTTGACACCAGACATAGCCCGCCCTACAATTGCCAGGTCATTATCTCTGCCATGCTTAGCCTGGCGTGCCAGCCATAGGGCCTTGGGAGGAGAACCATGGGCAAGACCAAGTACGCGATCGGCATCGATTTCGGCACCGAGTCTGGCCGTGCGGTCCTGGTCGACGTAGCGACCGGCGAAGAGGTGGCAACTGCGGTCCACGCCTATGTGGATGGGGTCATCGACGAGGCGCTGCCCGGCTCCGATACGCCACTGCCACCCGACTGGGCACTGCAGAACCCGGCCGACTACCTGGCGGTCGTCGAGGTGACCATTCCGGCCGTGCTGCGACAGGCCGGGGTCTCGGCCCAAGATGTCATCGGCATTGGGACCGACTTTACGGCGTGCACGATGCTCCCCACCAGGGCTGACGGCACGCCGCTCTGTTTCCTGCCCGAGTGGCGCGCCAACCCCCACGCCTGGGTCAAGCTCTGGAAACACCACGCCGCCCAGCCCGAGGCCGACGAGGTGAATGCCGTGGCCCGCCAGCGCGGCGAGCCCTGGCTCGCCCGCTACGGCAACAAGATCTCGTCGGAGTGGTTCATCCCCAAAGCGCTGCAGATCCTCCGCGAAGCACCCGAGGTCTACCAGGCGGCCGATCGCCTGATCGAAGCGGCCGACTGGATCGTGTGGCAGCTTACCGGCCAGGAGCGCCGCAACTGGTGCACGGCCGGCTACAAGGCCATCTGGAACAAGCGCGAAGGCTACCCCAACCCCGCCTACTTCAAGGCCCTGGACCCACGCCTGGAAGGGATCGTCGACCACAAACTCTCCCGCGAGGTCTGGCCCCTTGGCTCGCGGGCCGGCGGGCTGACCGCCGGCTGGGCCGAGCGCACCGGGCTGCGGCCGGGCACGGCGGTCTGCGTGGGCAACGTGGATGCCCACGTATCGGTGCCCGCGGCCACGGTGGTGACGCCGGGTCGCATGGTGATGATCATGGGCACCTCCATCTGCCACATGGTGCTCGGCACCTCCGAGCGCATCGTCGAGGGCATGTGTGGCGTCGTGGAGGATGGCATCATCCCCGGCTACTATGGCTTCGAGGCCGGCCAGTCGGGCGTGGGCGACATCTTTGCCTGGTTCGTGGAGCACGGCGTGCCCCCCGCCTACCACGACGAGGCCGCCGCCCGCGATATGGACCTGCATCAGCTCCTCGAGGAGAAGGCGGCCCGCCTGCGGCCCGGGGAGTCGGGCCTCCTGGCGCTCGACTGGTGGAACGGCAACCGCTCGGTGCTGGTCGACGCCGACCTGACCGGCCTGCTCCTGGGCGCCACCCTGGCCACGCGGCCCGAGGAGATCTACCGGGCGCTGATCGAGGCCACCGCCTTCGGCACCCGCGTCATCATCGAGGCCTTTGCCGGGAGCGGCGTGCCGGTCGACGAGATCGTGGCCTGCGGCGGCCTGCCCGAGAAGAACCGCCTGCTCATGCAGATCTATGCCGACGTGACCGGCCGCGAGTTCAAAGTTGCCCGTTCGCGCCAGGCAGGGGCACTCGGCTCGGCCATGCATGCGGCCGTGGCGGCCGGCCCCGAGGTCGGCGGCTACCGCACCATCGTCGAGGCGGCCGCGAACATGGCCCACTTGGCCGACAAGGTCTACCGGCCCATCCCCGAGCACCAGCGACTCTACGATCGGCTGTACAACGAGTACGTTCGCCTGTATACTTATTTCGGCCGCGGCGAGAACAACGTCATGAAGGTGCTCAAGCGCATCAAGGCCGAGGCCCGCGGCGAAGCCTAGCGCTCGTTTCCCAACCCGTAGGATAGCCCCTTGTGGGCGTCCGCTTGAGGGGCATCGGGTCCGGGCAGATGTGGGACGTGCAACCCGGCAGCCACCCGGCAAGTCGCTGGGGTGGCTGAGACCGTGCTGCGAGGAGGGCGAGCGGCCCACACGGGCCGGCTAGGCGGCTGCCCCCCCGTAGGCATGTGCTCGGAGGCGACATTGTTGAGCATGAGGGGGCTCCTGCGGCTCCTGCCGCAGGTGCTCCTCTTCGATGGGGACATCTACTGGCAAGTCAAGGCAAGGCCCCGGGCGCTCTATCACGGGGTCTTGCTGCTTCTTCTCCTGGGCGTGGCCCTGGGCCTCGCCGGCGCGGCCGGCACCATCGTGGCCCACGGCGCCTCGCCTGACCCTGGCGAGTGGGCGCGAGCGGCCGAGCGCGGAGTGCTGAGCCTCCCCATTGTGCAGCGCCTCAGTGCTGCGGAGAGGGAGCGGCTTCTGCCGTTGCTCCGCGGGTTCCTGCGCCGGCCACAGCCCGGCCTGCACCTGCTCTTCACAACGCCTTTGGGCCTCCTGGCAGGCTGGTCGATCTATGGCCTTCTGGCTCAGGCGGCCGCGCGGCTGCTGGGCGGCCGCGGCCGCCTGAGCGACACGCTGGCCTGCACGGCCCTCGCCGAGGGGCCGCGGGCGCTCCTCCTTTTGCCGTTCCTGCCCCCCTTGGGCCCTGCGGCCTTGGGGGTCGAAGCGTGGGTGCTCGCCGCGCGCTTCCAGGCCCTGCGCGCCGCCCAGGGGCTGGATGGCTGGCGTGCCTTCTGGGCGGCCCTCACCGCGGCCCTGATCTTGGCAGCCCTCGGCCTGGCCTGGGCCCTCCTCTGGCTCTGGGCTGGAGGGAGGGCCTGAGATGGCCGCCGCCCTGCACGCCGCCTGGAGCGCCCTGCGTTTCGACGCCGCCAGCCTGCAGCGCTGGAGCGCCCGGCGCAGCGCCCTGGCGTGGGGCCTGAGCCTCCTGCTCGCAGCCTCCCTCGCGGGCGGCCTGGCTTCCGCCCTGGCCGGCGCCCAGGCCTGCCTGCACCGGCCCCCGCCCGGCCCCGCTGAGCGGCGCATCTCCGCCACGCTAGCCGACTGGCTGGCACGCAGCCCCCTGCCCCCCGACGTGCAACACGAGCTGGTGCGCAACGCCGCCGCCGCCCTCCAACTGCGCGGCGACCTGGCCTCGCTGCCCCGGCCCCTGGGCCGCCAGGCGGGGTGCGCGCTCGAAGGACTCCAGCTCGCCGTCGCCGCGCCCTACCGCCGGCTGGCACTCTGGCTGCCCTACACCCTGGCCTCCTTTGCCATCGCCCGCGCCCTGGGCAGCCGCGCCGGCCTGGCCCAGACCCTGGCCGCCAGCACCCTCTACGCCCTGCCACACCTGCTCGACTTCCTGCAGGCCACCCCCGGATGGGGGGCCATCTTCGCCATCGTGCTCTCCGCCTGGGGCGCCGCCATCTACGCCTGGGCCATGGCCAGCATCAGCGGTTTGGGCCGGCCGCGCGCCCTCATCGCCCTCACCCTGCCCGCCCTGGCCACGGCAACCCTGGCCGCAGTCTTGCTAGCTGGGGTGGTAGTCATCTTGTGAAGGAGCCCGCCACATGAGCGAACCCTTTCGCCTCCACCTCGACGATATGGCCTACGGCGGGGCGGCCGTGGGCCGACACAACGGCAAGGCCGTCTTTGTGCCGGGCGGCATCGCCGGCGAGGACGTGCTGGTCGAGATCGTGGAAGAGAGGCCACGCTGGGCCCGCGCGCGCCTGCTCGATGTGCTCACCCCCTCGCCCGACCGCATCGCCCCGCCCTGCGAGAACTATGGCCGCTGCGGAGGCTGCCAGTGGCAGCATATCGCCTACCCCGCCCAACTGCGCTTCAAACAACAGATCGTGCGCGCCCAACTGGAGCACATCGGCAAGATCGGCCAGCCACCGGTGCAGCCGACCATCGGCATGGAGAACCCCTGGGCCTACCGCAACCACATGCAGTTTGCCGTGGATGACGAGGGCCACCTCTGCCTGATGGCCATGGGCACCGAACGGCCCGTGCCTGTGGGCAACTGCCGCCTGCTCTGCCCGGAGCTC
>Ga0272448_1007146_pt1 | contig 11896 bp, 11 predicted proteins | sample YNPCB0191_FD_202220 | JGI IMG/M metagenome (GOLD analysis project Ga0272448, IMG submission 202220) | Hot spring sediment microbial communities from Yellowstone National Park, WY, United States - YNP-CB-019-1 | ecosystem: Environmental > Aquatic > Thermal springs > Hot (42-90C) > Sediment... | reverse complement strand
AGTCAATTTTCATCCTAATTTCTATCAGACAACACTTCCTGATTCATGGAAGTTATACAAGTATATACTTGATTATGCAAGAAAGTCGGGTGCATGGGTAGCCAATTGTGGAGAGATCGCTGATTGGTGGTCTGAACGTCGAAAATTATTATCTATATAAAGGTTATTGAGTATGAAATATATCGTTTTAGTAGGCGATGGAATGGCTGATTATCCTATTCCTGAACTTGGTAATAAGACACCATTGGAAGTTGCAAATACTCCAAATATGGACATGGTTGCTAAAAAAGGCGTAGTCGGAATGGTAGAGACAATTCCCGAAAATCTACCTCCCGGAAGTGATGTAGCGAATTTGTCAGTGATGGGTTATGATCCAAATCTTTTTTATACAGGAAGGGGTCCGCTTGAAGCTGGAAGTATGGGCATCAAAGTTGATAAAGATGATGTAGTTTATAGATGTAATATTGTCAATGTCCAAGATGGAATTATGGTTGATTATAGCGCAGGACATATTTCATCGGAGGAAGCAAAAGAATTAATAGATGCCTTAAATGAAAATTTATCAAATGACGAAATAAAATTTTATGCTGGTGTAAGCTATCGTCATATCATGGTTTATAAAGGCGGTTCTGATTCCCTTGATTGCACACCTCCACATGATATAACTGATAAAGAATATGAGACTTATTTTCCAAAAGGTTGCGGACAGGATTTTATAAAGGAATTGATGGAAAAATCTAAGCAAATTTTAGAGTCTCATCCTATAAATAAAAAACGTATTTCAGAAGGCAAGAGATCAGGAAACATGATATGGCTCTGGGGGCAAGGTTATGCACCTAATATGCCGAAATTCAAAGAAAAATATGGGCTTATTGGATCAGTAATATCAGCAGTAGATTTGATTAAGGGAATTGGGTTTTATGCTGGACTTAATATAATCAACGTCCCTGGTGCAACTGGTTATCTTGACACCAATTATCTTGGTAAGGCTGAATATGCCCTAAATTCACTTAATGAAAGAGATTTTGTCATAGTTCATGTAGAAGCTCCTGATGAGGCAAGTCATGCAGGGGATATTAGATCAAAGATAAAAGCTATTGAAGATTTTGATGAAAAGGTTGTCGGGACAATTTTATCTGAGATGGAGAAAAGCGGGAGAGAATACATGCTTTTAGTTTTGCCTGACCATTTAACGCCTATCTCAGTGAAAACACATGTTCACGGTGAAATCCCTTATGCAGTTTGTGGGACAAATATTAAAAGCAATGGGATTGATAGATTTTGTGAAGCGGTTGCCAAATTAAGCTCTCTAAAATTTACACAGGGACATGAACTCCTGCCATATTTGATTAAGCAGTTTTGAGATCGGAATTTTGCTTAAATCAATATAAAATTTTTGTTGTATCCTAAAAGCATTTCTGATAAAATTATTGCGTTATATCTTACAAAAGATAGAAAGATAATTGTATAAAGAAAGAAGGGAGGAATAAGGTTTTGGCGTTGATTGTGCAAAAATACGGTGGCACATCAGTAAAGGATTCAGAAAGGATTAAAGCGGTTGCTCAGCGGATCATAAAAACAAAGGAAAAAGGCAATCAGATGGTTGTTGTAGTATCTGCACCTGCTGGTATGACAGATGATCTCATCAGGCTTGCACATGAAATCTGCGATACTCCTCCTGCAAGAGAAATGGATATGTTGCTTGCGACAGGAGAACAACGATCAATAGCACTTTTAGCTATGGCTCTTTGCGCTCAGGGACATAGTGCAATATCTTTTACAGGACCTCAAGCAGGTATATTAACGACAAAAACACATACAAAAGCTAGAATTCTGAATATTGATCCAGACAGAATAAAAACAGAGTTGGAGAAAGGAAATATCGTAATTGTAGCAGGATTTCAAGGGGCTACTGAAGATGATGCAATAACTACATTAGATAGAGGCGGGTCTGATACTTCCGCAGTGGCAATTGCAGCTGGAATAAAAGCTGATGTTTGCGAAATATATACTGACGTTGATGGTGTATATACTGCGGATCCAAGGATTGTAAAGAATCCCAAAAAGCTTGACACTATATCTCACGATGAAATGTTAGAAATGGCAAGTTCCGGTGCTAAAGTTCTTCATTCAAGGGCAGTGGAATTCGCCAAAAAATATGATGTTCCATTATATGTATTGTCCAGTTTTAATGAAAATCCGGGCACATTAGTTACTAAAGAGGTAGAAAGCATGGAGGATGTTGTAATAAGAGGTGTAACTCACGATAAAAATCAAGCTAAAATAACTATATTTGGAGTTCCAGATAAGCCAGGGACAGCGTTTAAGATTTTCAATAAAATAGGTGAAGCAGAGATAAATGTAGATATGATCGTTCAAAGTATCGGCAAAGACGATAAGGCAACCATCTCTTTTACCGTGTCAAAGACTGACCTAAGACAAGCGTTGGAAATCGTTAAAGAGGTTGGCAAAGAACTCGGAAGCTCAGAAGTTTTAGCTGATGAGAAAGTAGCAAAAGTATCAATTGTTGGCGTAGGAATGAGAAGCCATTCAGGAGTAGCTGCGAGGATGTTTCAATCTCTTGCAAGGGAGAATATCAATATTCAGATGATCAGCACATCAGAAATAAAACTTTCCTGTATAATAGATGAAAATGACGTTGAACGTGCTGTTCAAGCCATACATGATGAATTTAATCTATCAGAATAGCTGATTTTTTTGATAGACAAAAAATGTTAGTGATGATATACTTATCACTTGCTTAACAACTATCTGTCAGCATTAAGATTTGAGGTGTAGAAAATGCTGAGGTTAATGTTAGATGAAATACAAGAGGGGATAAGCTCTCTTGATATGGAATGTAGTCCCCAAGATATTGATCTTGAATTTGATGGGGTAATTTTTATAGGTAAAGTTTTTATAAAGCCAAGTATTTTTAGGCAAGCAAGCAAAATTTATATCAAATCAATCATATCTACTAATATAGAGATGGAATGTAGCAGATGTTTAGAGCCAGTTTCAGTGAAACTGAATGCTATCTCAGAAGTTCAATATTTCCCTTTGCCAAAGCTTGCCAAAGATAGAATTGATGACATAGGCATAGGGTATTATTCAGAGGAATATATAGATATTTCAGATGAGGTAAGAGAGAGCCTGATTTTAGAAATTCCGATGACTGTCCTATGTTCAGAAGATTGTAAAGGTTTATGTCCACATTGCGGGAAAAACCTGAACTATGGGAAATGCAATTGTTCAGAACCCGATTATTTAGAAGAATCTCCTGTTATTTTAAGGTTATTAGAATTGAAGCGGAAATTGGAGGTGTGATCTATTGGCTAATCCAAAACGGAAAATATCAAAGTCACGTCGTGGCATGCGAAGAAGCCATCAGGCATTGACCGTAGTGCCTATGGATAAATGTCCAAGGTGCGGAGAAAAAAAACTTCCGCACAAAGTCTGCCTTAGTTGCGGATATTACAAGGGTAGGCAGATAATTGAGATAAAGTCTCAAGAGTAAAGGAGAGATTTCTCTTTGGTTAGGCGAATAAACTATGCGAATTGCTGTTGATGCTATGGGCGGCGATAATGCCCCTGGTGTTGTTGTTGAAGGCTCAATATTAGCTGCACGTGAATATCCTTTTGAAATATTGTTAGTGGGACCACAAGCAATATTAGAAGGTTATTTAAAAAATTATAATATAGGCAAGGAAAAGATTTCATTAATTAATGCTACTCAATATGTGTTGATGGACGAAGTTCCTGCTGATGCGGTCCGCAAGAAACGTGATTCATCAATGCATGTATGCGCTCGGTTGATAAAAAGCGGTAGTGCAGATGCTATGGTAACAGCAGGGAATACTGCTGCTGCTCTTGCTATTTCTAGGTCAATACTTGGTAAACTCAAAGGTGTTTCAAGACCAGCTCTTGCCTCAATTATACCAAATATGAACGATGCCACAATTCTTTTAGATGTCGGCGCAAATGCAGGAAGTTGTATGCCTGAGCATCTGTTAGAGTTTGCACTTATGGGTGACATATATTCAAGAGAAGTCCTCGGTAAAGATAAGCCAAGAATTGGTCTTCTTAGCGTTGGCGAGGAAAGGACAAAGGGCAGTTCTATCACAAAAGAAGCCCTTCCACTATTAGAAAAAGCGCCGATCAATTTCATTGGAAATGTAGAAGGCAAAGAAATCGTAAATGGTGGAGCCGATGTCGTCGTATGTGATGGGTTTGTCGGAAATGCGATCCTAAAGTTTGCAGAGGGTGCATCTGTGATGTTTTTTCATGTCATAAAAACAGAAATCAACCGCAGTTTAAGTGCCAAAATAGGCATGCTATTAGCAAAAAAAGCGTTAAAGGCTTTTACGAAAAAACTTGATTATGAGAACTACGGCGGAGCGCCAATATTAGGTATAAATGGCGCCTGTATAATCGGTCATGGAAAGTCATCTGCAAATGCTATTAAAAGCGCAATACGAGTAGCATCTGAATTCGTTTCTCGTGATGTCAATAAAAGCATAGAAAAAAGCCTTTTGGAAATGAAACAAAAAATTGATATTCAATTATTAAGTAATGAAGAGGAATAATAACAGGTTTAAATAATGGGATCTATTAAATCAGCAATAATAGGAACAGGTTCTTATGCCCCCGAAAAAATCCTAACAAATTTTGACCTTGAAAAAATGGTCGATACCAGTGATGAATGGATAAGAAGACGAACTGGCATGGTTGAACGCAGGATCGCAGATGAAAATACTGCAAGTTCAGACCTTGGCATTAAAGCGTCTTTGAATGCAATTGAATCCGCAAGAATTGATCCATCAGAAATTGAGCTTATAATCGTCCCAACTGTAACTCCAGACATGTTCTTTCCTTCTACAGCATGTTTTATACAAAAAGGGATAAAAGCTGGAAATGCAGCTGCATTTGATATATCTGCTGGTTGTTCTGGTTTTCCCTACGGTTTAGCAATTGCTGATCAATTTATAAGATGCGGAACTTACAAAACTGTTCTTGTTGTGGCAGCAGAGACTCTCTCAAAAATAACTGATTGGACAGACAGAAGCACTTGCGTTTTATTTGGCGACGCTGCTGGCGCTGCTATACTTCAAGCAACTGATGAGGATAAAGGTATAATATCCTTTTATCTTGCCGCAGATGGCAATTATTCGGATTATGAATTGCTTGGTATTCCCGGAGGAGGTTCAAGAAATCCGTCATCTCACGAAACAGTTGACAAACGTATGCATTATATAAAAATGCGAGGACAAGAGTTATTCAAGCTCGGGGTGAAGGCTATGGCAGAAGCTGGGCTTAAAGCTCTGCAATCTGCTAACCTTACGCTTGATGATATAAAACTTGTCATTCCGCATCAAGCTAATAAACGTATGATTGACGCTGTTGGAGAACATTTAGGATTACCAGAGGATAAATTATTTATAAATGTAGAAAAATATGGAAATACCTCTTCGGTAACCATGGCAGTTGCTTTAGATGAGTCCATAAGGGAAGGGAAACTCGTTTCTGGTGATTACGTTCTTATCGTTGCTTTTGGCAGTGGATTAACTTGGGCTGGCATCGTTATTAAAATATAAATAGATAGTCTCTATCTACTAATACTATTAATTAATACTATCAATGATCAAAGTTGGTGCTATATTTGCCGGACAGGGTGCGCAATATGCCGGCATGGGGCTAAAATTAATAAACTATAAAGCAGGTAAGGAGACCTTCAAAGAAGCTAATGATGTTCTGAATATGGACATTGAAAAGTTATGCTGTGAAGGCACAGATGAAGAATTAGCTGATACTGCGGTCACTCAACCTGCTATTGTGACGTGCAGTATCGCATTGTTTAGGATATTTCAATCAGAAGCAGTTAATATTACAGAATTTGGCTCTTTTAACTCTTTTGATATATCTGCGACTGCTGGTTTAAGCGTTGGGGAATATTCTGCACTTGTAGTTAGTGGTGCATTAACTTTTGCTGATGCTCTTAGACTCGTCAAAGAGAGAGGCAAGTTAATGGCAGAGGCAGGAAAGATAAATCCCGGAACAATGTTAGCAATAATGGGGCTTGATGATGCAATAATAAAATCAATTTGTGAAGAGGCAAGTTCTCTTGGCATTGTTCAGCCAGCGAATTATAATTGTCCGGGTCAGATCGTCATATCAGGGCAAAAAGATGCAGTTCAAAAAGCACAGGAATTAGCACAAAAAGCGGGGGCAAAACGTTGTATTCCTTTGGACGTTAGTGGTGCATTTCATTCGCCATTAATGCGTCCAGCCGAAGATGGTCTGAGAAATGCCCTAAAGGAGATCTCTTTTTCAAAACCAAGGATCCCATTTATCGCAAATGTAACAGGTGATTATTTATATGATCCAGACGAAATAAAGGAGATGCTCGCCCTTCAATTGACTAATCCAATACAATGGGAGAAATGCGTGCTTAAAATGGTAAATGATGGTATAGAGACTTTTATTGAGTTTGGACCGGGAAAAGTCCTTTCAGGTTTGGTCCGAAGGATATGTCAAAAAGCAAAAGTATTTAACATGGAAGGAACAATAGGTAGTGATCAGTAATCAGTGATCAGTGTATTGCTTATAATACTTGTTACTGATCACTGATCACTATTTTTAGTGAGGTGGAAATGGAACTTAAAGATAAAATTGCAATTATAACAGGTTCGGCAAGAGGTATCGGCAAAGCAATTGCTCATAAACTCGCTCAAAACGGTGCAACAGTTGTTATATGTGATCTCAAAATGGATGACGTTCAGCCTACTGTTGACGAATTCAAGTCTGAGGGCTTAAATGCGATAGGATTAGAGGTCAACGTGACTGATATGAAGTCCGTAGAAGCACTAATTGACGAAGTTATGAGTAAATTTGGGAAAATAGATATACTGGTTAATAATGCGGGAATCACTCGTGACGCATTAATTGTCCGAATGGATGAGGCAGATTGGGATAGCGTTATTTCGGTCAACTTGAAAGGGACATTCAATTGCACAAAATGTGTTGCAAAAATAATGATGAAGCAAAGAAGCGGGAAAATAGTAAATATAGCTTCTATCATGGGGATCATCGGGAACGTCGGTCAAGCTAATTACTCTGCATCAAAGGCAGGTGTAATAGCTCTCACAAAGACAACTGCAAAAGAATTAGGGCGTCGTGGCATTAATGTAAATGCAATAGCACCGGGTTTTATCGCTACAAAGATGACCGAGGCTTTGCCCGAAGCACAGAAAGAAAAAATTATTGAGGCAATACCATTAGGATGTGTTGGGTATCCTGAAGACGTAGCGAATGCAGTTGCGTTTTTAGTTTCGGATTCCGCCAGATATATAACAGGTCATGTTATTCAAGTTGATGGCGGATTAGCTATGTAATTAACTTAAATTATTCAATAGGAGGAATTTAAAGTATGGTATCAGAAGAGAGGATCAAAGAGATTATTATGGAACAGCTCGGCGTAGATGAAGATCAAATAACTCCGGAAGCATCATTTATTGATGACCTCGGAGCAGATTCTTTGGATACAGTTGAATTGGTTATGGCGTTTGAAGAAGAATTCAACATTGAAATCCCCGATGAAGATGCCGAAAAAATAAGAACAGTCCAAGACGTTATAGATTATTTAAATTCACATCAAGCGTAAATAATTGTTAGTAGTTAGTAGATAGTTTAAAAAAAGTTTTTAAAAACCCCAACAACTAATAACTATCTACTAACCACTATATGTTAGCGGAGCGAGAAGGATAGATGCGACGTGTAGTTGTTACTGGTATGGGAGCGGTCACGCCAATTGGAAATGATAAAGACACATTCTGGAAATCTTTATGTGAAGGTAAATGTGGAGTATCAAGGTTAACATATTTTGATCCGACCGATTTTGATTGCAAAATATCATCAGAGATTAAGGGTTTTGATCCATCGCCATTCTTAACCAAGAAAGATGTTTCAAAACTTAAAACTGCCAAATTTATACAGTATGCAATATCATCTGCAATTATGGCGAAAGAAGATGCAAATCTGGATATTAGCAAATATGATCCATATCGTATAGGAGCAATAATTGGTTCAGGAATTGGCGGAATAGCGGTAATTGAGGAACAACATAAGATTCTTTTAGAAAAAGGACCTGGTAGAGTAAGTCCTTATTTTGTTACTCTTGAAATTGCTAATATGTCCGCAGGTCAACTTAGTATTTATCTTGGTATTAGGGGTCCAAATTCCTGTATTGTTACTGCTTGTGCTACTGGCAACCATTGTATTGGCGATGCGTTTAGGATTATACAACGTGGCGATGCTGACATCATGTTTGCTGGAGGGGCGGAAGCAGCTATAACACCATTATCGTTTGCGGGATTTTGTTCAATGAAGGCTATGTCCGTAAGAAACCATGACCCTGAACATGCAAGCAGACCGTTTGATAAGGAAAGAGACGGCTTTGTTATGGGTGAAGGTGCTGGGATAGTTATCCTTGAAGATATGGAATCCGCTCTTAACCGCGGTGCTCGTATTTATGCGGAAGTTGTAGGTTATGGAATGACTTGCGATGGATACCAAACAACTGCTCCTCTTCCCGATGGTGATTCTGCCGCTAACGCTATGCGATTTGCTATCAGAGATGCAAAATTACAGCCAAAAGATATAAGCTATATTAACGCACACAGTCCATCAACGGTTCTTGGTGATGCGGCTGAAGTTGCTGCTATCAAATCTGTTTTCGGAGATTACGTTAAATCTCTGCCTATCAGTTCAACCAAATCTATGACAGGTCATCTTCTTGGGGCAGCTGGAGCGGTTGAGTTTATTGCATCTGCTATGGCAATATATGACGGCACTATACCACCAACAATAAACTATGAATATCCCGACCCTGAATGTGATATTGATTGCGTCCCAAACCATGCCCGAAAAGCTGACGTCTATGCTGTCCTGACAAATGCCTTTGGCTTTGGTGGACACAATGCAACTCTTGTTCTAAAAAAATTTGAAGAGTAGGCAGAAGGTGTTCCGCTTCCATGCTCCTGTTAATCATTGTCAATTCTATCAATTAAAAGGATTCTGGAAATGTGCGAGGAAACGCCTGAAATCCAACCAAACACCCAAGAAAATACAGATTCATTTGAACATAAAGACCATTTGACGATTGACGATCAACGTTTTGAGGAACTTTATTCCCTTGAATATAAAATCAAATACGTTTTTAATGATATACAACTGCTTGATCATGCCCTTACGCATAAATCAGCAATAACAATCAATGATAAATACTCTAGATGTAATGAAAGAATGGAATATCTCGGCGATGCAGTCTTAGAACTAATTGTAAGCACTTTATTATATAAAGAATTTCCCGAATATTCCGAAGGTCAATTATCAAAGTTAAAAGCTGTTACCGTAAGCAAACCGATACTTTCCGCTTGTGCCAAAGAACTTGGACTTGGGGAGTTTATAAGATTTGGGTCTGGTGAGAGTTCAACAGGTGGGGGAGATAGACCATCAAACCTTGCAAATGCTTTTGAAGCCCTTATTGCCTCTATCTACCTTGATGGTGGATTAGAACCAGCAAGCGAGTTTATTATTAGAACACTGAAAAATAAGATATATGAGCTTGACAAAGACGAGATGAAAAGGGACTATAAATCCGCTTTGCAAGAATATTGGCAATCTGTTTCTCGTAAATCTCCTGTTTATAGAGTTATCAACCAAACAGGACCAGACCATGACAAACGTTTTGAGGTTGAAGTGATGCTGTCCGGTGAATCCTATGGGATCGGGACAGGAAAAAATAAAAAGGAAGCAGAGCAAAAAGCTGCGGAAAAGGCTCTTGAAAAAATATTTGACAAAAGGAGGAAAAACGATAACGGTTAACCAGTTATCTATAAAACTATGAACTTTGATTTGACAGACGAACAAAAAACTATTGTAGAAGCTGCAAGAGAGATATGTGAAGCTGAATTTGCGCCAAAAGCTGACGAGATAGACAAAACTGGGATTTTTCCAAAAGAGAACCTTGAAATATTATCCAAATATGACCTCTGCGGAATCCCTATACCAGAGGAATACGGCGGACTTGGCGCTGATTTCTTGACATGGGCACTTGTTGGCGAAGAAATAGCGAAAACTTGTAGCACTACAAGTGCTATATTTGGTGCAAATATGCTTTGCATCTATCCGATATATATGTTTGGAACAGAGGAACAGAAGCAAAAGTTTCTTGTCCCCCTTGCCAAAGGCGAAAAACTCGGAGCTTTTGCATTAACCGAACCATCCGCGGGATCAGATGCAGCCAGCGGAATAGCAACTGCGGTAAAAGAAGGCGACGAATATGTGCTTAACGGGTCTAAAATGTTCATCACTAATGCAGATGCTGCTGACATATACGTCGTAACATTTAAAACTCAACCAGCACGAGGCGCAAGGGGCATGAGTGCCATAATTGTAGAAAAAGGGACACCCGGATTTATCTTCGGAAAACAAGAGGATAAAATGTGTTTCCATGCCTTACCAAACTGCGGTCTGACGTTCCAAGATTGTCGCGTGCCTGCAAGTAACCTTCTCGGTCAGGAAAACAGAGGATTTCGTGTCGCTATGGAAACTCTTGATGTCGGCAGAATTGGTATGGCTGTTGGTGCTGTTGGTCTGGCAAAGTCTGCCCTTAAAAAATCCATCAAATATGCCAAAGAGAGAATACAATTTGGTCAACCAATATCATCTTTTCAAGCGATACAACATAAACTCGCAGATATGGCAACAGAAATTGAAGCAGCGGAGTTGCTTACACTAAAAGCGGCATGGCTAAGAGACCAAAATAAGCCTTTCAGTGATATTGCTGCTATGGCTAAATTATATTCTTCCGAAGTATGTGCAAGAGTAACTACTCAGGCTGTCCAAATCCATGGCGGTTATGGGCTTGTCCGTGAATATTCTGTGGAAAGATATATGCGTGAATCCAAACTCTTTGAGATTGTCGAAGGAACATCAGAAATCCAACGAAGCGTCATAGCTGGACATGTCTTAAAATAATATCTTTGCTATTGGTTTATACTATTATAATGAAAGAGAAATATCAGGAAATGAAACACGGAGAGGCTGTAGAAAGATAGATGCGTATAATAGTTTGTATAAAACAAGTTCCAGACACAAGCCAAATGAAATTTGATAAAGAGACATACTCTCTGATCAGAGATGGCGTCCCATTTATTATAAATCCCTTTGACGAAAATGCGATTGAAGCAGGTCTGCAAATTAAAGAAAAACATGGCGGAGAGGTAATCGTTATAAGTATGGGTCCCCCACAAGTTGTGGAGTCTTTACGTCATGCTATCGCTATGGGTGCAGATCAGGCGATACTTCTCAGCGATAGGCGATTCGCACTTGCAGACACACTTGCAACATCATATACGCTTGCGACTGCGATAAAAAAGATCGGCGGATATGACATACTTCTATTCGGCAAACAATCAATAGATAGCGATACTGCCCATGTCGGACCTAGTGTTGCAGAATATCTCGGTTTGCCACAGATAACCTATGCAAAAAATATAAAAATAGATGATGGCAAGGTGATAGCAGAACGAGTGCTTGAAGGATATTCTGAAATCGTTGAATCCCCTATGCCAGTTGTTATAACAGTTGTCCGTGAGATAAACAAACCAAGACATCCGTCACTTAAAGGTGTTTTAAGAGCTAAAAAAGTTGAAATACCAGTTTGGACACCAGAAACCATAGACGCAGATATTAATAGAATCGGGAAAAACGGCTCTGCAACTGTTGTGACGGGGACATTCACTCCATCATTACGCGGCAAAAATGAAATATTGACAGGGACACCAGAGGAGATCGCCGAAACATTATTTGCAAAGCTGAGGGGACTGAATTTGAT
>Ga0272448_1007144_pt1 | contig 11898 bp, 11 predicted proteins | sample YNPCB0191_FD_202220 | JGI IMG/M metagenome (GOLD analysis project Ga0272448, IMG submission 202220) | Hot spring sediment microbial communities from Yellowstone National Park, WY, United States - YNP-CB-019-1 | ecosystem: Environmental > Aquatic > Thermal springs > Hot (42-90C) > Sediment... | reverse complement strand
AGACGATCCTCTTCACAACACCGTGCTGCAGCCGAGCCACATCCTCTAGCAGTCTCCAATTCTGGTATACAGCCATAAGCTCCCTGACCCCCGGCTGTCGGAGAGCCTGCTCCAACAATTCGGCGTGCCTCCTAGACCGCGGATCGGGCGTGTCGGGCCGTGGTGATTCATCTCTTGTCATTTCCCTGCGTCCTTTCCCTTCATCGCCAGCACTGCGCACAGATTCCTCCGCTGGCTTTCCAGCTTAGCGCGAGGATTCTACAAAAAAGTATAACCATTTACCGCCGTGAAAACAAGGAGTCGTGTCAAGTGTACTCCGCGTGCCGGTTGTGCGGGTCGACGCTGAACCTCCTAGGCGCCGGAGCGCTGGGCGGCGTGCAGGCGGGCCAGGGCCCGCTCGTAGGCTTCACGGGCGCGTTCCGCGTCGATGGTGGCGTCGGTGATTTTCTTCAGGCGTTCCTCGGCGCGCTCCAGTGCCCGCTCGGCACGCGCCAGGTCAATTTCCTCGGCGCGCTCTGCGGTCTGCACCAGAATGATGACCCGGTCCGGCAGCACCTCGGCAAAACCCCAACTTACCGCGAGGTGGTGCTTGGTCTCGCCACGCGTATAAACCACCTCGCCTATTCTGAGCTCGGAGAGCAGCGGCGCGTGCCCCGGCAGGATGCCCAGGTAGCCGCTCTTGCCCGGAATGGTGACGGAGTCCACCGCTTCGTGGACCACTTGCTTGTCCGGCGTGACGATGTCGAGCTGGATGTACCTGGGAAGTGAATCTGCCATGATTCAGTTCAAGGTTGAAAGTCCAAAGTCGAAAGTGTCTTACCGTCGACTTTCGACCTTCGACTTTCGGCTAGATCTCACGCTACCGACTTCAGTTTCTCCGCTTTCTGTAGTGCTTCGTCGATCGTCCCCACCATATAGAACGCCTGCTCGGGGATATCGTCGTGCTTGCCCTCCACCAGTTCCTTGAAGCCGCGGATCGTGTCTTCGAGTTTCACGTACTTCCCCTCCAGGCCCGTAAACTGCTGGGCCACGAAGAAGGGTTGAGAAAGGAAGCGCTGGATCTTGCGCGCCCGCGCCACCGTGAGCTTGTCCTCGTCGGAGAGTTCGTCGATGCCCAGGATGGCGATGATATCCTGGAGATCCTTGTACTTCTGCAGGATGGCTTTGACGGCGCGCGCTACGTTGTAATGCTCCGCCCCCACGATGCGCGGGTCGAGGATGCGCGATGTGGAGGCCAGGGGATCCACCGCCGGGTAGATGCCAATTTCCACCAGTTGTCGGGAGAGGACTGTGGTGGCGTCCAAATGCGAGAACGTGGTGGCGGGTGCGGGGTCCGTCAAGTCGTCGGCTGGAACGTAGATGGCCTGCACGGAAGTGATGGAACCCTTCTGGGTGGATGTGATGCGCTCCTGCAATTCGCCCATCTCGGTGGAGAGGTTGGGCTGGTAGCCCACGGCGGAAGGCATGCGGCCCAGCAAGGCGGAGACTTCCGAGCCCGCCTGGGTGAAGCGGAAGATGTTGTCGATGAACAGGAGCACGTCCTGCCCCTCGACGTCGCGGAAATACTCGGCTACAGTGAGGCCGGTCAAGCCCACACGCAGCCGCGCACCCGGCGGCTCGGTCATCTGGCCGTAGATGAGGGCCGCCTTCGATTTCTCGGGGTCGCCGGGGACGATCACGCCGGACTGCGTCATTTCGAGCCACAGGTCGTTGCCCTCACGGGTGCGCTCGCCCACGCCAGAGAAGACTGAGACACCGCCGTGCTTCATGGCGACGTTGTTGATCAGCTCCATGATGATGACCGTCTTGCCGACGCCCGCGCCGCCGAACAGCCCCGTCTTCCCGCCTTTCAGGTAGGGTTCCAACAGGTCCACCACTTTCAGCCCCGTCTCGAACATTTCCAGCTTGGTATTCTGGTCTTCGAGTTCCGGAGCTTGACGGTGGATGGGGAAGCGAGTGTCGGAAACGATCGGCCCCAGCTTATCCACCGGCTCGCCAATCACGTTCATCACCCGCCCGAGGGTGCATTTGCCCACGGGCACGGTGATGGGGCCACCGAGGTCGACGGCTTTCATGCCGCGCACCATGCCTTCGGTCGGCTCCATGGCCACGGCTTTCACGCGCCCTTCGCCCAGATGCTGCTCTACTTCAGCCACCACGCTAAGCGGCCGGGGAACGTCAAAGCCCTCCGAGGTGATCCTTAGGGCGTTGTAGATCGGCGGTAGATGGTCGGGTTCAAACGCCACCACGACCACCGGGCCGATTACTTCCAAGACCTTGCCCGCACGCGTTTCTGCCATGCTTGATCCTTCTCGAAACCAGTTCAGAGTTGAAAGTCGAAAGTCTGGCCGTTCCGCTAACGGCAGCTAAGTCGCGGCACCGCTCACGATCTCGATAATCTCCTTGGTAATCGCGGCCTGGCGCACCCGGTTCATGTGCAGGCTGAGCGTGTCGATCATCTCCGCGGCATTGCTGCTGGCAGCGTCCATGGCCGTCATGCGCGCCGCGAACTCCGAGGCGGCCGATTCCAGCAGGGCGCGATAAACTTCGATCTCCACATAGCGCGGCAGGAGAACTTTGAAGATCTCCTCCGCCGGTTCCTCGTAGATGTAATCAATCAGCGCCTCCCCTGCCGGCGGCTGCACTGGCTTGATAGGCAGGTAGCGCTCGACTGTCAACCGCTGCGTGAGTACCGTCTTGGACTCGTTGTAGATAAAGTCCACCGCATCCACAGCCTGTCCGGCGTAAAGGTCGATGATCTGCTTAGCGATCTGTTGCGCGTGACCGAACTCCAGCCGGCTGAAGAGGTTGGTGTAATCGGCGAGGATCTCAACGCGGTGCTTGCGGAAGAAGTCGCGTCCTCTTCGCCCCACGGCGATGAGGGAGACCTTCCGGTGGCGGTGCGCTTCCAGATAGCTCTCGGCGGCGCGAATCAGGTTGGCATTAAACGCGCCGCAGAGCCCCTTGTCCGCCGTGACGAGCACCAGCAAGATCTTTTCCAAAGGCCGTTCAGCCAGCAGCGGATGGGCGCGCTGTTCGGTGCGTGCGGCCAGGCTGCCCAGTAACGCCAGCATCTGGTTGGCGTAGGGTCGAGCATTGAAGACCCGCTCCTGCGCCCGACGCAGCCGAGCTGCGGCTACCATCTTCATCGCCCGGGTAATCTGCTGCGTGTTCCTCACCGAGCGGATACGGCGCCGGATGTCCAGTACGTTGGCCACCTCTATCCCTGCCGCAACGGCGATCTAAGTTTCCCGTCTTCCATCATCGCCAACCTCAGCGCCCTCCATGCCGCCGCTGGGACGGCCAGAGCACCGTTACAACGCCGCGGCGCTTGCCGCTGCTCTCTGTTTCCGTTCCGCCAGAAACTTGGCCTTGAACTCTTCCAGCATCTTGCGGATCTCCCCGCGCAGGGGATCGTCGAGTTGCTTCTTTTCGACGATCTCCTTCCCCAGCGTTGGGTAAGACGAATCCATGAACTCGTACAGGGCCTGCTCAAAAACCTGGCAGTCCTCAACTGGCAGATCGTCAAGGAAGCCGTTGGTGCCTGCGAAGATGCTCACCACCTGCTTCTCGACGGGCAGCGGCTGAAACTGACCTTGCTTTAGGATTTCCGTCAGGCGCTGTCCTCGGTTGAGCTGGGCTTGCGTGGCCTTGTCGAGGTCGCTGCCAAATTGCGCGAAGGCCGCCAGTTCGCGGTACTGAGCCATCTCCAGGCGTAACATACCCGCCACCTGCTTCATGGCTTTAATCTGCGCATTACCGCCCACGCGCGAAACCGAGATACCCACGTTGATGGCTGGCCGGATGCCCGCATTGAACAGGTCCGACTCCAGGTAGATCTGACCATCGGTGATGGAGATGACATTGGTCGGAATGTAGGCGGAGACGTCGCCAGCCTGAGTTTCGATGATGGGAAGGGCGGTGAGCGAGCCGCCGCCCAGCTCGTCGTTCAGTTTCGCGGCCCGCTCTAGTAAACGGGAGTGCAGGTAGAAGACGTCGCCGGGATATGCCTCCCGCCCCGGCGGGCGCCGCAACAGGAGGGAGATCTCGCGGTAAGAGACAGCGTGCTTGGAAAGGTCGTCGTAGACGCACAACGCGTGGCGGCCGCGGTCACGGAAATACTCGCCCATAGCGCAGCCCGCATACGGGGCGATGTACTGCATGGGCGCGGGATCAGAGGAACCGGCCTCCACCACGATGCTGTACTTCATCGCGTCGTATTCCTCGAGGGTCTTGATCACCTGGGCGATGGTCGAGCGCTTCTGGCCGATGGCCACGTAGATGCAGATGACGTCGCCGCCGCGCTGGTTGATGATGGTATCGAGTGCGATGGCAGTCTTGCCTGTCTGCCGGTCGCCGATAATCAGCTCGCGCTGGCCGCGGCCGATAGGGATCATGGCGTCGATGGCTTTCAGACCGGTTTGCAGAGGCTCGCGGACGGGGCGGCGGTCCACCACCCCGGGCGCCAGCCGCTCGATGGGATTGTAGTGGTCGGTGAGCACCGGACCTTTGCCGTCCGTCGGCCGCCCCAATGCGTCTACCACGCGCCCCACCAAGGCTTCTCCCACAGGCACCGACATGATGCGCCGCGTCCGCTTGACTACGTCCCCTTCCTGGATCTTGGTGTAGTCACCCAGCAGTACCGCACTGACCTGGTCCTCCTCCAGGTTCAAGGCCAGCCCGGCGACCTCATGGGGCAGGTCGAGCAACTCGCCCGCCATGACGTTGTCCAGGCCATGGATCCGCGCCACCCCGTCGCCCACTGAGATAACCGTGCCCACCTCGCTGACCGCGACGCTGCGGTCGTAGTTCTCTATCCTCTCCCGGATAATCTTGCTGATTTCGTCGGCTCTAATTTGTGGCATCGTAACGCCCTTCTCCTGCGCGCAAGAGCAGGAGATCCCAGATGAAGTTCTCGAGCACCCACGCACCCTTGGTGGATCTTCCGTGGCGCTTGAGAGCCTAGCGGGCCCTCAAGCGCGCGCGAATACGCTGCAAGTGCCCGCGCACCGACCCATCGTAAACCGTACTACCGATCTGCGCCAAGACCCCACCCAGCAAATCCTTCTCGATCCGGAATTGGCCTTCTACCTGTTTGCGCGTGAGCGCTCCGAAAAGCTCTAGTAACTCTTCGCGCTCGGTCTGGGAGAGTTCGGCCGCGGAAGTGACCTCGACCCGAACAATTCCCAGCCGGTCGTACGCAATCTTCCTGAAAGCCCGGAGCACCTGGTCGAGCAATCCCAGGCGATAGTTGTCCGCCAGCACGCGCAGGAAATTCGCCACAACTGGCGACATGCCCAGCCGCGCCAGGATTGCCTCCAGGACGGCGTGCTTCTGCGGCAGCGGGACCGCGGGGGTGGTCAACACCTCGCGGAGCTCGGCGCTTTGCCGATAGGCGACGGCAAAATCCTCAAGCTCCCCCAGCACGCTGCGGTAATCGCCCGTGCGGCTCACCACATCCGCCAAAGCGCGCGCATATCGGTTGGCAACTGCCATTGCCATAGGGAAAGTCCTTTAACGAGTTGAGAGTCAAGAGCTGGGAGTTCGAAGCGGAACCCTCGAGCTCCCTGCTTTCGGCGTCGCTGACACTGGACTCCCAACCTTTAATTGCTCGTCCGCCCCGCTTGGAGCCCAGTGATGAACCGACTGACCAGTTGCTGCTGGCTGGTCGCATCCAGGCGCTCGCTGATTACCTTCTGGGCCAAAACTACCGCCAGCTCGGCAGCATACAGTTTGAGTTCGACGCTGGCCTGCTTGCCCGCCGTTTCCATTTGCGCCCGGACGGATTCCAGCATCTTCGCGGCCTCCTGGGCAGTGGCCTGCCGCAGGCGCTCGCGCTCCTGTTCCATCTCACGGAGGGCTCCCGCTCTGAAGTTCGCCATCTCCGCTTCGAAGTGTTGCAGCTTTTCCTCGACAGCTTGGAGCTGCACCTGCGCAGCTTCCAGCGCCTTACGTCCCTCCTCTAAGCTTTGCTGGATCCCAGCAGAACGCTGGGCGAAGAACTCCCCCAAAGGCTTCCGGAGTAGATAGGCTAGTCCACCGGCCAGAATCGCGAAGTTAATCCACTTGAAAACAGCCGCGTGTTCCGGCTCGCCGCCTTCCGCTCGGGCCTGTACCGTTAGGGCAGCCTGCCGCAGGTTGAATACGCCGGCGCGCAGCGGGCCGCCGGAACCCAGGCCCATACCGAGAAGTAGCAGCACCAGAGACCGGTGAATGGCACGCCTCAATTCCCCCTCCCCGCTTCAGACTGCCGTGACGCCCCGCCGGCCAATACGGCTTCGGCGATTTCCAAGGCCAGCGATTGACACGCGCTCTGCAGCTCCTGCTTAGCTGCTTCCACCTCCAGCCTGAGAGTGGCCTGGGCCTCCGCCAGCGAGGATTCCACCTGCTGGCGGGCCAGCCTGAGGGTTTCCTCTCGCTCCCTCAGACCCTCGCGGCGTTCTGCTTCCCGCTGGCGATAAACCTCCTGCCGAACCGCCTGAAAAGCCGCTTCGTACTCCCGGGAACGCAGTTCGGCCGCCGTCGCTTGTTCACGGGCCCGTTCCAGGGCGCCGCTGGTCTTCGCTTCCCGCTCCCGCAGAACCTGTATAAGCTGCCGGAAAAGGAGCCGGTCGAGAAGGACCAACAGGAGAAAAACCAGAATCACGGTAGGGAGACTCTGGATGAAGAGTCGCCCTAGCTGACTTGGGATATCGCCCATGGGGAACAGTCGGCCTTACAGATGGCAATCCGCTGAATCACAAAGAACCAGAAATCTAGCACGCACGTTCGCAGGGTGTCAACAATCGCGGCCGTTCACATGATTGGTGACGCATCAAGGACCGCGCGGGCCAGACCCGGCTGGCATAAGCTCAATAAACGGTGAGGCCTACCCACGCATCAGCCAAAGGACAACAAACGCCCGCTTGAGAGGAAATGACCAGAAATGACAAGGCATTTCGAACCCGCGGTGACACCCAGCGGAGCGGCGCAGCACGCTGTGCATGTGTCACTGGTCATTCTGAACGAGTACACGCTCTGTTTGCTTGCGATGCGCCTTGAGTTGTGTCATTAGTCTGTGTCAGGGTGGCCGGGCTGGAGGGCGTTGTTTTCAGGCGTCGCTTCACAGCCCGAGACCCCCAGCTTTGTGTTTATGCCACGACACTTGTACTCGGGAAATCGCATGGTGGCGGAAGGCGCGCTGGCGGCTGGCTGTCGCTTCTTTGCGGGCTATCCGATTACGCCCGCCTCGGAAATCTATGAAGTGATGATGCGCGAACTGCCGGCGCGCGGTGGCATGGCGCTTTCGGCACCGGATGAGATTTCGTCGCTCTGCTACTGTGTGGGCGCCAGCCTGCGCGGCTTGAAGGCGATGACAGCAACTTCCGGTCCAGGCTGGGCGCTGATGATTGAGACTCTACAGTACGCGCTGATGACCGAGACGCCGGTGGTGATTGCCATTGTGCAGCGCCTCGGCCCGAGCACTGGTGGAGCGACGCAAGGCGCGCAGGGGGATGTTTGGCTGGCAGAATTCGCCACTTCGGGCGGCTACACCATTCCCGTGTTTTCGCCGAGCACGGCCGCGGAGTGCCACGCTTTGACCGTCCATGCCTTCAACTGGGCGGAGCGGTTGCGCACGCCGGTTGTGCTGCTTTCTGACAAGGAAGTGGGTATGACCACGGAAGTGGTGGACGAGGCAGCCCTCGCCATACCGGCGGTAGTCGAGCGCCCGCTCTTTACGGGGGAGCGGCCATTCTTGACTTATGGCTTCAGGCAGCCGGAGGAGGTGCCCGCGTTCGCGGCGGTGGGTGGAGAGGTTAAGGTCACGGTTAGCGGCTCCGCACACGACCAGCAGGGGCGCTTGCGCAAGAATGCTCCCGAAGTCATTGAAGTGCTGCGGCACCTGGAGCGAAAGATCGAGGCGCACGCCGAGCAGATGGAATTGGTGCGGGCCGACCTTGACCCGGGTGCGCCGCACCTGGTGATCAGTTATGGCATCACAGCACGTGCCGCGCGGCAGGCTGTGGCCGAACTGCGGCGCGAGGGTCTCCGCGTATCGCTCCTGCAACCGCAGACCCTATTCCCGATCCCGCGGCAGGCGCTCGAGCGGGCGCTGGCCGGGGTTCGCACGGTTTTCGTGGCCGAAGAGAACTTGACCGGCCAGTACCGCGCCGTGCTCGCACCCTATTTCTCCGGCAAGCGCGTGCTGGGCATCAACAAGATCGGTGCGCTCATCGCGCCGGGCGAAATCATGCAGGCCGTACGTACGGCGGAGGCTTGATGGCCGAGAATCAGTATTTGGCTCCTGACGCCAAGTTGCCCTACTGTCGCGGTTGTGGCCACGCCGCCGTGGTGCGGCACCTGAGCCACGCCCTCGAGCGGCTGCAACTACCACCACGCTCGGTGGCGCTCACTACTGACATCGGCTGCGTAGGTCTGGCGGACTCGCTGTTCCCTTATCTGCACACCGTCCACACCACCCACGGGCGCTCCACCGCCTTTGCTACGGGGATGGCACTAGCTGAGGTGGTACTCGAGCCGAGCGGCTTGAAGCCCGTCGTAATGATTGGCGACGGCGGCGCCATGATCGGGCTGCTGCATCTGGTTCACGCAGCGCAGCTCAACGTGGACGTCACCGTTTTGCTCCACAACAACTTCTTGTTTGGCATGACGGGAGGACAGCACTCGGCGCTTACTCCACTTAACTTCACTACCGCGACGACCCCGGGCGGAAATTGGATACCGCCCCTCGATCTCGTGGCCTTGCTGCGCGCCGCCCACGCCGGATTTCTCGCTCGGCAATTCGCCACTGACCCAACGCTCGAGGCTGTCATCGCCGAGGCCATCGCCTATCCTGGCTTCGCCCTGGTTGAAATCCTGGAACTTTGCACGGCATACGGTACGCGCTGGAACCAGCTCACTGGCAGCACGCTCAAAGAGATTGCGGCGCGCCAGGGGTATGAGGTGGGCCGATGGGAAGCTGAGGCCGGGCGTCCGAGTCTGCGCGAACTCTACCGTCGGGAACGCGCGTCACGTCCCGCAGGTGCGCCGGCGGCCGCGGCTGCACAACTGCCCGCCCCGTCAACCCTCGCCCACGAAGTGCGGTTGGTGGTGGCGGGGAGTGCGGGAGAGCGCGTACAGTCGGCGGCCGCACTTTTCTGCCGCGCCGCGCTGGCCGCCGGGCTCTATACCACGCAGAAGAACGACAATCCCGTGACCCAGGGCACCGGCTTCTCACTGGCTGAAATCTGCTTGAGTCCCAATCCCATCGAATACACGGGCATGGAGAGTCCTGATGTCGTCATCATTGCCAGCAGCGAGGGGCTGAAGGAACTTCAGGCGAACGGGACGCTGGAGCGCTGTCGGGCGGAAACACTCTTGCTAATTGATGCCGAGCTCGACCTGCCAGCGGTCTCGGGACGGGTGTTGCGGCTGGCGCTGCGGCGCGCTGCCGCGCCGCAGCGGGCGGCGCTGGCCGCGCTGGCCGCCTGGGTGGCACTCGAGCACGTGCTACCGCCCGCAGTGTGGGAGGCGGCGCTTGCTCCGCTTCCGCCTGACCGTCGCACCGGCTTAAACGAGGCCTTGCAGATCGGCGCGCAGCTGGTTAATGAGCTTAATAAGCGAATGCCTTAGCCTGTAAAGGTGGAACGCAAATGTACATCTTTAAGTGGTCGGCCTCGCGGCGGAAATTTCTGGCGCGCGGCGGCTTGCTCTCGGCGCTGGCCAGCTTCCTGCCAGGCCGGCTCTCCGCCGTGCCGGGCCCGGGCAAGAGCGATGCGCGCCAGCCTCTGAACATTTACCAGCGGCTGGGCGTCCGCACGCGCATCAACGCCAAAGGCACCTACACTTTCCTGACCGGCTCGCTGATGCCGCCCGAGGTGGCAGAAGCCATGGAAGAAGCTGCCCGCCACTACGTGTGGATTCTGGAGCTCCAGCAGGCCGTGGGGCAGAAGATCGCCCAGATGCTGGGCGTGGAAGCAGCGCTAGTCACGTCTGGGGCAGCCGGAGCCATCATGCTGGGCACGGCGGCCTGCATTACCGGTAAGGACCCGGAGAAGATTCAGCGCCTGCCGGACGTCAGCGGGATGAAAAGCGAGGTCATCATCCAAAAGTCGCACCGCAACGCCTTTGACCATGCCATCCGGAACGTGGGCGTGCGTCTGGTGGTCGTGGAAACGCTCGCGGAGATGGAGAATGCCATCAGCGACCGGACAGCGATGATGTACTTCCTCAATGACGCGCAGCATCGCGGCCAAATCGGCCTGGAGAAGTTCATCGAGGTCGGCAAGCGCCGCGGCGTGCCCACCTTCAATGATGCCGCCGCCGACGTGCCTCCACCCTCCCACCTGAGCGACTACAACAAGATGGGCTTTGACCTGGTCGCCTTTAGCGGCGGCAAAGGGCTGCGCGGGCCGCAGTGCGCCGGGCTGCTGCTGGGACGCAAGGATTTGATTGAGGCGGCGCTGCTCAACAACAACCCCCACGAAGATGCGATTGGCCGACCCTGCAAGGTCGGCAAGGAAGAGATCGTGGGGATGTTTGTGGCGCTCGAGCGCTACCTCCGGGTGGACCATGAGGCGGAATGGAAGGATTGGGAAGCCCGCCTCGACGTGATTGAGAAGGCGGTCGCTTCTGTGCCCGGAGTGCGCACCCACCGGTTCGTGCCGGAAGTTGCTAACCACGTTCCGCATCTGTCGCTGCAATGGGATGAAGCGGCGTTCGGACTTACCCCGGCCGAATGTGCTAAGCAGCTTGAGGAAGGCGAACCCAGCATCATCTGTCTGGCAGGGGAATACCCGCAAGGCCTGAGCGTCACACCCTTCATGCTGCAGCCGGGGGAAGAAAAGCTCGTGGCGCGGCGGCTGAAAGAAGTTCTCGCTACCGCGCGAAAGAAGTCTGGAGCTTAGGTTGGAGCGGCCGCCTTCAGCCGAACGACTGCGTGCGCGGTGCCACCTAAGCTCTTGCCAGCGCCGCAGCGTGCCGATGAACCTTGCGAACCGCTTCGGCTATCTGGTCCATGTCCGACCGTGAACCCAGCAGCATCGTCTGGAAGAACCAGACTGCTTGCTCGCAAAGCTTATCGTTCGCCGGGCAGTGATTGCGTGCTTGGTAGGCGGCGATGTCTGCGGCCGAGTAAACAGAGCGGAAGGGGCGAGACTCCAGCGCGTTTCGCAGGAACGGTTCCTGGTTGAGCGGCGTGTATCCGCCCGTGCAAGGAATTCCTTCCGCCTGTAATGCCTTCAGAAAGCGCGCGCGGGGCAAGCCGGCAAAGTGCGCTTTGTCATAGCGAAACATATATAGGTGATAAGCATTTCGCGTGCAGCCTTCGTACATGCGGGCCGGGGTGATGCCTGGAATCTCGCGCAACTGTCTGGTCAGATACTCAGCGTTCTGCTCGCGCACGCGGCTCTGCTCCTCCAGCCTTTCCATCTGCGCCAGCAATAGTGCGGCCTGGAATTCGGTCATGCGATGGTTAGACCCGTTCCGCACATAGGAGAAACCGGCCGGCGCGGCGCCCCGGCCGTTGTTCTGGAAGCTCTCGCAAACGCGGATCAGTTCTTCGTTGTTGCTTACGATTGCCCCACCCTCGCCGGAATTCAGATTCTTCGAGGCCTGGAAGCTAAAGCAACCAAGCTCGCCGAGCGTGCTCAGCTTGCGCTGCCGCCACTCTGCCAAGTGCGCCTGGCAGGCATCTTCCAGCACGGGAAGTTTGTGCTTCCGGCCCACCGCTAGAATCTTGTCCAGGTTCGCCGGCGATCCGCCCAGATGGACGGGCAGAAGGCACTTAGTCCGTTCCGTGATGGCGGCTTCAATCTTGTCCGCATCCATCTGGAAGGTCTCGGGATCGGTGTCCACAAATACCGGGAGTGCATATATCAGGAGGACGACGTTGACCGTGGCGACGAACGTATAAGGTGG
>Ga0272448_1007143_pt1 | contig 11898 bp, 10 predicted proteins | sample YNPCB0191_FD_202220 | JGI IMG/M metagenome (GOLD analysis project Ga0272448, IMG submission 202220) | Hot spring sediment microbial communities from Yellowstone National Park, WY, United States - YNP-CB-019-1 | ecosystem: Environmental > Aquatic > Thermal springs > Hot (42-90C) > Sediment... | reverse complement strand
GTCTCACGCTGGAACGGCCGCATGCGGTCGTGATAGCGATTCGCATCTGTTATCGGGCAGCTCCTTTCGCGCCAGCCCCACGTGCGCCCCATCACTCGGCGCCCGTCCGGCAAGAGGACCGGGTATGCCTCCGTCCGCCGGCCGAGACACGGAACTCCCAGGCACATCTCGACCACGTGATGAAAGGTGTTGCACCGGTAATCTACCCCAATGAAGAGGCAAAAACCATCGTCCGCACAGAGGAGTCCGAGCGGCGACTGCGGCCCCATCGTGAGCGTGCGATGGTGGAACTCGATATACCGACGGGCGTGTTTGCCCCACGCAGCGAACGGGTGTGTGGGATTCAAGCTCCGCCACACCCCCGGCATCCGCCAGAACGTATCCGGAATCCGGCCGTTCTTCGTCGGTGTTTCGGTCGGGCTGTAGTAGCCAGCCTCGCCCGGGTCGAACGCCCGCCCGTGGTTGAAGCTCGGCATCAAGAGAGTCCCTTCCGGGGTCAACCCCTCTTGCAGCGCCTCGATCACCCCGGCGGCCCCCCCCTCGACGTAGCCGAAGCTCTTGAGCGAGGAGTGAACCATGAGGCCCGCCCCGGCTTCGATCCCCAGGGCACGCAGCCCAGCGACGATGTCCTCCTTCTTTACCGGAGGACCGGCATATTCGACGCTCATCACCTTAGCCTATCCGGTCGCCCACCTGTATTCCAGTGGGCACTGCGAGCGAATCTTGTGCTTGAACTCGCCGCCGGGCGGTGTATCATCGGTTCTGTGTCGAGATCCGGACTCCACCACGCTTTCGCGGGTTCGATCCTGGCCCTGCTCCTATCCGGTAGGACGATAGGCGCCCTGGGGCCGGACCTCGCTCGACCTCAGCGTTGGGTCGAATACCCCGGGAACCCCGTCTTCGTCGCTCCGCCGGAACTCGGTTATGCGACCTTCCCGACCGTGCTCTACGACGCGAACCGCTTCGGGCGGATGGACGGGCCGTTCTACAAGCTGTGGTTCGACTCTGCAAGGGGGCTTTTCTACGCTGACTCGCTTGACGGCAGGGTGTGGGAACACATTCGGCCTGGCGGAGCGGGATTGCGAAACCCGATGCAGGGCAAGATTCTATACGATGCCCGATGCTTCGGACGTCCTCCGTTTGCCTACCGGATCTGGTACGCGGATTCCAAGCAAGCGCCAAACGGCCCGCTTCGAACCGCCTCCTCTACCGACGGTCTCGAATGGACTGACGACCAGGAGGCTCCCGGGGTCTATCTCCCGGAGCACAAGTGGTCACGGAGAGGCTATGGTGTCATCGCTGTCCTCCACCATTCCGGCGCAGCAAAGGAGGTCAACCCCTACGAGCCGCTCGGGAACCGTTTCCTGCTCTTCTACGAGTGCTTTATCCTTACGGGTAAGGGGATGTGCGAGATCGCTCTGGCTGTGTCAGGAGATGGCGTGCATTTCCGGATCGTTGGCGATGGTCCGGTGATACCGTGCGGCGGGCGAGACCGGAAGTTGTGGGACGCCGACTATGCTACCTTTGGCTCGATCCTCGAGTACGGCGGCAAGCTGCACGCGTGGTACTCGGGCGGACGGGACGAGAACGTGGACTTGCTGTTTTCGGGCGTCGGATACGCTGTCTCGGACGACGGGCTGCGATGGCAGAAAGCTGCATTCAACCCGGTCGTGAGCTGGAAGGACGTCCAGTGGCGGTGGGGGACATGCTCGATGCCGCAGGTCCTCTGCGATCCCGCACGCTTCTCCGCCACCGGCGAGCGGAACGGGCCGATCTTCAAAATGTTCCTCTGCGGCTCGGAGAACAGTAAGTTCTTTACGACGGATTGGCGCGTCAATGTCGGAGTACTGAAATTGGCTGACTGAAATCGGTGGCCGGGACGGGCGGAGCTGTCCCAGTAGTGAGCCACGGGGTCTCCGAGGGACATTTGGTTGCTGCATGGACGGGAAGAGAATGGTTCTGTCGAGGTCTCGTTTGCTTGTCGCCTGCGGTTCGACTAAGATGCAGTTGCACAAGGAGGCCCGACATGAGGACACACTGGAGTTCGATCGGCTTCACAGGCCTGGCTGCGTCGCTCCTCGTCGGAGCGTGTGTATTTGCCATGGAAGGGTTGCCGGAGCGGCGGGCAACGCCGAGTTTCGCCGACTTCGACCGGCGGGCAAATGCGGGTGAGCGGCTGAACGTTGTCTTCTTCGGGGCGTCGCTTACGTGGGGGGCGAATGCGTCCGATCCGCAGCTCACCTCCTACCGCGGCGTCATAGCGCGGCGATTCGAGGCTGCCTACCCGAAAGCACACATCAAGTACTGGGATGCGGCCATCGGCGGGACCGGTTCCCAGCTCGGCGCCTTCCGAGTTGACCGCGACGTGCTCGGCCGCATGCCGGACCTTGTCTTCGTGGACTTTTCGGCAAACGACGGGGTGAAGTCGGCCAACCCCGAGACGCTGGCCTCCTACGAGGCCGTTATCCGACGGATCATCGCTGCCGGGCGCGCCCCGGTCGTGATCGCCATATTCCCGTACAAGTGGGATGTCGAGGCCGGCAGCACCGATGGGATGAAAGGGCGTGAAGCCCACATGGCCATCGCAAAGGCCTATAACTGCCCCGTGGCCGACGTGATCTCCCTTTGCCAGGAACAGGTGAAGACCGGGAAAGCAAGGCTCGACGAGCTCTGGCCAATTGACGCAGTGCATCCGGGCGACGAAGGGTACAGACTCTTTGCCGAAGCAGCATGGGCCGCATTTCAGGACGGCGTCGAGAAGCAGCTCACCTGTACACCCCCGATGAAGATGCTCCACGCGGAGACCTACATGACGACCGTACGCTGGCACATCTCCTCGCTCAAGCCGCTGCCAGCTGGCTGGAAGGTGGGTACTCCGAACCGGACATCGGCCTGGTACGACGCACTGATGTCGCGCTGGCTCGACGACGTTGTCGTCGCCTCCAACCGAAGAGACGTCGGCCGGCCGGGTGGCGCAAGAGAGCCGCAGGCCGTCGAACCACTCAAGGTCAGGTTTATCGGTACGATGGTCCTCCTCTTCGGCGAGAAGACGCTCAAGTCGGGCAAGTACCGCGTATCCATTGACGGCAACCTCGTCACGCGCAGCGTCGCGGGCGCGAAGGAGCCGGTGGCCGACTTCGACGCGAGCGCGAAGATGTTCGGCGGCAATACCCACCTCACGCAGGTGATCGCCACCGGTCTCGCCCCCAGGACCGAACACACCCTCGAAATCCTGCCGGTCTTCAAAGCTGACGAGGATCAGGAGCTTCGTATCGAGAGTATCTGCGTCGCCGGCGAAGGAGCGCGGGTGTTAGGAAGGGACTGAGCACGGGCGGAAAGTTGGCGAGCGCGAGCAGGCGAAGCTCCGGGTTCCGAACACCGCAATGAGCGCTCCAAATCTCCTGATCCTGTTTACAGACCAGCAGCGTTGGGATACCGTCGGAGCGTACGGAAGTCCGATGGGATTGACACCCAACCTCGACGCGATGGCGCGGCGCGGCACGCGTTTCGACCACGCCTTTACGAGCCAGCCAGTCTGTGCACCGGCCCGTGCCTGTCTCCTGACGGGCCAGCATGGAACGGCCCACGGCGTGTGGCGGAATGGCAGAAGCCTCTCGCCCGCGGCAACCACGCTTGCCACGATCCTCAAGACCCACGGGTACACGACAGGCTACATCGGCAAGTGGCATCTCGGTCCCGACCGGGAGCCGCCCGGTCCTGTCCCTATGCCATACCGCGGCGGCTTTGCAGACCTCTGGGAGGCGGCCAACGTCCTCGAGTTTACCTCCGAACCTTACCAGGGGAATCTCTACGATGCCGACGGAAGGGAGATCCGCTTCTCGGGCACCTACCGCGTGGACTTCTTGGCGGAGCGTGTCAACCGCTTCCTTCGAACGCTGCGACGCGAGCCATTTTTCCTCATGGTCTCGTGGCTCGAGCCGCACCACCAGAACGACTGGAACCGCTTTGTAGCGCCCCACGGTTATGCGGAGAAGTACGCGAATCCGTACGTGCCGCCGGACCTCCGCCCATTCCCGGGCGACTGGCAGAAGGAGTTGCCCGATTACTACGGGACTGTCGCCCGACTCGACGAATGTATCGGCAGGATTCTCGACACCCTCGCCGAGCAGGGCATTGCGCAGAATACGATAGTCGTCTTCCTGAGCGACCACGGCTGCCACTTCCGGACGCGAAACTCGGAGTACAAGCGAAGCGCGCACGAGAGCTGCATAAGGATTCCGCTGATCGTCCAAGGGCCAGGCTTCGACCGTTCGCAGGTCGTGCCAGAATCGGTGAGCCTCGTAGACATGGCACCGACATTGCTCGACGCGCTCGGACTGCCGATCCCGGGCGCCATGCAAGGCCGGAGCGCCATGCCGCTGGTCGAACGGCGGGTCGGCGGATGGTCGAACGACGTGCTTGTGCAGATCAGCGAGTCCATGGTCGCCCGTGCCCTCCGGACGGAACGCTGGAAGTATTGCGTCGTCTCGCCCGAAGGCGACGGCTGGCGCGATTCTACGACCACCCTGTACACGGAGTATCAACTCTACGATCTCTTTGCGGACCCGCACGAGCTCGTGAACCTCGCCGGTCGGCGGGAGTACCGCAATGTCTCCGCCGAGTTGCGCGAGCGGCTGAGAGCGCTCATCGTTGCTGCCGGCGAGCCAGAGCCCGATATTCGCGAAGCTCGCCTCTATCCTTAGTACAGCCGTTGGCCGAGAGGCGGAGGGTGAGCACACCTGATGTGCCGGACGGGCGCTTCGCTGCTCAGAACTCGATCACGGTCTTGATGTCATCCGGTCTCTTGCCGCCGAAGGCCTCTTTGTAGTCCCGCAGCTTGTAGCGTGAAGTGATGATCCGTGTGAACTTCTCGCCCCAGATCTCCTTGAACCGCGCCAGTTGCTTTAGCGAATCCTGGAAACAACCCCGGCAGGCGTTGACGGAGCCGATGATTGCTTGGTTGTAGCGGACAAGCGAGGCCATAATCGCGTCGCCGTCAATTTCGATCGTTTGCGAGACACGGGGGACACCGGTGAGGATCATCACGCCGTTCCGACCGAGATATTGCGCGAGCTTGAAAGTGAGTGCCGACAGCCCGGTCGCCTCGAATATGACGAAGAAGCCGCCGTAAGACTTGACAAAGTCCTCGATCTCGCCATTCTCGGAGTTCAGATACCTCGCGCCGATGTCCTCTACGTAAGCGACGATCGGGTCGCCCTTGGGCCGGCGTCCGAGGACATAGACATTGAAGTCGGTATTGGCGAGGAAGAGGAAAGTGGCCAACAGCCCGATTGGCCCGTGGCCGGCGATGAGGACGTTCTCGTGTTTGCCCTGCTGGCTGTATGCGCCGTTGAACCTGACGCGCTCCTGGAAGCTGAGCGCCCAGCCAGTGGCCTTGACGCTCACGCTCATCGGCTCGCCCAGGACGGCGACGTCCTCGATGTCCGGTGATGCCTTGGCGAGGTAGCGGGGAAAGTCGGCATAGTACTCGCTGAAGAAGCCGTGTTGCTTGTGTATACCCCGCTCGGCGTACTTGCCTGTGAAGCACATGTCAGCGTTGTCCGTATTGCAGGCGTTGCATTCGCCGCAGCCGCGGCGGACGACCGGGACGACGAGGTCGCCGACCCGATAGTTGCCGACGTCGCCGCGGACGGCGACGATCCGCCCGAACCCTTCGTGGCCCAGGACGAGGAAGTCCTCACCCGGCGGTGCGTCCACGATTCTGCGGAGGGTCATCTCGCGGTCCGTACCACAGACGCCTGTCCGGATGGCCTGGACAAGCACTTGGCCGTGCTGCGGCTCTGGTTGGGCCATCTCGACCATCTCGACCTCTGAAGCTCCCTTACGTAGTGCAATCGCTTTCATCCGATCCTCGTTGTGTTCCGTAGTCCATTGTGCAAGGTCTGCGGGGCTCGAAGTCGAATCCCGCCTGGCTTCACGTCCTGTCGCCTCTCTCAAAGCCCTGCATAGGTCCTCTCGATCAACGCAGCAGCATCCGACAGGACGGCATCGCAGAACTCCTTGCCGATCCGCGGTGTCGCGGGGCCTCTCTGGAACGGCTTTTCCTTACTGAAGAGGTCGGGGCCGATCTCGCGATCCATGCGAACGAGTTGCGGGATCAACTCCATCGCGACGCTCGTCTCGTTTGTATCCGCGTGGTCAATGCGGTGCGGACAGGAGGTACCGAGTGCGTACGGGTCTGTGACGAGGACATGGATGGGAAATCGCTCGCGGTTTAGCTCGCCGGCGACGAGGTTCGGCGTATCCTTCTGGTAGCCGCCGCCGTGTCCGTTGATGAGGACGAGGAGTTTCGCCGGGATGGCCCGAAGCCCACAGATCACGGCACGAAGCACGGCGCGGTAGAAGCTTTCGGGCATGTGGTAGGTGCAGGCGTGATCGTGGCAGCCGCCAGTATTCCACCAGAAAGCCGGAAGAAGCACTCCGCCCAGCCGCTCGCAGAGCCGTCGCGAAAGCTCGATTGCGTGGAACGTGTCTGTCCCGAGGGGCAAGTGCTCGTTGTGCCACTCGAGCGATCCGATGGGCAGGTACAGAACGGCCTTCTTGCTCAGCCGTTCAGCCAGCTCGGTTGGCGAGAGATATGGATAGCGGTATTCCTCACCGGCTAGCCTCTGGATGGGGTTCATTCATCTACCTCCTTGTCTATGATCGACGACTGCCGCAGCAGGCGGGAAAGCAGGCGACAGCCGGACGTCGCGAGTCTCACGGGGAGATAGCCGCGGCGAACCGTGCTATGTTGCGGCATCCTGTGTTTTCGGCTTCGTACCTTGTACCCTGGGTTCGTGGCGCGCATCGTCGGGTTGCCTCCGCCTCGCATTGGGTATTCAGCATTCTGTTTTGGCCGCTCGCGCCCATTCCTCGCGACTGCCTCGGAAGATACCGACGCGTCCCCTTACGCTTGCGGCGGCGCCCGGTTCGAGACGAGCTGCGATCAGCGGGTGCAGGTGCATGCACGCGTTGCCTGGGCACGGTGTACAGTAGTTGCACCGGGTATCCCAGGCCTGGAAGAAGAGGAACCGCCCGTCAGCGGACGCGACGGTGCAAGCGGTTGCAGACTCCTCGGAGCTGGGGACAAAACTGTACTGCGCCACGCGGCTTGCGTCGGGATGCCGGGGCGCCGGGTGCATCTCGACCCACCCCCCGTCAGTCAAGGCCATGAGGTTGTGGGGTGTGATCTTCTCGTACCAGTATCGTCCCTGCACGTCGCGGTCCAGCGCGAGCGAGGCAGGAAAGAAGGCGGGATTGCACCAGCCCGGCTCGCCCGGCAGATGGTTCACAGAGGCACAGACATCAGCCTTGAGATTGACAAGCGGCTGGGACGAGAGGTTCTTCAGGTTCAGGTTGACCGCGATCTCCATGCCTCGACACTCGATCGTCACGGAGATGAGGATCTCCGGGGAGGCACGGAACGATCCTGTGGCTCCGTCCCTTCCGACGAACCACTTGCCGGGAATGGTGTGGAGCAACTTCCCGAGGTCGAGCCCATCCGCTCTGACGAACTCCGGCAGCAGTACTCGGAACGCCGGGTTTCGCTCCCCGTCGAGAATCACGTCGAAATCAGAGCAATGCGGCGTCTGTTGGATCAACTTCATATGGTCATTCTACCAGCAAAGTGCAAACGGTGCCTTCAGCCTTCCTCACGGTGGCAGCGGAAGAGACGCGCGAGCGGCGAGAGGTCCATCCCTTTCTTGCCGAAGTACGAGAGTGCGAAGACCTTGTCCTCCGGTTCGCAGAGCCAGATGAGGGCCTCCAAGCGAGCGGGGCCGAGGAATGGGATGGTTCGTCGCTGCTTCCCGGTCGCGCGGCAGGCCGTGTGGCCGCGGTGGGTTGTGTTCTCGAACTCGACGCCCAGCGGCCTGAGTCGCTTCTCGAAAAACTCCCTGTACCACTGCTCGATCGTCTTGCCCTGGAGAACGATGTGGGCAATGCTCACGCGCGTGAACCGGATCCGTTCTCCGGCGAGGTCGAACTCGAGTTCCGCGAGGCCCGGGCGGAGCGAACTCTGAACGAGTACCCACTGCTTTGGGGCGGAACAGTCGAGGCCAAAGACCGCCCAGCGCTGATACTCGCCGTCCGGGTGATCTCGAAACGAACCAAAGATCGAGCGAGCCAGTTCCTTCGAGTTCTCGTATTCGCGGCAGATTAGGCGACCGATCACGACCCGCCCGCACTCCGCGCACCATGTCACGAAGCACCAGCACTCGCACTCCCCTCGCCATCGGAACAGTTCGAACCGTTTGCCGGGGAACTTCACGAGCTTCAGGTGTCGCTCGCTCGTAAACGGGAGCCTGGACTTCTTCATCTCCTTCGCCGTGCCCTTCAGGTAGCGTTCGACCATCTTCTCCAGGTCCGGCACCTTCGTTGCCGTCTCCCATTTGAGTTCGACGCGAACCATGTCCTCGTCATCAATGCGGAGGTAGCCCCGCGCGGCGTCGCCCTCGTAGCGTGCCAGGACCCAATCCTCGGGGATGCGGAGAGAGAACTTCTGCCAGGCAAAGAGTTGCTCAGGCATTGTCGTCCCTTGAATTGCGTTCTCCCGATCGCAGGGGACACAGAGGGCACGCGAAACAAGCTTCGTGTGGCATCGTGTACTCGACTCCTCTATCCTTTCGCTACACTTGTCGCGACAGCGGGAGATCGCCCCGCTGATCGTTCTCAGGAAAGAATACCGTAACTGCCAACGTTCGTCAAGGTAGCCACGTGGTCACGATCGCGTCTTTGCACGTGTGCTGTCGGGGCATACAATTATGTACGGTATGCTGAACGAAGAGTTTCGAGCGATATGTGCGACCTTCTGGTTTGCGTCCCCCATACGTTCGCTATTGACGATTCCAGTTGCTCCAAGGTGCGGAGCTACCTTGAACGTGTACAGTCGCATCGAGAATCAACAGTTTGTGGTCAAGAATGGCTGAGCCCCTGCTCTCCGTCGAGAACCTGAAGACCTACTTCTTCATCGGCTCGGCGATCTCGCGGGCCGTGGACGGGGTGAGCTTCACAGTGGCCCGGGGCGAGACGCTGGGGCTTGTGGGCGAGTCGGGCTGCGGGAAGACGGTCTCCAGCCTCTCGATCATGCGGCTCGTTCCCTCGCCGCCCGGCAGGATCATCGGCGGAAGGATTCTCTTCGACGGCCGCGACCTCCTCACCCTCCGGGACGAAGATATGCGGCGCGTCCGGGGCCGCGAGATCGGCATGGTTTTTCAGGAGCCGATGACGAGCCTCAATCCCGTTTATACTATCGGCTATCAGATCGCAGAAGTCCTGCTCACTCACACGGGCATAACCCACTCGGAGGCCTACAAGAGGGCGGAAGAACTTCTCAGCCGGGTGAAGATGCCCGCTCCCGCGAAGCAGCTCGCGTGCTACCCGCACGAGCTTTCCGGCGGCCTCCGACAGCGAGTGATGATCGCCATGGCGGTCGCCTGTCAGCCGAAACTCCTCATCGCTGACGAGCCGACCACCGCCCTCGACGTCACGATTCAGGCCCAGATTCTGGAGCTTTTCCAGGAACTCAAGGCCACCCTGGGAATGTCCATGCTCCTGGTGACCCACAACCTTGCCGTCGTTGCAGAGGTGGCCGATGCAATCGCCGTCATGTATGCCGGGTATATCGTCGAGTACGCCGAGACGAGAAATCTCTTCGCCGAGCCGATACATCCCTACACGGTCGGGCTCCTCACGGCGGTGCCGACGATCGCCCGCAAGAGCGAGAGGCTCGAGGCGATCCCCGGCAACGTCCCCGACCCCGCCGATAAGCCGCCGGGCTGTCCCTTTCATCCTCGATGCTACCTCCGGCGCAAACTCGGCACACGCGTATGCGACGAGCAGGTGCCCGACATCACCCAGTGCGGCCCACGTCACTGGGTCCGCTGCTGGAATGCACCACGCGAGCACGGCAAGTAGGCGGCCGCATTGCCCGGGCGCGGGGGCCGAGCGTCGAGCGACGGTGCTGCCCTTTGGCGGGTCCGTACCGGGCAATGACCTGCAGATTCCTCGGTCCCGCGCTTATCCTGCGCTCTGAATACCCTCTCCCCGATGGCCACACATTGATTTCCCTGCTGAGTACTGGTAATCTTGACTTTGTGGACGAGTACCTCAAGTACCAGTGCGACCTCTGCGGTGCGACGCTGCTCACGCCGGAGGAGGTGAGGTACCTGGTCAAGATTGACGTGGTCGCCGTGTACGACTCGTTGGAGTTGACGCAGGAGGATCTCGAAGAGGACATCGAGGCGAAGATCGAGGAACTGGCCGAGAAGGCGGCCCTCATGAGCGGCGAGGAGGCACAGGACAGCGTTGCAAGACGCTTCGTCTTCTACCTGTGCCCGAAGTGCCAGAGGCAGTTCGTCAAGAACCCGCTCGGGAAGTGATCCCGCTCCCGCGCCGGACGAGTCGGATGCGATCAGGCATGTGCTTTGGAGTGCGAGGACGAGTGGAATAGTGAATACTGAACACGTAGTGCTGAATGCGGGACCCGGTGCGAAACGACTGTTCTCGCCTCGGCCCCTACTATCCACCGTTCGGTATGAGCTATCGTCCTGTCAGCTCCCTGACCCCCAACCCCCCAATCCCTACTTCCGAGGGAGACGATGACACTTTCAGAAAAGATACTGGCGCGGCATTGCGGACGGGAGAGCGTCCGGGCAGGCGAGTTGGTGATGGCGAGCGTTGATCTCTGCCTGGGGAATGACATCACGGCTCCCGTGGCGATCAAGGAGTTCAGGAAGGCGGGCCTTCGCAAGGTCTTTGACCCCGCGAAGGTCGTCCTTGTGCCCGACCACTTCACGCCCAACAAGGACATCCCGTCTGCCGAGCAGGCGAAGGAGGTGAGGGAGTTTGCCCGGGAGCAGGAGATCGTCCATTACTACGAGGTCGGGAGGATGGGGATCGAACACGCTCTCCTCCCCGAGCTTGGGTTGGTAGGTCCGGGCGACCTCGTGATCGGAGCGGACTCGCACACCTGCACGTACGGAGCGCTCGGAGCCTTCTCGACCGGCGTCGGGAGCACCGACCTCGCCGCGTGCATGGCCTCCGGGAAGGTGTGGCTCAAGGTGCCGGAGACAATCCGGTTCGTAGTCAACGGCCGTTTAGCGCGCTGGGTTGGCGGGAAGGACATTATCCTCTACATCATCGGCAAGATCGGCGTCGACGGTGCCCGCTACATGGCGATGGAGTTCGTCGGCGAGACGATCGAGCACCTCGGCATGGACGACCGGTTCACGATCTCCAACATGGCGATCGAGGCGGGTGGCAAGGCCGGCCTCATTCCTGCAGACGCTACGACCGCCGCCTATCTCGCGGGGCGGAGGAATAGGCCCGTCGAGTTCCTGTGCAGCGACCCGGACGCTCGGTTCGCGGGCACGGTCGAGCTTGACGCCTCGCAGATCGAGCCGCAGGTCTCGACGCCCGGCTCGCCGGCGAACGCCGTCAGTGTCCGCGAACTCAAGGGCACGCGAATTGACCAGGTGGTCATCGGCTCATGCACGAATGGCCGCCTGTCCGACCTGGAGGTGGCCGCTCGGCTATTGAAAGGGCGGAAAGTGCACCCTTCGATCCGCCTGATCGTGATTCCTGCGACGCAGCGCGTCTATCTTGACGCAATGCGGCTCGGGTATCTCCAAACCTTTGTCGAGGCAGAGGCCGTCGTCTCGACGCCGACCTGCGGCCCGTGCCTCGGTGGGCACATGGGCGTCCTCGCTGCTGGAGAGAAGGCGCTCGCAACTACGAACCGCAACTTCATCGGCCGCATGGGCCACTCGACGAGCGGAGTCTACCTCTGCTCGCCGGCGGTGGCCGCTGCGTCCGCCGTCGCGGGCGAGATCGTTCACCCGGATGACATCGCGTAGAAAAGTGCCTTCGGAACGTGTAGCAATGGCGCCTTTCGAC
>Ga0272448_1007142_pt1 | contig 11898 bp, 18 predicted proteins | sample YNPCB0191_FD_202220 | JGI IMG/M metagenome (GOLD analysis project Ga0272448, IMG submission 202220) | Hot spring sediment microbial communities from Yellowstone National Park, WY, United States - YNP-CB-019-1 | ecosystem: Environmental > Aquatic > Thermal springs > Hot (42-90C) > Sediment... | reverse complement strand
AAAAGCATTCTTCCGCTTCCTGAAAAGTGGCATGGAATTACCGACGAGGAAGAAAAGCTAAGAAAAAGATATCTTGATCTTGTTATAAATCCGAAAAAAAGAGAAGTATTTTTAATACGCGCAAAAATTTTAGCAATACTAAGGGATTTTATGGAAAAGAATAGTTTTGTAGAAATTGAAACACCTATTCTTCAGCCTGTTTATGGTGGTGCATCTGCAAAACCCTTCAAGACTCATTGTGATGCTTATGATTCTGATTTATTTTTAAGTATTGCGCCAGAACTTTACTTAAAAAGAGCTTTAGTAGCAGGTTTCGAGAGAGTTTACGAGATAACAAAAAAATTTAGAAATGAAGGAGTGGATAAGCAGCACAATCCAGAGCATATGACAATCGAGTGGTATCAAGGATATGCAGATTATAATGATGGCATGAAATTATTTGAAGAACTAATGAAAGAGATTGCAAAAGAACTTTTCGGAAAGCTCGAGTTTGAGTATCAAGGCAATAAAATTAATCTCGAACACTGGGAAAAAATTTCTCTGCTTGACGCAATAAAAAAATATTTGAAAGAAGATGTTTCAAAAGTAAAAAGTGATGAAGAAGCTAAAGAAATTGCTAAGAAACATGGTATTAACGATGTTTCTGGCATAACAAAAATAAATCTTCCCGATGAACTTATGAAACTTTTTAGAGATAAACTTATACAACCAACCTTTCTTATAGATTATCCAATCGAGCTCTGTCCTTTAGCAAAACCAAGCAAGAAAGATCCAACTAAAGCAGAAATCTTTCAACCTTTTGTAGGTGGTTTAGAGTTAGCTAGAGCTTACTCTGAGTTAAATGACCCAGAACTTCAAGAAAAACATTTCAAAGAACAAGAAGAAGAAAGAAAAAAAGGTAATAAAGAGGCAATGCCAGCAGATCATGATTTTGTTACTGCTTTAAGTCACGGAATGCCCCCTGCTTGTGGTGTTGGAATTGGAATAGAGAGACTTGTGATGCTATTTACAAACTCCACATCAGTAAGAGAAGTGATTATGTTCCCTTTTATAAAACCCGAATCTACTAAAATAACTAAAAAGGAGGAAAATAAAAAGAAATAAGATGGCAGAAGAAATGAAAAAAGAAAGGATAAATTTGATTGTAAGAAGCAATATAAGAAAAGCTTTGAAAGGAAAAATAGATAATGTCGCAGAAGAGGTTGAAGAGGCTTTAAATGAAAAAGTGCATAAACTTCTTGAAGAAGCTGTACAGCGAGCAAAAGCAAACCAGCGAAAGACACTTCAAGCAAGGGATTTGTAAGATTTATCTTTAATTAGGTAATTCTTTTTAAATTTAGAAGTTTTATAGTTTTTGTTAAGAAAGAAGAGTTTAGGCAAAGAGCACGCGAGGTTTATGGAGCAGCACATAGAGTGCCTGATATAGCTGCTGGAATGCTTGAAGATGTATGGATATGCTGATGTGAATCCTCGAACTGCTAAAAGCATATGGGAAAGAGAGGACAGCATACTTGAGATACTCTCTCTTCCTGAATATGTCATAAAAAGGATTACTGCCTGGATATTCCCTTGGTGATGAGACTATAAAACAGAGAATGAAAAACAAGTTAGGCATTAACCAGGTAAAAAGGCCCAGATATTGCGGAAGAAACAAGAGAAAAGCAGGAGTAAGGCTTAGAGGCTAGCAGAGGCGAAAATATATATATGAAGTTGTCCTCGAGGCCATCGGGCGATTATCTTTTCTTTGATTTTTTCTTTAGAATTTCAACAATGGTACCGATGACTACTCCTATAAAAAACCAAAACACGATTAAATTAAACCATAGATACACAGGGTTTGGAGATGAAAAAAGCATAAAGCCTATGGATTTCAAAACTTCGGGCTCTGAAACAGAATAAATTAAGTTTTGTGAAGAAATAAATGCGAGCAAAAATATAATTACAGGTACTATTAGTCCAAAAATGCCCCCTCTAAGCCAAATCGGCAGATTTCTCCAACCCATGATAAATTTAGGTCGCAGGGTTATTAAAACTTTCTGGAGCTTTTTCTTCTCCAACCAATAAAAAACAAAATTCCTACAAAAAATGCTGGAAGAGCTATTTGTGCAATCCAAGCAAGATAATACCATTCAAAGCCTGTTATTAAAACAGATTTTAGAACAAAAAATAAGTATAAAAAACCAGCAAGAATAAATCCGCTTCCCGCAAGCCACCCTCGCTTTTCTGGCCATGAAATGCAGAGAATTAGAGTTAAAATTATTGAAGGAAGATTATGCATAAACAAGCCAAGAGTGCAATTCAAAAAGCTATAACAGCTATCAAATACATCAAAAGAAAACAAAGCAAGAAAGAGAATAAAAATTATTGCTATTATTCTTGGCATCCAAAATATCCAGCCGTGCTTTTTTGGCTCTTTTTTCATTTTAATTATATGCAATTAGAGTATTTAAGGGCTTTGCATATATTGGTGTGTTTGGTGAAGGAGAAACAGAAGGTTTAAGAAATTTTTAAATTAAACAAAAAGATTTATCAATAACACATCTTGCAATATTAACTTCTCTTATGCATTTATGTCTCCAATCCCATTCGTCAATTTTATAACAAGAGAAATAACTTCTTTTAGCAAATGCTACTTGAGTTATGCAATCTATTTTTAGATTTGATTTGCCTTCACCAGTAATGCTATTGCAAAGAGAAATATCCTTTTCCTTTCCAGCAAAATAAATAATACAATTTTCTTTAGTCCAATTCAGTAAAGTACAATCTTTCAAACTACCCGAGCTCATTATTTTCGCTAATTGAACATTCTCAAGGCAATTCTTAAATTCAAAATCATCTGAAAATGCCGATGCACATTCTTCTGAACTTTTATATGGATAATTGCGTAAGTCTTGATATTTTGGACCCGTAGTTGGTTGAGGCTGATATCCTTCTATAGGCAAACATCCTGCATAATTTGGAATACAAGTTATATTATCTGTTTTTATATTTAAATCCAAATAGGGGTGTGGGACAAATTAGCCAAATAAGAAGAACAAATTATGCCATATAGTCCCACAAAATAGGGCTGTATCTATTCTGTCTTCTCTTTTTTGGCTGATTTTCCAGCCAAACATTTTTTTATCTGAAGCCCAACCAGATTCGGAATTATTTCTCTTGAAATGTTCACTGAGCTGCAACAAGCTGGTTTTCATAATCCGTTCAGAAATAAATAGTTCTACTTCCAGACGCAATTCATCCCCTACTTAAAATAGGCGGATTTCTTGCTAAGCTTTAAATTCAAAAAATTCTGCGCATTAATTTTTAGCCAATTTCCAAAAGATTTCAAATTGATCTTTAAAACTTTTAGCGACTTCTTCGCTTTCTATTACTAAAATTATTGGATTTTTCATATAGGACTCTATAAATACTAAATCTTTGTAAATCTCTATAATTGTCATAGATTTGTATTCTAAATATCTAACTTTTTTCGGATAATTTGAAAGAGCTTTTTTGTTCCTAGTAGATACATCTTTTATTTTTCTAGTCGTTACTTTTTTTCTCTTTCTCTCTGGATAAACTTTGTATGTAAAGAAGTCTGTAATTTTTTTGTCATAACTTCCTTTTGGTTGAATTCCAAAGACTAAAACTTCTGTGTTTGGAGAATACTTCTCCATTTCTTTTAGAAACGCTGTCTTCAATCCTTCAAAGTCGGTGTAAACTTCAATTTTAATTGGTTTTTTTGTTGCAGATTTGACTTTTTCCAATAGGAAGGGCATGATTTCTAAAACTTGTTTTTCTATTTGCTCAACTTCTTTCTTCTTTTTGTTCAGATAGTCAAGTATCCTTTTAGGTTCTGTTGCACTATAAAATTTTATGTTATTTTTCTTTATCTCTGAAATAAGACCCTTATTTTTTAGAGAATCTAATATTTCATAAATTTTTCCTGTGTGCAGGTTTGCTTTTTTTAGGATATCTCCGGATGTTCCTTCACCAATATTCTTATTCCAAGATTAATTCCAGAAATGCTAAAAAAATATTTATTGGGAAAAGGTTTAGAAAAAACCCACATCGAATATGCTAGCGAAATAATTAAAACTTTCAAAGATTATGAACATAGAACAATTCCCTTGCCTTCTGGTAAGAAACTTGATGATTTAGCAAGAAAAGCCGGATTATTCAGGGAAGCTGTAAAAAAACTAGTTTAAAAATGAAAAGCATAGAAAAAAATCTAAAAATGAGAAAGGTAAACAAAGAACTTTTGAGTTATTATTTGAAACCATTATTAAAATTTAAAAAATGGTTAGAATCAGTTTATGTTTATGGTAGCGCAGTAACAAAAAAATCTGCTAATGATATTGATGTAATAATTATTATTAATGATTCTGGTGTTTTGCCGCCTAATGAAATTATCAGTCTAATTGAAAAATTAAGTGATATTATTAAAAAAAGAGGTGAAGAAAAAAATCTTACTTTTCATTTTCAACCTTTAAAAATGTTAAGCAAGTGGTGGCATCTTGTTCTTGAAGGCGAGCCATGGATTATTAGTTCTTTGAAGCAACCATTGATTATTTATGATAAAAAAGGACTAATTACAGAAGTTTCTCATTTGGTTAATGAGGAAAAGCTCTACCATAAAGAAGAAAAAGCAGAAAAATTAATGGAGAGAAGTGATAATAATTTTATTAAAAATCGTCAGCTTTTGCTAGATAGTTTGGCAACACTCTCTGCAGCTGCAACAGAAGCAGCACAAATTTTGCTGCTTTTTAATAATAAACTGATATTGAACAAGAAAAAAATTTCTGAGGAATTAGAAAAAAATTATGTTAAAGAAATAGGTGATGAAATTATAGGAAATTATAAAGAAATTATTGATCTCGAAGAAAAAATGGAAAAAGGATCATTAAGTGAATTTACAGCAGAAAATCTTGATTATTATTTAGATAAAATGAAAAGGTTTATAGCAAGAATAGAAGAGATGTTGAGCAAGAAGTGAGAGCCCGCAGGGCATGGCAAAATTACGAAGTAATTTTGAGTTCAGAATTCAGTGGTGACGGGGAACATCAATTTTAGTTTATAGTCTAATTAAGGGGTAGTTATGTTTAGACGCAATTAGTTTCAGTTAGGTTTGTGCGATAGTTAGTCAGTCCTAAGAAAATAAATTCTTAAACCAGTTCCAGATTTTTTGGAAAAAATTCTCTTTAGTTTTGGGTTCTCCTAAAGAAACAATAGAGGTGACATCCTCCTTGCCCTAAAGGGCAAGGCTTCTAATAATGTCTACTGATTTCTTACGTACTCTTTAGCAGCATCTACTTAAATAAATCCTAAAGAAGCTGCAAATTTTCCTGGGCTCCATAAATGCCCTCTTGGATATCTCAACTTCGCTTTTTCATGATGCTTAAAGAAAAGTCTTGCAGATAAATCCTTTAGAATATTCAAAGCCTGAGCAGGTGACATTACTAAACTTATAGCAACGACACAATACACATGTTCTGGTTGTACATTCAATTCTATTATTTTTATTCCGTGCATAGAAGCTGCTCTTCTAATACAAGCTGTTGCTAAATTTTTGTATTCTTCTTTTTTGAACATCTTGTATCTATACTTTGTGCACCATTCAAAATGCCACATTGAAATTCCAACTGCATGATTGCTCTTCTTATACTCATTTAACAAATTTTGTGTTTCCATTTTTATCTCCGAAAGGTTTAATTAGTGAGAAAGCTATAGCTACATTGGATGTATTCAATGAGCTACAACAAGCTCATTCATATTAAAAAAACTAAATAAAAATAGGTTACACTACTGCCTAAAGGCAGTAGATATCTTCAAGAGTTATATTATACTCTCTTGAACTCGAAATTTTCCCCATGAAGCTTTAGCTGAATGTGGCTGAAAATTTCAGAGCTGAAAGATGAGCGATATCATGAGAGACTAAATTTGAGGCATCCCACAAATTTACAAAGCGATTGAATGAGCGAAGAGTTAATTCTCATGCGTGGGTGGTCGGGGGCTTGGAGGAGGGCAAGCCAGTTTTAGTATAAAGAGATTGTCGCGAGTGAATAGTTTAGTAGGGGGCTGACTTAGTTAGTTTCAATTAGACGAAAAGTTATTAATTAGGCAAAGCAGGCGGTTGAGGTATAGAACTTCCGCCAAGTCCAGCAGGCAAGTTTCCACCAGAAAGCCAGAACCAAATTCCTACACCTAAAGCTAAAAGAATAAGAATTATTAAAATCCAAATCCAAGCTGAACCTCTTTTTTCTGTTGTTTGTTCTTCCATATTATTAAGGCATTTGCGGAGGATTTATTACTCCTTGGGTTGTTCCACCCATTAAAGTACAATCATTCTTGACTTTGATTAAAAATGCATCACCAAGACTATATTTTGTGATTTTAGCAGAGCCAATTTCATTAGACCATGCTTGAACATCCCATTCGTTTTTATCTGGTAAATTTATCCATTTTGCAACTTTTTCAGGATTACAAGTTCCGAATACCTCGTTTAACGTACTATCAATCATTCCCGGGGAGATTGCTATAAAGTTCCAACCAGAATAAAGTTTAACGCTTTTAATTTCGGAACCACCTGAAAAATCCTTGTTTGTTTGTCTTTGCCAATTTTTCTTTAAATCAAAGTCAGCAGAAGTTAAAGTTTTTTGGAATTGTTTTGTTCCTTTATTCCAATAAACCCAAGAAGCACCATAATTATAATTAAGTTTTAAGCCCTCATCAGTTTGGAGTTTTTGAGCAAATGCCTCGGCATCAGCAGAAGGAGTAATTCCTTCTCCCGCAAATAACAAGAACTTTTTTGTTGTTGGATCTAAAGCCCAGACAACAACGGCTTCGCTTTGGATTTGATTTGTCATCTCAACATAATCGTAGGAATTTGGAACCATATTCCAACCATCTCTTATAGTGAAAGTCATTTGTTCATTATCTTGATAAGGATAATTCCATAAGGCGGAAACTAAACTAATCCCTAGAAATAAAATCGCAAAAGCAATGGGCATCAATAGTTTTTTATTCATTTAAATAACTAAAACTAAACTCCTTTAAAAACCTTTCGAAAGTCTTGGTACAAACCTTTGGATATTGTGCTATAAAGTATTTGGTATAAACCTTTGTATATGAGCAAATACAAAGAAGTAGTGCTTGAAGTTTTATCAAAAACTAAGATAAAAAGTACAAACGAAGTTTTAGATGAAGTGCAGAAAAAAGCAGATAAGGTAATAAATTGGCATCTGCTTTATCGAGTTCTTATGGATTTAGTGAATGAAAATAAAAGTGAAAGATTAGAGAGTAAAGCTGGATTTTTTTGGAGAAAAAAATAGTCGTTGGTCGTCGTCCGTCGTGTCAGCCCCCAGTTTTCTTTTAGAAAAATATTAGATAGTCGAGCGACAATCTCCATTCTAGGGGAGCATGAGAATTAATTGAGTATAATTATGTTAGGTGACCTTGCCCTCGAGTGAGCTCGAGGAATTTTCTTTAGAAAATTCACTCCTGATGAACTCAGAGTGGAGAGGCTTGTCTTAACAAATATAAAAAAGACAAGAGTTTTTTTAGAAAGCGTGGGCGGCCGGGGACGGAAGGCGGGCTTCCAAGAGTTCGAAATAAAAAAGAAATTGTTGTAGTCTCGTTAGGGGGTTGTGGGCGAAGAGTTTTTAAAGTTGGTTTCAATTAGACTAATATGAAAAAAGAGCAAAAGAAAATTAGTTACAATCCTTTTAAGATGTTGGGAAGTTGGGTTGGAATGATTGCATATCCCGTTTTACTTACTCTGGTTAATAATTATAATTTCACGCATTTTCATGAAAATATAGCCTCTTCACTTGGAGGCATAATCAGCAAAATTTTCTTTTCTTACTCTCTATCTTTTAATGATGCTATTGGTTTGGAGATGATTATTTACTTAGCCCTATTATTCCTTTTTGGTTTCTTACTGGGTTGGGGAATTCATTCTATTATCAGATGGCAGAAGAGTAAAAAGTAATCGTTTCGTGCCCACAACCCCCTAACGAGACTACAACAATTTCTTTTCCAACTAGGGGAGCTTTCTAAAAAAATTTCACATAATTATGTTAGTTTCTCGTTTCGAGGTGACTGACCCGAATTTGCTTTAGAAAATTCTGGCTGGAAGGAACACTCCTGAAACGACGAGAATTTTTATCAAAAAATTTGAAGAGTAAATCGCAGTGCCCCTACTATTCGGGCGTGGGGCGGGAGGGGATTATTTTTTAGATTTGGTTCTTCCTACTATCCAGCCAATAAATGCGCCGATTAAAGTAAAGATTATTAATGAAACTATAAATTCTGTTATCTTTCCTATTATATCTGAATAAATTGGCCAATAATAGAAGTTGATAAGATTCAAAATTATGTGTGCTGGGAAATAAAGAATTACTGCTATCCATAAACCCAGCATACAAAGAGTATGTGGAGATTCTGATAGGAAAGGAGGACAATTTTGAATCGAATTTATAACAAGCGGATATAATATACTAAAGCCCAATAAAAATAAGATACTGCCTTTAATCCAACTCGGCCAATTTTTCCAGCCCATAGAGTAAGTAAGTCCATCAGGTTTTTAAGCGTTTCGTTCTCGTGCGAAGCACGAGGTGGGGCACTGCGATTTATTGAAACTAATTATATTAGTTTCTCCTATCCACCAATTCGACCCAAAAATACTTTAGGATTTTTAGGATGGAGAATTGAGTGCTGAGAGGACGAGACAAAAAAGAATATTTTTGGCGAAGAGTAAAAAAGAACTCGGAGGTGGTGGGAAAATCCAGTTTTAGTATAAAGAGAGATTGTCGTTTAGTGGGGGCACTTTTCAGTTATTATGACATCCTCCGCACACTAAAGTGTGCGGTTTCCTAGATGATGTTCTTCTTGTCCAGCTACATAGTTATTTACAGTTTCTAAATCTGTAAATCCTACAGAAGAAGCAAACTTTCCCTTGCTCCAAAGATTATGTCTTGGATATCTCAACTCTGCTTTCAAATGCAATCGGAAGAAGAGATAAGACGACCTTCCCTTCAAAATCTGCAAACACTTCGAAGCAGAAAAATCTAAGCTTACCTGAACAACACAATGAATGTGCTCAGGCATTACTGAAATATTTATTATTTTTATTTCGTGTTCAAAAGCGGCTTTTCTTATGCATGCTTCTGCAAGTTTCAAATATTCCTGCTTTTGAAACATTTTGTATCTATATTTTGTGCACCATTCAAGGTGCATTATCATAACTCCAATGGAATGTTGATAATGTTCATATTTATTTTCTAGTAAGTTTTGGGTTTCCATGTTTTAGTTTTCGTAAGGTTTATTTAGTGAGAAAGCTATAGCTACCTTGAATAAGATTTTCAATGAGCTACAACAAGCTCAGAAAATAAAATATGTTTAGAAATAAATATCTGCCGAAATTCATCCATACACTAAACTGTATGGATTTCTTTCGGAATCTTTAAAATCTTGGCTAATTGCTCATCATAATATTTGCAATCAACCCCGATATTATACTTGAAAAATCCAGTAACTAAAGTAGAATTATTATTACAACCTTCCCCCGAACAACTTTCCAGAGTTAGAGATGAGGGTTCTTTTAATTTTTCTACTTTAAAATTTCCGGTGTAGGGGTATCCTTGTCTAGTTTTTGTTAAAAAATCTTTTACCTCTTGTACATTCGTATTATCATTTTGCGACATATCGACTAATGAAGGACCTATAGAATCCGGCGGAAGAAGATAACATTGAGTTCTAATTCCTACACATTTATCTACACCCCAAAGAAATGAAGTAGATTTCTTCAAACCTAAACAATGACAATCTGGAAGTTGTCCAGCGCCAAAAGTTGAGCCACCGCAATTAGGCCATATTGGTAAAAATATTAATAATAAAATTACAAGTATCAATATGGCTAAACCAATAAGAAAATATTTTGCTTTTCTTTCCATAAACTAGTAGGTGAATTAGGAGTTTAAATATTTATCGTAGAAAAGTGCCCCAGTCAGAAAGTAGTGGATATTATCGACAATCTCTCCATTTTAGGGGCGGGTGGCCGGGGGATTTTCCGAGTTCTTTTTTATTGAAACTAAGAGTGTTTATGCGTAAAAACTTAAAAAACAAACTTACAAGCTCTAAAACCCCTACTTTCTAAGGATGCCCGAGGATTTTTATTATTAATTTTATTATTACTAAGTTAAAGCATCAATATTTATATTACAGAGCAAGTAACTTTATATGGGGCTCGAATTTAATTTTGAGGAGGCCATAGCTCGCGAATGCCGGAGGCGAGGATATTCTGAAAGAACTGTTGGAACCTACATAATGTGCGTTAGGAAGTTTCTTATGTTTACTAATAAACCCATTCAGCATATTGGCAAAAAAGAGGCTCATGATTTTCTGAATCATCTGCTTGAGCGAAAAATGGCAGGAAATACCCTTAATGTATACCACATGGCTATAAGGTTCTTTCTTGAGGATATTTTGCATAAGAATATGAATCTAAACATCAAATATTCGCGGAGGCCTGAAAAGATTCCGGTTTTTCTTACTAAAGAAGAAGTAAAATCTCTTATTGATAAAATAGGAAATTGGAAACATCGCTTAATGATTGAGGTTCTTTACGGCGGAGGACTTCGGATTAGTGAACTTCTAAATTTAAAAGTTGGAGACTTACTAATTGAAAATGGATATGGATTTATTAGACAAGGAAAATGAAGGAAAGATAGAATATTTGTGCTTTCCAAAGTTTGTGTGGATAAAATAAAGAACTTAATTGAAATGGAAAAGCTTTCGAGTGATGATTTTTTGTTTGTTAATAATCGTGGCGAAAGATATAGTGGAAGAAGCGTGCAGGAGATTGTTAAACTTTCTGCACTACTTGCGGGAATAAAAAAAGAAGTGCATCCACATACCCTGCGACATTCATTTGCAACGCACCTTATCCAAAATGGAGCATCTCTGAATGAAGTACAAACAATGCTCGGACATAAATCTCCTGAAACCTCGATGATTTATGTTCACATGGCATCGCCAAACATGATAAATATAAAAAGTCCGCTTGATAATTTATAAGACAACCGAAACTCTTTTAAACAATGAAAAGGGTATTATAATTATATACTCCCTGGGCTTGCAAGTCAAACCCAGGTTTTTATTTTATGAAAAAGAGGATAATCATTTTTATTGATGGGGGTAATCTTTATCATATTTTAAAATCAATATTTCCTGACAAAAAGCCCAATGATTTTAATTTTGAAAAGTTTATAGAGGATATATCCAAATTTGGCGAATATATCGAAACTTATTACTACAATGTTCCATTGGATATAATGCAGAATAAAGAAAAGTATATTAAACAACAGAGATTTTTCGATAAAATAAAAAGAATCACTAACTTTAATTTTATTTTATGCCGAATGCTCAAAAGAAATATAGACGGAAAAATTATATATGAAGCAAAAGAAGATGATATTTATCTAGCAGTCGATATGGTTAGCCTTGCTTATGAAGATAAATACGATGTCGCTATTCTTATAAGCAGTGACGGAGATTTTGTTTCAGCAATAAAAGCAGTGCAAAAAATAGGCAAAGAAATTGCGAATATAGGATTTGAGAGAAAATTTTCTTATCATTTAAAACAAGTCTCAAATATATTCAAAATATTAAAAAAAGAAGAAATCGCAGGATTTTTTGATTAATATGAGCAACAAAGCAAAAGGCAATAAAGCTGAAAGAGAGCTGTATGATTTATTTGTACAGAATGGTTTTAGAGCTGTAAGAGTTGCTGGAAGTGGTGTTATGGAAAATACAGCATGCGACTTGATTGCCGGAAAAAAAGGAGAAAAAAAATATGCTATAGAAGTCAAAAGCAGCAAAGTTCCTTTAAAGTATATAACAAAAGAACAAATTGAAGAT
>Ga0272448_1007140_pt1 | contig 11900 bp, 10 predicted proteins | sample YNPCB0191_FD_202220 | JGI IMG/M metagenome (GOLD analysis project Ga0272448, IMG submission 202220) | Hot spring sediment microbial communities from Yellowstone National Park, WY, United States - YNP-CB-019-1 | ecosystem: Environmental > Aquatic > Thermal springs > Hot (42-90C) > Sediment... | reverse complement strand
CCGAAGACCCATAAATGAATATATATTTCCGGATGATGTTTATACCAATCCGGTAAAGGTGCGGATTTTGTTCGAGCGGGTAAAGCACGTTTGTTTTGTTGGGCATACGCATTTGCCTGGGGTTTTTCTCGACGAACCGGACTTTTATCTGCCGAGCGAATTGGGCGATGTCTACCCGATAGTCAAGGGAGAAAGGGCGATTATAAATATCGGTTCCGTCGGTCAGCCGCGAGACAAAGATAACCGCGCGAGCTATGTTTATGTCGATGAAAATGAGGTCAATTTTGTGCGGCTGCATTACGATTTCGAAACGACGATGAAAAAGATAAAAGCGATAAATCGGCTTGACCCATTCAACGCCGAGCGACTCAGAGAAGGAAGATAAAAAATTCAAAGTTCAAAAGTCAAAATGCAGAATGACAATGCAAAATTTAAAATTGAAATCAAGAAATATAAATTTTTTGAATATTTCTCTTAAATTGGCTAACGAAAAAGTAAGTGAAATCGCAAATATATTTGCGTCAAGCATTCTTACTCTCGAAGGGATTTGAATTTTGAGATGTAATTTTGAACTTTGCTTTTTGATATTTTAATTCTGGTTATAAGTGAAGGACAAGGATGAATTTTACTGGCACAAAAAGGATTAATTTTAAAACGGTATTAATACTGGTTGTGATTGCGTTTTGTTTGTTTTGCGGGGTGTTAATCGTCCGGAGCGGATTATTTGAAAACAGCACCTCCGGCGGCTGTATTTTGCTGCAAAATACGGTAACGAGTGATTCGAATGATACCGGCTCTAGCGTGATGATAACTGCTGCACCTGAACCGGTTAAGGAAGTTACTTTCATCGCCGACAATGCGCCTGCCAAAACGGTAACTGTTGGTTCGGTGGACCCGAAGAGCGGTTTTAAGTTTGCACTTGAGCTTGACTCGAAAGGTGCTGCGGTGCGGACTGCAACGTTCAGCGGATTCGACGACCGGAATTACAAAAATCCTAAGCCTTTGAAAATACTTTCACCCGTCGAACTGGCTGGCGGTGGTGAAGTTCTTACGCTGGCCAACACTAATATAGTGTTCGTCAGGCAGGAGATGCAGCTTCCATTAGGCAGACTTAACTGGCAGGGAGGAAATGCGCAGATAGCTTCCGACGGCTCACAAACGGTCAGATGGGAGGCTGAAATTAAAAACTCCACCGGTGAACCTGCGGCAAAATTAACCAAGACATATAAAGTTTTTCCGGACAGATATGATTTCGAGTGTGAGATAACGGTTGAAAATCTGTCTGCTGGAGAACAGCGAATGCGATTTGATTTGACCGGCCCTGTCGGGATGGAAACAGAAGACCCTCGCAGTGAAGACAGGAAAATTATCGGTGGTTTCAGAGATGCACAGGGTCAGATAGTAAGTATGAGCCTCGAACCCAAACAACTTCAGAAGGCCAAAAGCATCGATGAGCAGAGAATAAATAAAGCCGGAGCGAATTTTCTCTGGGCGGCATTAACTAATAAATATTTCACCGCTATTATGGTACCTGTGCCTGATGCGGGTAAGCAATTTTGCGACTGGATTATAGACCGGTTGGGAGCATTTTACCTGACCGAAACAGGCAGCGGGTCGATGGGGGTAAATTTTAAAATTGCAGCGAACACCTTTGCACCCGCTGGTCAACAGGGAAGCTCGAAGACGTATAATTTCCGCATTTATCTTGGTCCGAAGGACAAGCGCATATTTGATAATAACGAATATTATCGTGATTCAGGTTTTGTTCATACAATCAGTTTTATGCCGTGTTTCTGCTGTCCGGCAGGGATTATATATCCACTGGCGTTTGGGATACTTGCTTCGATGGAGTGGATGTACAAATTCATACCCAATTACGGCATCGTGATTATCATACTGGTGTTCCTGATTCGGCTTGTGCTCCATCCGTTGACTAAAAAAAGCCAGGTCGCAATGAGCAAGATGAGCAAGCTTGGTCCACAGGTCGAGGAAATCAGGAAAAAATACGGGGATAATAAGGCGGAAATGAATAAACGCATAATGACTCTTTATAGAGAACAGGGGGCTTCGCCTGTACTTGGTATGATTCCGATGTTTATTCAGATGCCGATATGGATTGCACTTTATAGCGCGATATATGCCAGTGTTTCGCTGCGGGGGGCGGCATTTCTGCCGTTCTGGATTACGGACCTTTCGGTTCCAGACGCATTGTTCCATTTTCCCGCAGTTACGCTGCCGCTTTTTGGAACATTAGATTCGTTCAATCTGCTTCCGATTCTGATGGGTGTGGCGTTTTACCTGCAGCAAAAACTGACGCCGACGCAGGCATCGGCGGACCCGCAGGTTGCCCAGCAGCAGAAGATGATGATGATTATGATGCCGATATTGTTCCCATTGATGCTATACAAGGCGCCGTCAGGATTAAACCTTTATATTATGGCAAGCACTTTCGCTGGTGTTATCGAGCAATATGTCATCAAAAAGCACATTAAGGAGCAGGAAGAGGCGGAGCAAGTGGGGTTGGTAGATGTAACGAGCAAAACCGGAGGAAAGGTTAAGAAGAAAAAACCTAAACCTTTCTTCCGGTTTTAACTTTCCCGCATAAGGGTCATATCGGAGGCCCTCGCGGAAAGAATAGTACCTTTCTAAGGACTATAGCAGTATGAACTGCCATATTAAAGTCACCTCCTTTCATCGATTTAATTAGGGTTAATCAAACCGATTCAGGAAAACAACTTTAAATGTAAGCTCAAGCTATAGCATTAACTTAGAAGAAGCACTAATTCTCAAAATCTGTTACAATTACCTTGTTATGTATAATTATAGTCTAACCGATACGATTATAGCTCTCAGCTCGCCCTCCAGTGGCGGCCGAGCCATAATTCGCATCACGGGGCCCGGAACAAGTCAGGCTTTGAATGAAATTCTCGACCGGCCTGTGCTACCGAAGAGTACAGGTATTCTACAACGGCGCCTGTCCGTAGCAGAAGGCCTTCCAGTCGCTTCCATTATTTACTTGTTCCATGCCCCATATTCTTATACGTCGGAAACGGTGGCGGAGGTTCACATTTATACAAATTCTGCCGTAACCGAAGCGATAATAAATAAACTTCTGAATAACCCCAAAGTTCCTGTCAGAATAGCCCTGCCGGGGGAGTTTACGGCAAGGGCGTATCTTAACGGTAAAATCGACCTCTCGCAGGCTGAGGCTGTCTGCGAATTAATAGCTGGGAGTAATAAATTCCAGATAGCCGCCGCTCAGAGGCTGCTGGAGGGAAGACTTTCGCAAACCTCGATAAAGATTCGGGAAAATCTTATGGATTGTGTCAGCCTGATTGAAGCTGGTCTGGATTTCAGCGGTGAAAATATAGAGTTTATAACAAGCCATCAGGCAATCGAAAGGCTGTCAAATGTAAAGACCGAATTGGAGCGGCTTGTGCAAGGTTGTATCAGTTATGAAACAATTGTTGATTTGCCTTCGGTCGGGATAGCAGGCTGTCCAAATGCGGGTAAAAGCAGTCTGCTCAATAGATTGTTGGGGATTGAAAGAAGCATTGTTTCGCCTTTAGCCAAAACCACACGTGATATTTTGACCGGTGTACTTGGATTAAAGATGTGCAAATGCGTTCTGTTCGATTGTGCAGGGCTGACGGTTGAAACGAGCGGTATTCTCGACGAACTTGCACAGCAGGCGGGGATAGAGGCTATTCGCAACAGCTCGATGGTTTTATTTTGCGTTGATGTATCGAAGGCTGACTGGGCAGAAGATAGTTCAATCCGCAAGCTGATAGATGCCAAAGCAATTCTGCCTGTTGCGACAAAGGCGGATTTGCTTACAGAAAAGGAATTAAAAATACGGTTAGCGAAATTAAGGGATTTGTTCGGTTTTGATTTTTTGCCGATTAGCTCAAAGACTGAAGACGGGATTGATTTATTGCGGGAACAAATCAGCGAGAAGCTTGCCGTATTAATGTCTCCTTCTGCCGAGACAGGTGTCGTTGCACTTACCGAAAGGCACAAAAAGGCTGTTACCGACGCGATTGAAAATATCACTGAGGCGATAGACGAACTTAAAGCCGATAACGACGAAATCGCTGCGATGCTGTTGCGAGCGGCGATTCAATCGCTTAGCGGCATCGAGCACGAACACATCGACGAGCAGATGCTTGAGCGTATTTTCTCGCGTTTCTGCATTGGAAAATAAAAAGGGGCGGGCAACCGTTTTGGGCCATTTTCTTTTTTGAATGCCGCAAAACTTTTATGGTGCTCCGCCCGCAGATATTTTATTATTCATCTGCCTGTATTTGGAACAATTTTTTTAAAAAATCGAAATTTTTTTACACTGGATTCCCGCTTTCGCGGGAATGACAGCGGGATGCCTAAACTGGATTCCCGCTTTCGCGGGAATGACAGATGTAGTCCGGACAGGCATATATTATTTATCTTTTGCTTCAAATTCAGCGTCTATAACGTCATCTGGGCCTTTTTTCCGGCGTACCTCGCTTTCCTGAGGTTCCTGCTGAGGCTGTTCGGGTCTTGCTGAAGCTGCCCGCTTCTTGGCGACCTCTTCATAGAGGACTTTGCCCAGTTCCTGACTGGCCGATGTAACATTATCCATTGCCCGCCTTATTGCCGCCGCATCATCAGTTTTGATGGCTTCCTTAAGGTTATTAATCGCGCTTTCGATGCTGCCCCTGGTCGAAGCTGGTACCTTGTCACCGTGCTCTTTAAGTGTCTTTTCCGTCGAATATATCAACTGGTCTGCCTGGTTCTTAAGCTCAACGACCTCGCGTTTTTTCCTGTCTTCTTCTGCGTGCAGTTCAGCTTCCTTAGTCATTCTCTTAATTTCTTCATCGCTTAAGCCGGAGCTGGACTTTATCTGTATCGACTGCTGCTTGCCGGTGGCAAGGTCTTTGGCCGAGACATTCAAGATGCCGTTGGCGTCGATATCGAAGGTAACCTCAATCTGCGGAACTCCGCGAGGTGCAGGCGGAATGCCTGTTAACTGGAACCTGCCCAAGGTGCGGTTGTCTTTGGCGAACTCTCGCTCACCCTGCAGGACGTGTATATCGACGGTGGTCTGGTTGTCCGCAGCGGTTGAGAAAATTTCCCTCTTGCTGGTCGGTATAGTCGTGTTGCGCTCAATGAGTTTTGTCATCACTCCGCCTAATGTCTCAACACCCAGCGACAGAGGCGTAACATCGAGAAGCAGTATGTCCTTTACACCGGTATCACCTGCGAGTATCGCACCCTGGATAGCGGCACCGATTGCGACGACTTCATCTGGGTTTAGACTCTTGTTGGGTTCTTTTTTGAAGATTTCTTTGGCGATTTTCTGAACTATCGGAATTCTTGTCGAACCACCGACAAGCAGCACTTCTGCTATGTCCTCTGGGCGCAACTTTGCGTCTTCGAGCGCCCTGTAGCACGGAGCTTTGAGTCTTTCGAAAACATGCTCACAAAGCGACTCGAATTTACTGCGTGTAATCGACATCTGGAGGTGTTTTGGGCCGGAAGCGTCAGCAGTGATGAACGGCAGGTTAATAGTCGTTTCCATCTGTGTGCTTAGTTCACATTTAGCCTTTTCCGCAGCCTCTTTGAGCCTTTGATGTGCCATCGGGTCTGTGCGCAGGTCAATGCCTTCTTTTTTCTTGAATTCTTCGGCGATATAGTTAATCAAAACGGCGTCAAGGTCATCACCACCAAGATGCGTATCACCATTGGTGCTTAGTACCTCGAAGACGTTGTCCCCGATATCGAGAATTGAAATATCGAAAGTTCCACCACCGAAATCGAAGACTGCGACCTTTTCGTTTCTCTTTTTCTCAAGGCCGTAGGCAAGTGCCGCCGCCGTAGGTTCATTGATGATTCGCTCGACCTTAAGTCCTGCGATTGTTCCTGCGTCTTTTGTTGCCTGCCGCTGCGAGTCATTAAAATAAGCAGGTACTGTAATAACCGCCCGTTCGACAGTATCACCGAGATAATCCTCTGCGGTCTTTTTCAAATCCTGCAGAATCATCGCCGAGATTTCCGGCGGAGTGTATTCTTTGCCGCGAATACTTACTTTTACGAGTTCATCAGGTCCACCCGTGATTTTATAAGGGACGATTTTTTCTTCCGCTGCGACTTCACTGTGGCGACGACCCATAAAACGCTTGATGGAAAAGACCGTATTTTCGGGGTTAGTTACCTGCTGGTGCTTTGCAATCTGGCCTACCAATCTTTCACCTTTATCTGTAAAACCGACCACCGAAGGAGTAAGTCTCGAACCAGCTGCATTGACAAGCACCTTCGGTGTGTTGCCTTCCATAACAGCTACGACCGAGTTTGTTGTTCCCAAATCTATTCCGATGATTTTATTCGTTGCCATAATTTAAACTTCCTTTCTTTTTTGTCATTGTCAGGAGCGATAGCAACTAAGCAAACCTTGCCCGTCAAAATCACCCCGTTGTAAAAGAGAGATGTGCAAACCCCGTGCCAGCACCATCGACCAGAAGACAAAATTACATAACTGCTTTATTTTAAGGGTGTTACCTGCAGGTTACCGTTTAATAATTGCTATTTACTATTTAATTTCTTGCCATTTTGGCAGGACATTTCAGAAGAAGACCCGGCTTCGCCAAAAAGCTGCGCCGATGGTTTGATGATTGTGTGTTATGGAACTAATCCCAGCGGTAATTTAGAAGCATGGATAGCGAGTATTCCCGAACCTGCGACGCTTTTGCTGCTTGGCTTAGGCGGTTTGATGTTGAGAAGAAAAAGTCAGAAGTAAGAATACAGAAGACTGAATAAGGTTGCGAGTGGCAAAAACATTCATGCCTTTTTTATTTTTCTCATTTCTATGTCATACCTGCGTAAGTAAGTATCCAGTGTAAATTCAAAGTCTGGAATCCCGCTTTTGCGGGAATGACATATAATAATGAAGATTGCTTTGACGTCTCGATTAACGACATCGGGCTTCCGCGCAATGCCAATTAAATTTAGCCTGTTAGTGCCTGTCTGATGATTTTTGCGCGGAGAGCGTCTCTTTTCAGGGGGTCGAGAGACTGACCGTAATTTAATTGCAGATGCGCCGGCTGGGTGAGCATAAATAATCGGTTAATGGTTCGGATTGATAATCCGCTTTCGCTATCGGTCTGGGCGGCGGCCTTTTTCAGTTCGCTCAGGCTGTCAATCGCCGGTGTTGATGCACCTAACTGCTGACGCATATTCAGGCCAAGCCTTAAATGGCTTAAAAGAAACAGCGCTTCCTGTGAACTCATAAGATGCGCATTTCGCAGCAGCGCCATTGCTCGTGAGATTTTATCATCCAAAAGCTCACGATTGTCTGCAAGCAGGTGCTTGCGGGCAAGATTTTCATACTCGACGATTTCAGGGATGATTTCATTCTCGAACTGCCTGATGATATCCTTTTCCGAGATGCCTAATGTAACCTGATTCGAGAGCTGGTAAAAATCCCCCGCTGCTTCCGAGCCTTCACCAAAAAGCCCTCGGACAGCAAGCCCCATAGCTTTGGCTGCATTAAGAAATTTTTCTATTTGTCCTGTCATCTGCAGCGCGGGCAGATGCAGCATTACCGAAACCCTTATTCCCGTGCCGAGATTTGTTAGGCACGCTGTCAAGTAACCGTAGCGTGGACTGAACGCATAAGCGACCTTTTGCTCTATCATATCGTCGATGTGGTTTATCTGTTCGTAGCAGGCGGACAACTGCAAACCTGCTTTAAGCACCTGTATCCGCAAGTGGTCTTCCTCATTAATCATTGCGGTGAAAGATTCGTGTTTCGCAATGACTGCACCGCGCGGACCTTTGCCGAAGGCGTGATGTCTGCTGATTAAATGCCTTTCGACGAGCAGGCTGCGGTCCAGTGTGGTGGCTTTATCTATGCCGATATAAAAAACCTGGTCCGGCAGCTCCAGTGACATAAGGATGTCCTTTAGTTCTTTGAGGATGATAGCCTTTTCCGCACTGGAGCATCGGCTCAAGAATTTGTGTCCCGCAAGATTTCTCGCAAGGCGAATACGTGAGGATATAACTATATCCGCCAGCGGACCTGAGCCGTTGAACCATTCATTAATATCACTGCTGATGTCAGTAAGTTTAATCATTTTTGTTTATCGAGGTGTTTTTTCAATCTCATTTATTTTATCACGGAGCTGAGCCGCCAGTTCATAATTTTCACTTTTGACAGCTTCTTCGAGTTTTTTCTGCAGGGCGGTCAGTTCTATTTTAAGTTTTACATCCGGTGAAGTCTTTGTCGGAATTTTGCCGCAATGGATTGTTTTGCCGTCGTGTGCTTTTTCGATAAGTGGCAAAAGGACTTTTTCAAAGGTTTCATAATCCTGTGGGCAGCCAAGCAGAGGCTCTTTGGCGAACTGTTCTAAGGTAAAACCGCAATTAGGACAGGCCTGCACCTGCTCGAATTTTCCGAACAGCTCTTCGTCAGAAGGCTGGGTCGCCAACAGGTTGGTCAGAAGTTCGTTGATAGACAACTGTCCCTTAATTGCCACACCTTCGCTCTGTGCACAGTACTCGCACAGGTGCACTTCACTTCGGATACCATCGTTGATTTCCGTCAGGTGAATCGTCGCTTCTTTTTTCTTGCAAATTTGACAATACATATATTCGTCTTTCGTTTGGCGGTTGCGCCGCTCGTTTCGGCAATCGTTTTACGGTTACGTCTTAAAAACGTTTTACGTTCAACGCAACCGACACGAGCTGCGAAACCACAACCTTTTTACGTTTTCTCAAAGCATTATACCAGAAAAACACTTTTGAAAAAAGCTTTGTCGCAGATTGCTTAATAAATCGTCAAAATTCCCCCGTAACTGTAGTTCAATCCGCTACTTGCGGTATTTTGCCGAGCAGCCCGGTTTCTCAACAACGGTAACAGATTCAAGTTTTACACCTGCGGGCAACATCGGTTCGAGTTGTTCGTAAATATATTTCGCGACGTTTTCCGCTGACGAATTGGTTTTGCTGAAATAATCGCTGCTTTCCAGGGTAGTATTTTCGAATGGCGCTACTATTTTTTCGATTTTTTTTCTAAGTCGCTCGAAATCCATCACAAGGCCTATTTCATTTAATTTTTCACTGCTGACCTTGACGGTTGTTATCCAGTCGTGCTTGTGCAAGGGCTCCTTTGAACCGTCCGACAGTGTAATCTGATGCGATGCACTAAAATGAGTTTCGACGGCTATGGTAAACAAAGCAAGCCCCTTTTATTACTGTTTTTTTATTCCAAATTTCTGCTGAAGCTTCTTGCAGACAATAGGCGGGACCATATGCGAAATATCACCACCCAAAGAAGCGACGTCGCGAATTAAAGTGGAACTGGTAAAACCGTACTGGGCGTCAGCCATAATAAAGAGGGTTTCAATGCCCGATACGGAGCGGTTGGTCATAGCCAGCGTAACTTCGTAATGAAAATCGCTCAAACTTCGAAGTCCTCGCAGGATAACATCTGCCTTTTTACGTTTTGTGTATTCGACGGTAAGGCCGTCAAAACTCTCGACGGAGACCCCGGGCATATCCTTTACAAGCTCCGCAATCATTTCGACCCGCTCTTGCGGGGTAAAAAGCGGATTTTTAATGGGGCTTGTGCCTACTGCGACGATAAGCTCGTCGAAAAGCTTGCTGCCTCGTTTGATAACGTCAAGATGGCCATTCGTAATCGGGTCGAACGAACCTGGGAAAATTGCCCTGATTAATTTCTTACTCATTTAGCTGTTTTTACCTTAAAAAACTCATTATAAATAAAATTTCTACGCACGTCAAAAAATTTTGGATTTTCGATTGCCGATTTTGGATTAAACTGAAACCATCTATATTTAATCTAAAATTTAAAATCTAAAATCTAAAATATGGTCAGTTAAAGCATCACAATTTTATATCGCTGATTTTTTGTTCCTGCGGTTGTTCGTTCTGTGTGGAAATAACCGGTATATCGACCCAAAACGTTGAGCCTTTGCCGAGTTCGCTTTCAACTCCCACATTGCCTGCCAGAAGTAAAGCCAGTTCCTTACTGATGGCTAGTCCCAGTCCGCTGCCAGTAGATACCCTTGTCAGAGAACCATCTGCCTGGCGAAACTTCTCAAAGATTTTTTCGCGGTCCTCCTCTGCTATTCCACAGCCGGTATCGGAAACCGCGATTCGAACCATCTTGTCATCGCGCATTGATGCACGGATTTCAATTCTTCCGCGCGGCGGTGTGAACTTTACGGCGTTGCTGAGGAAATTATAGATAATCTGGCGCACTTTGCCTGTGTCGGTTGATAGAGGCGGGATATTATCATCGATAATTAATCTGACTTTTATTTTATTCTTGCGGGTTATGGTTGCAAATGGAGCTATAATTCCCCTGCAGATTTCCTGGATGGTAGTATTTTCTATGTGCAGTTTCATTTTGCCCGCCTCTGTTTTGGCCAAATCGAGCAGGTCGTTTACCATTTTCAATAGACTTTGGCCGGCAGTGATTATGTGTTCGGCGTATTTTCGACCCTTTTCCTCCCTCAGAACAGAACCTTTTTCGCGCAGTATTTCAGCGAACCCTAAAATTGCGTTCAAAGGTGTGCGGAACTCGTGAGAAATGTTGGCAAGGAATTCGCCTTTTACTTTGTTGGCCTTGAAAAGTTCGATGTTCCTTTCGGACAATTCCACGATTTTATCATCAAGTTGTTTGTTTGCCTGTCGCAGTTTTTCCCTCGCGGCCTCGAGGCTGTCTAACATATGATTGAACGCCTCGGCGAGCTTTTCGAATTCATCACCTGTTTTTATCCCACTTCTGATATCAAAGTTGCCTTCGGCAACGTTGTTGGCCATTGCCCGAAGCTGCCTGACAGGGCGTAAAATTACACGCTGGGTTATAATGTAAAACGCTACGATAGCGCCGGTGCCTGCGATTATAAAGGCGATAAAAATCCAGAGACGATTAAGCCAAATTGTCCTGCTAAGCTCCTCCAAAGGTCTCTGGATTAAGACAGCTCCGATAGCTTCATTTTTATTGAAGGCTACCGCTGCGCCCTGCGGATTGTGACAGCTTATGCAGTTATCATTTGCCCTGAAGATTCTGACGTAAGTGATGTATGATTTGCGTTTCTTTTCGTGGTAAAAGATGTCATCGTCTTTTTCGTGTTCACTTTTTAACGAATCAATCCACTCCTTTTGACGATTTGATATTTTCGGTTTCTGCGTCGCGGACTGGCGGGTGAAACGAATCCAGCAGAGTTCACTTTCGTTCGGGTCGAGGACTTCACCGGTATTGGAAAGAGGCGATAAAGCGCCTTGCCCCGGATTAATCATCTGGAAATGGCTGCGAAGCAGCTCATCGCTTTTTGCTCTACCTGCGTCGAGCAGTGTCTTTTTGGTAAGCTGTCCCATCCAGATGTAAGGAATGAGCAGCGACAGGATGAGCGTCAGTCCCGCAGCGGCACCGAACGCCAGGCGGCACTTGGCCGCAAGCGATACAGGAGCAAGCCTGACAATCTCCAGAAGCTTCTTGAAAATATTTTTAAAACCAATCCACATATCTACCTTTTGTCATTGCGAACCGCGAGTGTTTCTCTTGCGGCGAGGCAATCTAATTTATTTACTTGATGATTAACAGCACCTTAGTTATAGCGGTGTAAGTCTTCCGCTGATAGGTGAAAACTATTTCATCTTTTTCGGAAACACGTTCCGTCTGGAAAAATTTGTCGATATTCTCCTTTATGAAACCTATGTCTCTTTTAATTTTCCAGCTATTTTCAGGGGTGTTTTTATCGTGGACAATAACGAAAAGTCTGTTATCGGCACCAAACCTTTGAGCCCCCTGATTTTCATAAAGCCAGATAGCGAGCTTTTGAGGATTCGATATAACTTCTTCTACATCGGTATAACCTGCTGGCATATATATCATTTTT
>Ga0272448_1007139_pt1 | contig 11900 bp, 9 predicted proteins | sample YNPCB0191_FD_202220 | JGI IMG/M metagenome (GOLD analysis project Ga0272448, IMG submission 202220) | Hot spring sediment microbial communities from Yellowstone National Park, WY, United States - YNP-CB-019-1 | ecosystem: Environmental > Aquatic > Thermal springs > Hot (42-90C) > Sediment... | reverse complement strand
GGCTAGGTTCTCGGCCAGGTACCGCAGCTTCCCGTCAGTTTGCTTCTTCACTTGGGCGGGCAGCTTGCGGTAATCCTCGAGGAAGCGGAGGGTTCTAATGAGTTTCATCATGTAGCTCGGCGATTAGGGATTCGGCGTTTTCGTACGCCTTCGTGCGGCCCTCGCGTACATCCTCCAGAGCTTCCTGGAGCATCCGCTCGCCCTGCTGAGAGAGTGTCACGGAAGGAAGCTTCGGCACGAGGGTTTGGGGAACGAGGACTATCTTGTTGCCTTTGACCTCTACCCGCAGGTAGTCACCCTCCTCGATTCCGAGCGCTTCTCTCACTTTGAGGGGCAGGGTAATCTGCGCTTTGGTCTTCACCCTGACTATCGGCATGTCAAGTTGCCCCCTTCTACGGCAAATTGGGTCGTACAGTTGGATAGGACTCCAGTCTTACTATACTTCAATCACACCCATCTGTCAATGCCCCACCTGTGGCCAGCGGCACAGGACCGACGTCAGGGCAGAGCGGAGAAAAGGGCGGGCTTGTCAAGGTTGAGGGGACGGCCTGTGCGGGCGCGGGTGGTGCGGCCCGCGCCAAGGTTACCTGGTCAGCGTAATCGGACGGCCTGTGCGGGCGCGGCTGGTGCAGGTGGAGGTTGTTGGACCTCCCCGGTGCCGCCGTGTGCACGTGCCGGCGGCCCTTGTCCTTCCAACGGCCCTGCTGGCACCGCTGCTCCAAGACGCCGCAGTGCTCCTACGGCCAGCTCAGCATCTTTGCTGCTCAGACCCAGCGAAAGCGCCTTTTGAAAATGAGCAGTCGCCTCGTCCCGCCCGCCCTGATCAACCAACAACCAAGCAAGCACGTAGTGAGCATCTGCATCGCTGTCGTTTGCCTCGAGTGCTTTTTGCGCCACGGTCGCCGACATAGGGCCTCCGCATGCGCCTGCGGACGGTGCCGGCAAAGGCTTTACTGGCAAGCGCCCCAGCCATCCTCGAGGGCTTTCCGCTTCGGCACCATACAATTCAAGCAAGGCAGCCAATCTCAGCCTTCGCTACTGGGCTCGGCGGCAGGAGTGCGATGGCCCGCGACAAGCAGTTGGACAGCTATTCTTTCCGTGTCGCACAACCAGTAACAGGAAGGACGAGGGCGACGTACCCGCGGGTCGTCTGCCGAGGGGCGGCACTGTCGAAGGCACTCTCGCCACTGGTATGGAATTGCTTCCACTCCGAAGGCGGCCCCCAAAAGCGCGCCGGCGATGGCAGCGTTGGTGTCGGTATCTCCGCCCCTGGATATTGTGTCCGCTAGGCCTTCCTCAACGCTCTTGGCATGAAGTAGCTGGTAAAAGGCGTTCTGCAAGCCGATAAGAACCCAGCCCTGCTGAGATAGTCGTCGGGCGGCCTCTTCGATGCCACCAGGAGAGCATTCTTCACGCCCGACGCGTCGGGACAGGCGGAAGCAAGGGAAAGCGCCAGTGCGTGAAGCTCCTCCGGGGACGGCCCGTCTCGGATGGCATGGGCGAGGGTGACTGCGTAGGCCACATTCGCTGCAACACATTCCGGGTGGGGGTGCGTGAGTGATGCGTCCTCTCGACCCCAGGCTGCAGGCTGCTCATCCCTTCTCCTTTGGGTGACCGGGGGCAGCAATGTGCCACAGGTCTCGCAGCGCCTTGCGCAGCCTATTTGCCACGTCGGTGGATACCCCAAGCGATGTGTGCGAGGAGCCGCAGAGCCTCTGCGCCGGCGTGATGCAGGGCGCGAATCCATAGGCCTGTGCCGATGAGCCCCAGCCATGCCATGATCCCAGCAGCCGTTGTCTCCCACCTGTCGTTGTACTTGTAGTCGGCTACGCCGCCGACGATAGCTGATGCGCCGAGGAGACCATAGCCCAGGAGGAAAAAGTCGCCCCAACTTGTGATGCCCGCAGCGATGCCCTCCGCGGAGTCGATCCCAAGGGGCTGCACTGGCGCCTGCACAGAGGGTGGCGCTGGTGGAGGAACCGCAGGCGCCGGGACCGCAGGTGCCGGTAGCAAGTCCGCGCCGCAGTCAAGGCACCGGTCGTCGTACGGGGACACATTCGCACCGCAGTACGGGCACTTCTCGTACATGCTCCATCCCTCTTTTCCGGCCTCCGGCACCCTCTTCAACGACGCCCGCTTTTTGCTTCGAAAATCACACACGGAAGTAGCTAATATCTTGCGGTGCTTCGACCCTGCGCGTTATAGTGTTTTTTGCAGCGAATTGCATGCATTTTAGCATAACTTCTGTCCTCGCTCTAGGGGGCGTGTAGCTCGCCTATATAGCATTGGTAAGAACAAAGCTGGACTGGCGCCACCACTTCGCGCCTCGTTGGATGCCGCAGCTCGTGCCCATTTTCCACGCCTCCCGCACGGCTTATCCCTGGCCGCGCGCCTTCGCTAATACGGATAGGCTTATCCTTGCAAGGGAGCGACGCCTTGGTCCGCCATCTCAGAATGGCACGGCTCCCCCAGGGCCGTTCCATAAAGCCAAGCTACAGCGAGTAAGGTGGCAAAAACACCTTAGGGGTGTCCCGTCCCTGAGGAGAAAAGAACCTTACAGGCATTTGCTTCGGTGGACAACGCAATAGGGTTATGCGCATCTTCCCCACCTCCACAAACAAAGGGTTTGCGGTTGTCTCCCCAGCAGAGGGTAACGTCTACGTTCCCAATGTTCGCAGACAAAGGCACGGATATGAGGACCGCGGAGCTGGGACGGTCGCACATTCACTACGTCTGCAGACAAAGGACCGGCTCTAGCCTCGCGCCGCGAGCCTGCTCCATGCCGCCGCCTTTTCACAGGCCCCTGGGTAGGCGCTGGGGCTCCGGCGCCGTGGCAGGTCCCTGCCACAGGTCGGCCTCGGTGAGGCCCAGTGTAGCCAGAACCTCCATCATCTTCTCCACCAGCGGCTCGTAGACCCTTTCATGCGAATCCGAGCCGAGGGCAAAGCGCACTCCCATTGACTTCATGAAAGCTGCATACTCCAGGTACTGAGAAACGAAACGGGGCGGGTAATGGGGATTCAGGAAGATAGCGCTGGCGTTCAACTCCATATACTTGCCGTTCTCACACAGCGCTGTGGCAAATTCCTCATGCATGGACGCGGGCACCACGCCAAAGTCGCCCAGCCAGGGCAAGTCCGGATACGTGCCGTCTTCGGCTTGCCAAGCGCCTTGCCACCACCAGGGATGCGCAACCACCGTCACTCTAGGGTGCTGAGCAAGGTACATGTTCTGGCGATGGTAGGACCGGATTACGGCGTCTCTTTCCAGCGGGACGCCCAAGGGCCAGTGCGCACCGCCGATGACGTACTCCGGCCTGAGAGCCTCCACCTCTTTGGACCAATAAATGGTCAGGGCGCTGTCGACAGGTCCGCCCTCCCAGAGGCCATAGACATGTGCCTGGTCGCCAGCCGCCTCGTTCTGTTCTATGTCCCAGACCCGCAGGCAACTGACCTCCAGCCCAAAGTGGGCGCCGGTGCCCTCGGGCAGTGCGTCAAACTCCTCCCGCGCCAGCCGAAGCTGGGGAAGGTTGACATGGCAGTGCAGATGGTCGGTGAAGCCAAAGCACCGAATACCAAGAGCGCGGGCGCGGGCAGCGACGTCGGCATAAGTCGCCTCCTGATGCCCGCACGGTGAGCGCCGCGTATGAATATGCCAGTCGCAGAGCGTCATGGGGCCATCCCTCCCTAGTTGTGCCCACCATGCCGTCGGCCCACTATCGCCGGGCAAACGGTCACGGCCTGCGCACCGGATCGCGCCGAGGCGCGCGGCCCTCCCCAGCCTGCCCAACCAACACCCTCTCCCCCATCGCCCCTCGAGCTTTCAACAGACCCGACAGCGCAGGTTCACGCAGTATCCTACAACAGAGCGCGAGAAGCGGGGCAACTGGGCAAGAGGCCCGGGCTGTGCTCCTAGTGAAACGGGTAGCAAAGAGGCCGTCCCAGGTGCCAGGACTTGCGGCGAGAGGGGGCTGCCTTCGGCTCGCGGAAAGACAGCTGCACGGGCGGCCCATGGCCCTTAGCGCCGGACTTGCCGAGCCGCGTTCGCAAACTTTTCCAACCGAAAGGGGCGGCTGGAAACTTGGAGTACTGTGCTCCCACGGCGCGTTGCGGCGGTCTCCTTTGCTATAATCCGCACGACTCCGGCGGCAGTTTCTATCGGCACGCTCCAACAGGTGAGGTGAGGATGATGCTCGTGGCGTTTCTGGTGACCGCTTATGCTGTGTGGGCCGGCCCGCAGACCCCGCACATTCCCCTCAAGACCATCTGGCGGGCCGAAAACGCCGTGCGCATTCCCATTGGGAGCGAGCCAGAGCGAGTCCTTCTATCCTTGCCCGAAGTAGCAGTGCCTCCCGCCCACCGCGCCGTCCTGCGGTTCCAGGCCCGCCTCACCACCCCTCACGTAGCCGGCTGGAACGAATACCTCGCCGTCGTCATCAATGGCCAGCCCGCTGGACCCCGCACAGCCGACGGTCGTCCCCGCCTGGTGAATCGTCCACCAATCTGGTACGGCGACTGGCACGGCCCCCACTGGTTCAGCTTATGGCGCGAACGCAACGGCTACCCGTGTCTCAATGTCTGGTTCGTTCCGGATTACCAGACGCGGGACCCTCGCATCCTCAGCCGCGAGGAAGAACTGTACTGGTATGCCCTGGACGTGACCGACCTCTTACGCCAGCGTGGGCCAAACCGCCTGGAACTGGTGAACACTGCCCTGCGCGAGTACTGGGGAGGCGCGGATTTGCCGGAAAGCGTCGAGCTGGAAGTTGCCGACGCCGAGTTGGGTCTCATCGCCGAAAAGGACCTCGAAGCCCTGCCTGCCATCGCCACAGAAAAGCGGCAGTGCCGGCGCGGGCCTGGGCTGAAAGGCGATGGATGGCAGGCATTCCTTGCCCCCGCCGGTGGCCTTCAAATCGAGGTCGCCGGAGACACATTCTTCCTCGAAACGTCGCATACCGTGCTGCAGCAGCCCCTCAAGCTTGCCTGTGCCGACGCGCCCCTCGGCTGGAGCATTGTTACCGACCGCCAGGGCCAGGCCCTCCGCCTCCGCGCCCAGTCTGACCGCCTCGCTCTCACCCGCACCCTACGCGCCGACGGCCATCGGCTAATCCTCGAAGATGAGGTAACGAATCGCACCGATCGAGACCTGGGCATCGTCGTCGAGCATCTCCTCATCGGCCCTCGGCCCTTCACAAGTCTCCACCTCGCCGGCAACGAGGTTCCCGTTCTGTCTGCGCCGGAGGGAGTGGAGAATTGCACCGCCCATGTGGCCGCAGGTCGGACTGCTCTTGGCCTTCTGGTTCTCGACGATTTCTTCCGCGCCCACTTTTCCGCAGTGGGGCAGAGCAATTGGCTACGCTTGTGGGATAACGCCTTTGCCCTGGCCCCCGGTAATGCGTACCGCTTCCGGCTGGCTTTGTATCCAGCGGCGGGTCTTGACCCCGTCCGCCGACCCGAGGAGGCCGTCCCGCGCCCACCCGTTGGCTACTGGGCCTTCCTCAACCAGGTGCGCCGAGACATCCGCGTCAACTTCACCCTGCAGGGCCCCATGGAATTCGTTGACGCCCGCGGGCTCCAACACGACCCCGAGAGCCTCCGTCGCCTTCTCCAGCGCAAGCCCATCCGCATCTTCGCCCTATCGCCATGGTTCGAGTACTACAGCGGTGCGCTCATCGAGCGGGCGGAATATCGGGCCATGATGCGCGACGCCATCGCTACTGTGAAGTCCGTTGTCCCCGACGCCAAGTGCATCGCTCTCCTGGAAACCAACCTGGTGTCCGTGCCGAAGGAATGGTTCCGGGGCACGCTGCCGGCGGACTGGGGCTACGGCCACTACGCAGCCGGCGTGCCTGGCGGCCAATATGGCATCGCCCCTCCACCAGAGGCCCAGGCAATCATCGAGGCTTCGCCCTGGGCCGATTCCATGCTCCGTGACGCCCAAGGCCGGCCTCTTCTCGACACCTTCTACGTGCTCCCACCGTATCGCTATGTGGACCTCATGTGCTATCCCCGCGAGGGCAACTACCGAGAGCAACACATGCTCGAACAGGTCGCCTTCGTCCTCGACGACGTGGGCTTCGACGGCGTCTACATTGACCAGTTCACCATGAGCAGCGGCACCCACGCCTATGACTACGGCCGCTGGGACGGCCACACGGTCGAACTCGATCCGGCCACCGGTGAAATTAGGCGCAAGTACTGCTACGTTGCCATCGCCAGTGCGCCGGCTCGACGCAGGATAGTGTCGGAGGTGCTTAGGCGCGGCAAAATCGTCGTCACTAACGGCCCGCCAGCCTCCTGGCTCCTTCAGGACTTGCCCATCTTCCGCTTCATGGAGACCCAGGGCTACAACGTCGAGGGAAGCGATCTCCCGCGCCAACCCGTCCTCGCTATGGGCCAGCTTGCAAGTCCCATCGGCCTCGGCCACATGTGGCTGTGGTCTGACAGCCCTGAGGCCGGCCGCTACTTCATGCGCACCGTCATCGCCCACCTATGCTACGGGTTGACGTACTATTTCTACGGCACGGCGCTCCCCGAAAACGCTGGAAGCTGTGAGATCGTGGGAGAGATGTTCCCCCTCACGCCCGTGCAGCTCGGCGAGGGCTTCATCGTGGGGCGGGAGCGCTTGGTTACCTGCCGCAGCGGCACCTACTGGCTGGCGTGGGCGCGCCGGCCTGAGGTTTTGGTCTTTGCCGACAACGGCTCACGCAAGGACGGCAACTACCGCCTTGACGGCGCCAGCGGGCGCTGGCGGCTTCAACTGCACTTGGCTGACTTCCGCGAGGCCGCCGTGGTGAAGTAGCCCCAACCCTCCCCGCGGTCATTTTGCGGCGCGGCCTTTTCCCGTCCCGGAACGCTGGCGCTCGCCTGAGCCGCCGCCGTGTCTCCTTTAGGGCTTGAATATCGTGCCGGAGTCGGTAAAGGAACTGCTGGGTATGCACCTGCGGAGCTGGCTGTTGCTCGGCCATACCCACTGCCAATGAAGTTGCGGCCCAGGCGGAGTATCGTTCTCCGCGAAATAGTTGGCGTGCCCCCGATAGGCCCCCCAGCGGCCATTGTACTGAAGGATGATCCTTGCCTCCTTGGAGAGAGGCTTCTCAACCTCACCGAGGTTCGGTATGTTTCTGGCCAGGTGCATATTCACGTTGCCCGTATGTGGAGGCGGAGAGTAGTCAACTCCCCCTACCGTCACCGTGTAGGTCCAGTATTCACTCGGCCAGGAGGCATGCGAATTGCGCTCAACATACACCACCGGGTGCGTGTGGCGCCGTGCAGAGGAGTCCCAAGCAAGCCGGACTAGATTGTTTTGGGCCCGCCTGAGACCCGAGTCGGAATGGCAGTTGAGGCCCCTCGTCGAACAGTTGCGGCCACGAAAGACAGCCGGAAACACTCCTGACAGCCCTCAGCGCATAGCGTGTCTACGGCTTCTCGCCCAGGCTCGCCGAGGCCAGCCAACCAACTCAACATTCCTGCCCACCGCTGGGAAGCCCTTGCGCTGCCCACCGTCTCGCTGCAAACAGTCCGGATGTTGACAACAAACTCCCTCTCGCTATAGTTTCTCCGCTCCTGCACCAAACCCGAAAAGGAACAACAGGTATGCTATGCATGACAGGGGTAACCGCTGAGGTGGTGCTGATGACGCTGCTCGCTGCGCAGGCGGCGCCAGCCCGTGGCCCATTGACCGTCTGCGCCGAGAATCCCCGCTACTTCACCGACGGCACTGGCCGCGCCATATACCTTACCGGCTCCCACACCTGGAACAACTTCAAGGACATGGGGCCAACCGATCCACCGGAAGAATTCGACTTCGACGCTTATCTTGACACATTGGTGCGTCTAAACCACAACTTCATCCGCCTATGGACATGGGAGCTAACGCAATACGTTTACAACAGCGACGGCAGGATGCAGTACTGTCGCCCCTTCCCCTGGCCGCGCACTGGCCCAGGCAGAGCCCTAGACGGCAAGCCCAAGTTCAACCTTAGCCGCTTCGACCAGTCCTACTTTCATCGCCTGCGTAGTCGCGTCATCGCTGCCGGCAAGCGCGGGATATACGTCTCTATCATGCTCTTCGAGGGCCACGGCATCCAGTGCTCCAGTCCCCCATGGCGTTGGGACGGCCACCCCTTCAATGTCGCCAACAATATCAATGGCATCAACGGGGATCCCGACGCCGACGGCAGCGGGACAAACATCATGACCCTGGACTTGCCCGACGTTCTCCGCGTACAGGAAGCTTACGTGCGCAAGGTTATTGATACAGTAAACGATCTGGACAACGTGCTCTACGAGATCTGTAACGAGGCCGGACCGTATTCCACACAATGGCAATACCACATGATCAACTTCATCCACGAGTACGAACGCCGCAAGCCCAAACGGCACCCCGTGGGTATGACTTTCCAGTACTCCGGCGGCAGTAACGCCACGTTATTTGCCAGTCCCGCAGAGTGGATTTCGCCCAACCCTGAGGGAGGCTATCGCGACGACCCCCCAGTGGCGGACGGCTCCAAGGTGGTGCTCAACGATACCGACCATTTGTGGGGCATCGGGGGCAACCAGGCCTGGGTATGGAAGAGTTTCTTGCGCGGCCACAACCCCATCTTCATGGACCCCTACCGCGAAATCGGCCTCTTCTCGCCTGAGCAACCAGGCGGAGCCATGAGCCCCCAATGGGAGCCCGTCCGCCGCAGCATGGGCTACACCCGCCGCTTTGCCGAGCGGATGAACTTAGTCAAAGCGCGCCCCCTCCCCGAACTGGCCTCCACCGGCTACTGCCTTGCTGTTCCCGGCAGCGAGTACCTTGCTTATCTGCCCAGCGGTGGCGAAGTGACGATGAATCTTTCTGCCGCTCGAGCCCCCCTGCTGGCGGAGTGGTTCAACCCAACCACTGGCGAAACGATTCACGCGCCAGTTGTCCAACCTGGCCGCGAATGCAAACTATCGGCTCCCTTTGCTGGCGACGCAGTCCTGTATCTCAAGGCAGCCGCACCCCAAATGCAGAAATAACCACGATGACGCCCGGCCCCGAGGCTTCAGGCAACGCCGCAACGTCGCAATCGGCTCGCCTTCACAGCTTATCGAGGCCCTTGGCCCTCCCTCACCGCCCCGGAGAGAGGAGAACGACTAGGCCTGAGGCTACCTAAGCTCATAGACTCCGACGCCAAAGGCCGGCAGGGAGACGGCGGCACCGCGCAGCGGAGGCGAGAAGGGGGTATAAGGCCTCAAGGAGGTGGCCTCAGCCGCGGCGAGGTCCACGGACGCCACCCGTTCTTGGGCGACGGGATTGACGATAATCAGTAGCCGCTGGCCTCCGGAGACTACCAGAGCGCAGTCCACATCAGGCCCGTGGGCGATGCTGGTGGCTGGCCGTAGCCCCGTTACGTACTTCGGCCCCAAGTCCGCCAGGACGGGATTGAGCTCACGGTAAGAAGCAAACAACTCGGCGTTGTACGCAAAGCCCGACCCGCGCACTCTCCCCTCCTGGTCCGTGTAGGCGTCGCCGAAGGCATAAAACAGCAGGCCCGTGGCACCATGGTTGAGGGCGAGGAAGCTCATGCACCGCACTTGGGCAGGCGACGGCCATACCCAGCGGCTATCATCGGGGACGGGCGGCGGGTTGCGATGGGACTGTATCGCAACCCAAAGAGGCCCCGTTGGCCATTTCGCTCGCATCGCATCTACGAAATCCGCAACCATCTTCAGGCTCGTGGCCCCGCCTGCGCGAGGTATCGGGTAGGGATCGCAGCAGTAAATGTGGCACGCCTTGGTATACAGACCGAAGGAGGAGGGGTCGTTGAGACATACCAGCTGGGGATGGAAGGGGTCTGCCTTCTGGACGGCGTGGAACCCAGCCTCTACGACTTCCGGCCCGATGGCCGGATAAGGTTCATCCACCAGGTAGTGGCACAGCAAGGCGGGATGGGGTACAAGTTCGGAGGCGATGTTGGCCGCGCCTTCGAAATTCCGCCGACCCCCGCGAAGGTACTCGCTTAGCTCGGACAGTACCATCAGGCCCGCGGCTTCGGCGGCATCAAAAAAAGCACGCTGGTCAGCGGTCATGGTGGGCTGGTCGCCCCCGTAGATGGGCCCCGTGACGCAGTTGAAACCATGCTCGCGAAGGCGTTGGAAGTCGCCGGGGCCGACGTGGTAGGTGCCGATGGGAAAGAAGAGACGACCATTGACTAAGACTTGCTTGCCACGCACTTCAACTCGAGAGCCCGGCTCCCGACGCTCGTCTACCGTTACTTTTCTCTCCACAGATGCCACGGGCCGGCCCTTTTCCATGAGCACGAAGGTGAACGTGTGCACCCCAGGCCTGCCTGGGCCCTTTCTGGTCGGAAGAGACACCTTGAAGCCAGGCCCCCGTCGCGCCGGTGCCTCGCAGACCTTGACACCGTCCACGTAGGTGGCCACCTTCAAGGGCGCAGCCCCGGCCGGCATATAGGTCGTCACATCCATGGCCGGCCACGCCCCGCGCAGAAGGTGGTGCCCCCATATTCGTACCTCCAGCGGCGGAGGCACGACGAAGGTGGCTTCCCCTCGGGCCTCGGCACCCTCCGAAGTTCGCGCTGTCGCCTCGACGCGCACCGGTCCGCGGCATCGAAGGCGGAAGGGCACTCCCACCCTCCTGCGCTCCTTGGCACCCAGCGACAGCGACAGGTTTTCCTCTTGGCGGAGAGTTGGCGCCCCCTCAGCGCCCGCTGGCGTAACACTTACGGAGAGCCGCACCGATTGCTTCTCGTCCCGATAGCTAATCATGGTGACCGGAACCTTTCCTTCCCCTGGCAGCAGTGGGGAAGCAGGCGGCTCGACCACGACCACCATACCTTGGCGCACGCCTTGTGCCGCGGCCCAGATGTTGGCCACAAGGCTAGCGTCGTGGTGCCAAGTAGTGGTCACAACCAGCAGGCCTCGGCCCACCACAGCCGTCAGTAACACTGGCCGCCCCTCCCCACACTCCGCCGCCACCTCGTAGGCCGGCCCCCACGTCGTAAAGTGAGCCCAAAAGGGTTCGCCGCCCACAGGATTCGGTCGGGTGAAAATGTGGCCGCCACTCGTCGGGCGCAGGACAGTCTCCTTGCAAACTTCACAGCCAACCTCCAACCCTTCGCCGAGCAACGGAGGGACGGCCATATGTGAGCCGTAAGCCATGTCGGTGAGCACTAGACAGCCCCCGTCGGAAAGCCACTCCCGGAGACGGCCGGCCCACCGTGTGAAATCCTGCGGATCCCCATAGTTCCACAGCGATGTCGTGTAAATCAAGTCGTACTTCTCTAAGCGCGCAACCAAGGCGTCCAGGTCGGTGTTCCGATACTTGTCCACCGCCCACCCCAGCTCCCCGAAGGCCGAGTCGCAATCGGAAATCCCCCTATAATCGTTGTCCACCCCCGAACTGTACACAACGGCCACCCGCTCTGGCCCAACAGGAGCAATGACCGACAGCACGCACAGACCCAAGGACAAGGTCACCAGCACTGACTCGACTCCTCCCTCTGGGAATCATGAAAGGCCCTGCCACACCCCCACGCAGCCCTTGCCATTATAGCACCCGAAAGCCGCCAAGCTCGGAAGGTTTTCTGCAACCTGCCACCAGGTAAGCCGTCTTGGGGGCCTCCGCAGTGGTCCAGATTGAGCTGGCCCCCGCGCGGGCGGGGGTAAGGATTCTACGGCATACCGGCCCAGGATATTCCGGACCTCGTCCCTGCACGGGCGGGGGTCAGCCCCAGGTAGCTTGGCGACCTCCGTCCCTGTGGCTCGGGCCGGCTGGGATGGCGCGCGGCTTATTTCACGATGAGCACGCTGCACGGCGCCAAGCGGGCGAGGTTCTGGCTGGTGCTGCCCCAGACGCGCCCGAATAGCGCAGAGTGGCCCATGAAGCCCACAATGAGCAGGTCGAAG
>Ga0272448_1007137_pt1 | contig 11901 bp, 8 predicted proteins | sample YNPCB0191_FD_202220 | JGI IMG/M metagenome (GOLD analysis project Ga0272448, IMG submission 202220) | Hot spring sediment microbial communities from Yellowstone National Park, WY, United States - YNP-CB-019-1 | ecosystem: Environmental > Aquatic > Thermal springs > Hot (42-90C) > Sediment... | reverse complement strand
ATTCAGGGACTTCAGGGTGATGGCGTTCTTCACCGCTTCGGCACAGCAGACCCGGCTGCAGTAGGGGCGCTGCGCATTGCGCGACCCGACGCATTGGATCATCACCACTTCCTTGAGGGCCGCGGCCTTGGTCTTCTCCCGCGCCAGCATCCCCTCCAGTTCCAGCTGCGTCACGACCCGCGGGTCTTCCCCATAGAGGTATTCTTTGGGTTTGAGCTCTTCGCCCCCCGTGGCGACGATGGTGATGCCATGATCGAGCTGCTGGGTCAGCATTCGCGGCCCGACCATGAGGGTCGTCTTGAAGTTGCCCACGTAGCCGGAAAAATCGGTGATCAAGGCCTGGGTGTGAATATGGATCCGAGGGTGCCGGCTCACCCGGCCTCGCAATTCCTCGAGGAAGGCCTGGACATCCTTCCCGTCCAGGGTGGTGTAAAGATGCCGCAGGTTTCCCCCCAGTTCACTCTCCTTCTCCACCAGATGGACCTCGTAGCCCTGCTCGGCCAGCCCCAGCGCCGCCGTCATCCCCGAAAGTCCCCCTCCGATGACCAGACCTTTCGGGATCACCCCTTTGGCCACCATGTCGAGGGGGCGGATCAGCCGGGCATTGGCCACGGCCATGCGGATGAGGTCCCGGGCTTTTTGCGTCGCCCGGTCCTTCTCCTGCATGTGCACCCACGAACACTGGTCCCGGATGTTGGCCATTTCGAAGAGAAACCGGTTGAGGCCGGCCTCGCGTATCGTCTCCTGGAAGAGCGGCTCATGGGTCCGGGGGGAACAGGAAGCGACGATCACCCGGTTGAGCCGGTGCTCCTCGATGGCCTTCTTGATCTTCTCCTGCGTGTCCTGGGAACAGGTATAGAGGTTCTCATCGGCAAATACCACATTGCCCAGACGGGCGGCGTATTCCTTCACGGCGGGAACATCCACCACCCCACCGATGTTGTTGCCGCAGCGGCAGACGAAGACCCCGATCCGGGGCGCCTCCGCTTTGACGTCTCTGGGTTCCGGATAGACCTTCCGCGCGACCTGGGTTCCCCGGACCTCCGCGAGGACCTGGGAGGCCGCCGCGGCGGCTCCGCTCGCCTGGGCGACGGTCTCCGGAATGTCCTTGGGCCCCTGGAAGGCCCCGCAGACATAGATCCCGGGTCGGGAGGTTTCCAGCGGGCGGAGGATATCCGTCTTGGCGAATCCGTAGGCATCGAGATCGATGCCGATGTTTTTCGCCAGTTCACGGGTCGAGGCCGCGGGCACCATGCCCACCGAGAGGACGACCAAATCGAACTCCTCCTCCTGGATCTCCCCTTGCCCATCGAGATAGGTGATCCGCAGATTGCGGGTTCGGGGGTCTTCGGCGACGCGGGAGATGCTGCACCGCACGTAGCGAATGCCGTATTCTTTCCGCGCCCGCTCGTAATAGGCATCGAATCCTTTGCCGTAGGCCCGGACATCGATGAAGAAGATCGTCGGTTCAATCTCCTTCTCGTGCTCCTTGGCGATGATCGCTTCCTTGGTGGCATACATGCAGCAGACGGCCGAACAGTAGGGATGTTCGCTGTCGCGGCTTCCCACGCACTGCAGGAAGGCGATTCGCTTCGGGACCCGGCCGTCGGAAGGACGATGCACATGCCCCATCGTCGGCCCGGAGGCCGAGAGAAGCCGTTCGAACTGCAGGGCATTCATCACGTTGGCATAACGCCCCAGTCCGTATTGGGGGGCGCTGCGGGCGTCGTAGATGTCAAAGCCCGGCGCCAGAATGATGGAGCCCACCCGGACTTCCTCGATCCGCTCCTCCATCTCGTGATTCACAGCCCCAACGCCGCACTTGAAGTAACAGGAAAGACACTCGGAGCAAACCCCGCAGGAAAGACAACGCGCCGCTTCGGCCTTGGCTTGGGCTTCGGTGAGGGTCATCTCCACCTCGCGGAAGGAATTCCTCCGCTCGGAGAGGGGAATCTTGGCCGGTTCGGCCCGGGGGGCCAGGGCAATCTCGCCCTCCTCCACCCGCAGGGCGACTTCTTCCTTCTCCATCTTCACCACGGTCGGTTTCGGCTTCGCCGCCAGCCCTTCCCCCCGGAGGTAGCGGTGGATGCTCGCCGCGGCTTTGTGACCGGCCGCAATCGCCTCGATGACATAGGCCGTCCCGGTGGTGACATCGCCCGCGGCGAAAACCCCCGGCGGACCGGCCGCATAGGTTTGGGGATCGACCACGACGGTTCCCAGGCGGGTTCGGCTTACGCCTCCATCGGAGGAAAGAAAGGGGAGGCTCGGCCGCTGCCCGATGGCAAAGATGACGACTTCACAGGGAAGGACATGCTCGGTCCCCTTCGCGGTCTCGAGGGTGAGCCGCCCTTCCTTGTCGAACTCCATAAAGGTCACTTGCACGGCCTCGACCCCCGCCACATGCCCGTCTTTCTCGATGATGCGCTGGAAGGAGCGGCCGGGATGGATCGCAATCCCCTCTTCTTCGGCCTCCTGAATCTCGCGGGGGTGGGCCGGCATCTTCTCCCGGCTCTCCAGACAAGCCACATCGACCTTCTTCGCTCCCAGGCGCAGGGCCGTCCGGGCACAGTCCATGGCTACGTTTCCGCCGCCCAAAACGAGGACATGCCGCCCTGCGACCTTCCCCCGGGGGTCTTCGGCCGTGCCCGGGAAGAGACGGGCCTCTTTGAGGAACGAAGTATTGAGGAGAACCTCGGGAAGATTGGCGCCGGGAATGGGGAGCCTTCGCCCTTCTTGCGCCCCGGCGGCAATCAGAATCGCCTGGAACCCTTCCCGACGCAGTCGTTCCAGATCGTCCACCGGCGTGGAGAGGCGAAGGTCGATCCCCAGGTCGATGATCTCCCGGACTTCGCGGTCGATGATCTCCGCCGGGAGGCGATATTCGGGAACCCCGACGCGGAGCATCCCGCCGGCGACGGGTTGGGCTTCGAAGACCGTGACCGGGTATCCCATGTTGCGCAGATCCCGGGCGGCGGTGAGACCACAGGGCCCTGCCCCGATGACGGCTACCCGTTCCTCGAACTTCAGCGCAGGGGGTTCGGGCGGTTGGTAGGGCTGGGCGTACATCGTGTCGGCGACGAAACGTTTCAAAGCGGCAATGGCCAGGGGCTCGTCGACGAGGTTGCGATTGCAGGCCTCCTCGCAGCGATGATTGCAGATTCGACCGCAGATGCCCGGAAAGGGGTTATCTTCTTTGATGGTCCGCAGGGCATCGGCGTAGCGGCCTTCGCGGATCAAGGCGATGTAACCCTGGGCCCGCTGACCCGCCGGGCAGGCATCCCGGCAAGGGGCCAGGCCTTTCTTGTCGATGGCGAAGGCATTGGGCACCGCCTGGGGGTAAAGCTTATAGGCCGCCCGCTGCTGGGACATGCCCTCGTCGAAACGGCCCGGGATGATCACCGGGCACACCTGGGCGCATTCGCTGCAGCCGGTGCATTTGGAGACATCGATGAAGCGCGGTTTGCGGCGGACCGTGACCGAAAAATTCCCCGCCGTGCCTTCGACCTTCAGGACCTCCGTGTCGGTCATCAATTGAATATTGAGATGCCGACCGGTCTCCACCAGCTTGGGGCTGATGGTGCACATGGAGCAATCGTTGGTCGGAAAGGTCTTGTCCAACTGGGCCATGCGGCCCCCGATGGCGGTCGAGGACTCAACGAGAAAGACTTTGAACCCGGAATTGGCCAGATCCAGCGCCGCCTGCATCCCGCCGACTCCGCCGCCGACCACCATGACGGCGCCCGTCTTGGCGGAAGGAGAGGTATGGGCTTGTCGCTCTTGCATGATTCCCCTTTCTACAGTAACCCTTTGGCGGAAAGAAGCCCCCGGGGGTCCACGAAGTGCCGACGAAACCACCGGTGGGCCTGGGGAGATCCGAAGGAGAGCCCGATGAGTTCCGTAAAGTAAAGGATGGGAAGGCCGTAGGCCCGACCCGTCTCTCGGGCGATCTCTTCCTGCCGGGTGTCCAGATTCGCCTGGCAAAGCGGGCAGGCCACCACCACCGCTTCCGCGCCGGCTTCCAGCGCTCCATCCAAGAGTCTGCCCGTCAGGCGCCGGACAATATCCGTGAGGACCAGGCTTCCCCCGCAGCAATCCGTTTGATACGACCAGGGAATGGGCCGGGCCCCCAGGAGTTTCATCAGCCGCTCGAGCGCTACGGGATTCTCGGGCTGTTTCGCCTCCGTCCACTTGGGGGGGCGGACCCAAAGGCAACCGTAATAGCAAACGACCGTAAGTCCCTCGAGGGACCGTTTCTTGCGCGATGCGATTTTTTCCCGAAGGGCGGGCGCGGCCAGGAATTCCAGAAGGCTCAAGACCCGCAGGGTCCCCTTCGCTCCCGTCCCCCCCCGCGCTTCTTCCTCGACCTTCTGCGCGGCTTTGAGCCGACTGAAACAGGCCGCACAGGGAACCACCACATCCAACCCCGTTCTTTGGGCGATCACCAAATTCCGGGCGGCCAAACGAAGGGCCAAGGTCTCATCGGTCGAGTGGGCCGAGCTGGCCCCGCAGCAATTCCAGTCCTCCAGCTCGTGAAGCTTCACGCCGAGCGCTTCGCTCACTTCTCTCGTCGATTCGTCATACTCCCGGGCCGTTCCATGAAGGGAACATCCCGGGTAATAGGAAACCTCCACGGGACTATGCCTCTCTGCGATTCGGTTGGGGAAAGAGTTCCGCGATCTCCCTTCGCCGGCGGAGGCGCGAAGGCCAGATCTTCAATTTCCCCTTGAGAAACATCTTCCAGCCCAACTTGAGATCCTCGAAGAACTTCCCCGTCTTCGTCTTATACCGGGCCATCATTCCGAGCTCATGGACCCTTCCATGGGACCGGATCGAATCCAGGAAGGCTCGGTGGAAAAGCGCCACCTCCCGCTCGACCGGCATTCGGCCCTCGGCCAGCGCCACCTGGCGCAACCAATCCATCACCTTGGCGATATCGATCTCGTTGGGGCAACGGGTCGTGCAGGTGTAGCAAGAGGCGCAAACCCAGGGGGTTCGAGAGGACAAAACCCGATCCTTCATCCCCAGGGAGATCGCCTGCATGATCTGGTGGGGCTTGAGGTCCATGGCAAAGGCCACGGGGCAGCCCGCCGAGCATCGCTGGCACTGATAGCAATCCTGGACATGGAGATGGCCCCCCCAAAGACCGCCGTCGTGGGGGGTCCGGGAAATTTTTTCTTCCACCGTACGATCCAAGGCTTTCCTTTCGTTTCTTATGACTGGCCAGGGTGATGAAAGGATACCGCAAGAATATCCTTTGCTTCTATCATCCCCGGTTTCACCCACCCTTTTCTATGAGCTATATCATTTGAGCCCCAAACGCACCCCTCTCCCGCCACCCGTGAGGGGGGATCGGGGGAATCCTTCCAGACCGCCTACCTCTTCAGGAGCTTTTCCAAGCGGGCCAGGAGCAGTTTGGGATCGATGGGCTTATCGATGTAATCCTCGGCATCGAGGTCGAGGCCCATGCTCTTGGCGTAGCGGGTATGGGCAAAGTGCTCGCTGACGGCGGTGAGGATCAAGATGGGGATGGACCGCAGTTGGGGATCTTCCTTGATCTCTTTACAGGCCACGAAGCCGTCTTTGACGGGCATCATGATGTCCAAGATAATGGCATCGGGTTTTTCCGCTCGGGCCTTCTCGATTCCCGCTTGCCCGTCATAAGCCACCACCACTTGATGGGAGGCACTTTCCAGGGCCGCGCGAATCATATCGACCATATCGGGCTCGTCATCGACCACCAAAATCTTTGCCATGCAGGTCTCCCTTCTCGCTCGGGGAAGCGGCGAAGCTTGCGCGGCCGGCGTCTGAACGGATCTTTCCGGCCCGCCGCTCCCCGCTTTTCAGGCTTTTCGGATCAGGGCCGCAATCCGGCGGACCAATTCATTGGGATCCACGGGTTTGGCCATGAAATCCTCCGCCTCGATCTCCATCCCTTTGGACTTCGCGAATTGGGTGCGGCTGAAATATTCGGCCACGCCCGTCAATATCAAAATGGGAATATGGGCCGTGGCGGCATCCTCCTTCAATTCCTTGCAGGCCGTAAATCCGTCCTTTTCGGGCATCATGATGTCCAGGACAATCGCCTCCGGTCGTTCGGCCCGGGCCTTGGCGACGCCCGACTTCCCATCATAGGCCACCAGCACCTCAAACTGCCGCTCCAAGGCCATTTTCATCATCTCCACCACATCGGGCTCGTCATCGATCACCAACACCCTTGGCCGTCTCTCCATGGCAGGCCCTCCTTCAGGCCCCGGCGATCCTATCCCGCCTGGGATGGGTTCTCATCCTTGAGGGTCTTCGGGATCGTGAAAATGAAATTGGCCCACTCTCCTTCTTGGGACTCGGCCCAAATTCTTCCCCCGTGACGCTCCACGATCTCCTTGGCATTGAAGAGGCCCAGACCCGTTCCCCCCCGGCGCCGCTCCAAATCTCCCGTCAGGCGCGAGAATTTCTCAAACACCTTGGTCAGCTGCTCCTTGGGGATCCCCCGTCCTTCGTTCTTCACATAGAATCGAAATTCTCCGGGTTCCTCCCGGAAGCCGCACCAGATCGTTCCCCCTTCCCGGCCGTATTTGATGGCGTTTCCGATGAGATTGCTGAAGACGATGCGCAAAAGGACCGGATCGGCCTCGATCTCCACCCGGCGGAAGGCCTCTTCATTCTCAATCTTCACGGTCATCCTGCGGCTTTCGAGCGTGTGTTTCTCGTCCTCCAGAATGGGCTGCAGGGCCTCGGAGAAAACACCGAGCCGGACCTTATTCACTTCCAGCCGCCCGGCTTCGATCCGGCCGAGCTGGAGATATTTCTGCACCATGTTGATCAGGGCATTGACATTGCGCAGCATCGTCGAAACGGCCTGCTTTTGCTGGGCAGTGGAGAGGTCTCCCAGGGACTGGTCTTGAAGCATGATGAGATACCCCTTCAGCACGCCCAGGGGCTGCATCAGCTCATGGGTGACGAAACCCAGCATCTCCAGGTAATGGCGGTTGAGATCCCGGAGCCTCTGGTTCATCTGATGGAGTTGGTCCATCGTGGCCCGCAGGGTCTGGACCATTCCGTTGAAGGACATGGCCAGATGGCCCATCTCGTCCACGGACGAGATGCGCACCTCGTGGGAGAAATCCCCGCTGGCGATCACTTCCGTGGCGCGCACCAGTTCCCCCACCGGCCGGGTGATGGACCGAGCGATCAGATAGGAGAGAAAGAGAACCAAAACCAAGCCGATGAAGGCAATGCCCAGGAAACTATAGATCACCCGATGACGCAGATCCGTGTAAGGCTTCTCCAATGTCCCTACGTACAGAATGCCGATAATCTCCCCCTTCAAGTTTCGAATGGGGTCGTAGGCGGCGATGTACCAGTTCTCGACCACGAAGGCCCGGTCAATCCAGCTCTTGCCGTTCTCCAGCACATGGTCATACACATCACTGGCGATCCGCGTTCCGATGGCCCGCTGTCCGCTTCGATTCCGCACATTGGTGGAGATCCGCAGATCCCATTGAAAGATGGTCGCGGTTCCCGTCTCGATCCCTCCATACCGCTCCCCTCGAAACACCACGTCCTTGATCTTATCCACGATTTCGTAATTGCGGTTGAGGAGCGTCCCGCCGTAGATCACGCCCCAGACATTGCCGTGCAGGTCCAGGATCGGAACGGCCGCTTTGAGCATCATTCCCGCCGTCTCACGGGTTTGCGGCCGGGTTTTGGCCTTGGGCGTGGGCACGAATTCCATGTAGGCCTGTCGAACCAGCTCCGGACCCTCCAGGGCTAGCATTTCCTGGGGGACGATCTCCGTCGAGGCCACGCTCTCCTTTTGCAGGGCCCGGCGCACCGATTCGTCATTGCCCTGGTAATCCCCCTTCTGATAGGGGGGACGCGCCCGGGCAATCACCACGCCACTTCGGTCCGTCACCGTCAGCACATCCAGACCGTAATCCAGCCGGACCCGTTCGAGGGCCATCCGAAGGGCCTCCCCGTCTCGGCTCATGGCGGCCCGAAGCACCAAATCCCGTTTCGATGTTAGATCCAACACATCCCGAATCCGGTTCAGTTTCTCTTGATACACCAGCCAGGCCGAAGCCATATCGTGGCGCACCTTCTTTTGGGCCTCGGTGATGATGGTGGTTCCGACCATGTGGGTCCCGATGACCAGCGATGCCGATCCCCCCGCCAAGACCACCAACAGAAAGCTGAAGACCAGCTTGGCCCGCAGGGTCTGAAAACGGAACCGTCCCCCCAATTTCAGCTTTTCCCACACCCGTCGTTCCGATCCCTGGCCTCGGCCCGAAGCCTCGAGGAGCTCCGCTCTTACAGGCGCGCCGCATCGAGCACCGCCGGAACTTTCTTTTCCCAGCCGATGGGCATGAGATGAACGCCTTGGCAGAGCCCCCGAAGCCCCCGGATGAGCTCGGCGGCGATCTCGACGCTCGTCTTGACCCGATCCGGGGCCGTGGCCATCTTTTCAATGAGCGGCTCCGGGACGAATACGCCCGCCACATTCTTATTCATGAAGCGGGCCATCCCGGCCGATTTCAGAAGTATAATACCCGCCAGGACCGGAACTTTCAATGGGGCCACCCGCTTCATAAACTTCTCAAAGGCCGAAAGGTCAAAGACCGCCTGGGTCTGGAAAAAAGACGCCCCGGCCTGGATCTTTTTCTCCATCTTGAGGATCTGGGCCTCGACGGGGTTCCCCCCTGGATTGACCACCGCCCCGACGAAGAATTTCGGCGCTCCGGAAAGAGGATTGCCCACCATGTCGGTTCCCGACTCCAATTTCTTGATGATTTGGATGAGATTCACCGCGTCCACATCGAATACGGGCTTGGCCTGGGGATGATCCCCCAGCGAAGCATAATCGCCCGTGAGGGCCAGGACATTGCGAATCCCCAAGACCGCGGCCCCCAAAAGATCCGATTGGAGGGCCAGGCGGTTGCGATCCCGGCAGGTCATCTGCAAAATCGGCTCGAGCCCCCTTTCCTGCAAAAGATGGCAGACCGGAAGCGATCCCAGGCGCATCACCGAGCTTTGAAGATCCGTCACATTGATGGCGTCGACGCGCCCCCGCAGAAGCTGGGCGTCCTCCATCATCTCGGTGATGTCGGTGCCCTTGGGAGGGCCGATTTCGGAGGTCACGACGAACTTCCCGGCGGCCAATTTTTCTTGAAGTCCCATCTCTCCCTCCTTCCCTATTGGACCCGATCGAGGGCCCACCGTGCGGAAAGCCGCAGGCCCTTGGGCGGCAGCGCCTTGCTGTGGTCTTTGGGCTCCCGGAGCTTGCGGAGTCGGTCGAGTTTGCCCAGCTTTTCCAGCCGCTCGTAGATGAGCCGCCATCCGCAATCCATCTCCGAATCCACCTCGCATTTCCCCTCTTTCGTCGTCCCCCCGCAGGGACCATTGAGGAGGAATTTGGAGCAGGCCGTCAGCGGGCAGATGCCTCCCGTCGCATCGAGGACGCAGTCCCCGCATTCGGCACACCGTTCGGCCCCCTGCCATTCGCCCCGCGATCCGCCCAAGGAGACGGTGTTGCAGGCCGGGTGGGTCAGTTTGGGGCTGACGGCGGCCACGGCTTGGACGCCCACGCCGCAGGTCATGACCAGGATCGAATCGGCGGCCTGAACCTCCCGGGCTTTGGCCCGGAGGCGGGATTGGATGAGCGCCTTCTGGCAGAGGAAATCGACGACCGAATATCCAGTCACCCGCTTTCCCGCCTTTTGGAGCTTCTCCTTCATCTCTAAGACCTGGGGCTTGCCGCCGGTCCCGCTCGCCTCCGCGCAACCGCTGCAGCCCAGGATGAAAATCTTCTCTTCTCCTTCCAGCGACCGGAGGATCTCTTCCAAGGGCTTTTGCTGGGATAACAACATGGGCGCACCTCCCTTAAAGAATCCGCACCCGCCCCACTTCCGTACCTCGGGGGGTGATCAGATGAACGGCACAGGCCAAACAGGGATCGAAGGATCGAACGATCCGGGCGATCTCGAAGGGATTCGCCTCATCCTTCACCCGAGTGCCGATCAGGGCCTGTTCGATCGCTCCGGGATTCCCTTGGTCATCGGCCGGAGAGGCATTCCAGGTGGTCGGGACCACACACTGGTAGTGGGCGATCTTCTTCTCCCGGATTCGCATCCAATGGCCCAGCGCCCCCCTCGCCGCATCGATGATCCCCACCCCCTCGGCTTCATCGGGGATCTCATAGGGAACGAACGTGGGCTCGCCAGGCTTCAGCGCCAGAATCCATTCACCCATGGAATCGGCCAGATACTTGGCGGAAAGGGCCCGGGCGGCATGCCGCCCCAGAACCGAGAAGAGGGCTTGGGGAGAAGCCTTGAAATGGGCCAATGTGGAATCCACCAGGGATTTGACCTTGGGATTCCCGCTGGCATAGGTGGTGAGCATCTGGGCCAGGGGGCCGACCTCGTACACCCGACCGCCGTAGCGTGGCGCTTTGATCCAGGAGTAGGCCCCGGGCTTCTTCGCCGCCGGCTCCGTCCTCCCTTGGGAAGGGTGAAGCTGAGAAGCCGAATTTTCGTACCAGGAATGCCGGATGTGCTCTGTGATCTTTCCGAGATCGAGCGGTTGCAGTTTGAGATCGGCCGAGACCGTCCCCTGCTGGAAGAGCCTCTGGCGCGAGGCATAATCAGGGCTTTTCCCGTCGAGGTCATAGGCCCCGTAGGAGAGGAAATTCCTGCATCCTCCGCCAATCTGAAAATAATCCGGATAGGCTTCGGCGACGGCGAGCACATCCGGAAGGTAAACCTGATCGACGAAGGCGCGCAGCTCATTGAGCCGCCAGAGAAGGGAGGCCATCTTATCCACCGTCGGAACCTCGGCCATTCCCCCCGGGACGATCGAAGCGGTGTGAGGGATCCTTCCCGTCAGGAGGGCCACGGCCTCATGCCCCTTGCGGCGGATCTCCAGGGCCTTCACATAATGGGCGACGGCCCCGCGGTTCACCGCATCGGAGAGGCGATAGTCGCCTTCGTAGCGGGGAAGGAAAGGCCCCAGGGCCCCCCGTTCGATGAAGGCGCGCAACGACCGCAGATCGCTGTCGCTCCCCTCATATTTCGCCACCCTGGCCACATCGACGTAATCCAGGGCGGCCAGATGATAGAAATGAAGGATGTGGTCTTGGACGACATGGAGGCCAGCCGCCAGATTCCGCAGGATCCGTCCATTGTCGGGGATTTTGTCGGCCAGCCCGAAGGCGCTGTCGAGGTTGAGGGTCGAGGCCATGGCGTGGCAGAGGTTGCAAACCCCGCAGATGCGCTGGGTGATGATCTGGGCATCCCGGGGGTCCCGGCCCTGGAGGATCGTTTCAAAGCCTCGAAAGAGCATCCCCGCGCTGCGGGCCTCGCGAATGATCCCCCCCTCCACCACGCATTCGATCTTCAAATGCCCTTCAATGCGCGTAAACGGATCAATGATGATCTTCCCCATCACCCGCCTCCTTATTTGGATGGTTTCGAGGGAGCCTCGATGTCGATGGTCTTCACATAGAGGGGAGACAAGAGGTCGGGAAACTCCGGTTGGGTGCAACCGTGGCATCCTCCGCCTGAGCCCACGCACCAGTTGACCCCCGTATTCCACAGACGGATGGGGCAATCGGCGTAAGTGACGGGGCCCTTACACCCCAGCTCCAGGAGACACCCCGCATCGCCGTGCTGCTTGGCGAATTTTCCTTCGTCGAAATAGGCCCGCCGAGGACAATTTTCGTGGATGAGCTTTCCATAGAAGGCCAGGGGACGGCCGAAATCATCGAGCTCCTCCGCCTTTGGAAGTCCATAGAGGAGAAGGCTCGCCACCGTGCCGATGAACCAATCGGGGTGGGGGGGACATCCGGAGATATTGATCACCGGGGTCGAAATGCCCTGATCGGCAAAGATCGAGGCCAACCCTTTGCAT
>Ga0272448_1007133_pt1 | contig 11904 bp, 16 predicted proteins | sample YNPCB0191_FD_202220 | JGI IMG/M metagenome (GOLD analysis project Ga0272448, IMG submission 202220) | Hot spring sediment microbial communities from Yellowstone National Park, WY, United States - YNP-CB-019-1 | ecosystem: Environmental > Aquatic > Thermal springs > Hot (42-90C) > Sediment... | reverse complement strand
ACCTCATCAATGCATTTACTCAAACCCCTTCTTCTTCCCCCACCCCACCGTATCCTGCGTCCACTCAAGAATAATGCTCTCCTGCTTTTTGTTTATAATTCCCTTTGCAGTTGCTCTTTTCACAAGAGTGCTTATATCTGTAAGTGGAATCAGCTCTACCCCCTCCTGCCTGAACCCCTCCTCTGCTTTCGGCATCTGGTATGTGAATATCACAACACAGTGAGTTGGGTTGGCGCCAGCTGCTTTCACCGCTCTTGCAGTATGCAGAGAGCTCCCTCCCTGGCTCACCAAATCCTCAATCACCACCACCCTCGCTCCTTTCTCTAGCTTACCCTCAATTAAGTTCTGCTTCCCATGATCCTTTTCCTCCTTTCTCACATACACCATTGGTTTTTTGATTCTGTCCGCGAGCCAAGCTGCATGCGGTATCCCTGAGGAAGCAACTGCTGCAAGGCAATCGACATTCTCCAAACCAATTCTCTCCCTCATTACCTTTTCAAACGCATCAATTACCTCCTCCCTTTCCTTCACATACGACATCAGCAACCTGCAATCGGTGTATATTGGGCTCAGGATACCTGAGGCATACCTATACGGCTTATCCGGGCTGAGGGTAACAGCCCCAATCTCCAGCAAAATATCTGCAATTCTCTCCTTCATGCTACTCCCTCCATTTATAATATTCCTCCAAACTCACCTTTTTCCCATCCTTCAACCTTGCAAACTCCCCAAACTCCGTCATTTTTGAAAGCTCTTTTGATGAAAAAACAGGCCCATCAGCACACACCCGGTAACCATCCACCGCGCAGCTCCCGCAAACCCCAAACCCACAGTGCATATACCTCTCCAAGGAAAGCTGGCACTCAACTTTACTCTTTCTGCAGATTTCAAAAACTTTTTTCAGCATCCTCTCCGGCCCGCACCCATAAACAACATCCACCTCCCCAATCACCTCTTCCAGCAAATCAGTTGCAAACCCCTTCCTTCCAACTGAGCCATCATCCGTTGCATACACAACCCTTCCAACCCTCTCCATTCTTTTTCTGAAAATCAATTTTTCTTTGCTTGAAGCGCCTATTATGATTATTGGTTTTTTCTTAGCAATCTTCTCTGCCAGAGGAGCAAGCGGCGCAATCCCAATTCCCCCTGCAATTATGCATGGTTTCTCCCCAACTACATCAAACCCATTCCCATACGGACCTCTCACTCCCACATAATCTCCTTTTTTCAACTTAAAAATTTCCTCTGTGAACTTCCCTCTTCTCTGCACAGTTACCGCCGCTTCCCCGTTCAGATAAGAAAGCGCAAGCGGTTTCTCATCCACTCCTGGCAACCAAACCATAATGAACTGCCCAGGAATCGCACCAGGCACCCCCCTCTCAAAAAAAACCGTTCTAACCTCCTCGCTCTCCTCCACAACTTCCCTCACCTTGTTTGAAACTGGCATATCACTCATGGGCAACACCAACCAACTCCATCACACTTCCATACCCGTTCTCCTCCATCCAAACCTTCATCTCCTCACAAACCTTTCTGAAAACATCAATTCCCCTGTAGTAAACACCACTTCCAATTCCCACCGCAGTTGCGCCTGCCTGCATCATCTCTATCGCATCCCTGCCCTCCGTCACCCCTCCAATTCCAATTATAGGTATCTCCACTGCCTCGTATATATCGTAAACGCACCTCACTGCAATCGGCCTTATCGCAGGCCCAGAGATCCCCCCTCTTTTATAACCAAGCACCGGCTTTCTCGCCTCAATGTTGATCAACATCCCTGGCCCAACCGTGTTGATTGCGGAAACTGCATCCGCTCCTGCCTCCTCACATGCTTTTGCAACTCCAGCAATATTCAATGCCTGTGGGGTGAGCTTTGGCATCACAGGCACTCCTCCGGCAACATCCTTCACAGCTGAAACAACCTCCGCCGAAAGCTTCTCGCTGCAGCCAAAAATCATCCCCTCTGCCTTTGTGTTTGGGCATGAAATATTGAGCTCAATCGCAGCTGGTTTGTATCTTGCAACTGCTTCCGCAATCTCTCTGAACTCCTCCACAGACGCTCCATAAATGCTGACAAAAACAGGCGCTTTCACTTCCTTCATTCTCGCAAGCTCCCCCTCCATATCCCTGTAACCAGGGGAGGGCAGCCCAACCGCATTTATCATCCCCCACTCATACGCCAAAACAGTTGGGTTCCTATGCCCACCTCTCACCCTTGGGCCGATTGATTTAAATGTAACCGCTCCTGCTCCCTCCTCAACAACTCTCTTCAGCATCTCAACGTTCACTCCCAAAAAACCAGATGAGAGCACGGTGGGATTTCTCATCCTCGCTCCGCAGAATGAGACAGATAAATCCATCAGTTCACCCTTACAATTATCAAAAGGAGAGAATAAAAGCTTTTTCAAAGTTCTGCATACCTGAGAATTTCCATTTTCTCCTCATGCGTCAGCTTCTTGCTCCGCACCACATTCTCCTTAAAATCAGCGTTGAACTTCTCCTCCTGCGCAGCGTTGCTGCTGAGGAATTTCAGGCGAATGTTATGCCTCTCCAGATGCTCATTCCACATCTCCATTACCCGCTGCTTCTCCTCAGAGCTCATTCCAACACCAATACACTATGCATTCCTCCCCATATAATACAATGGGTTCATTACGAGCTTGCAACTAATCCAATTAACTCTCCTGAAACCTGTCACTCTTCTCCACTATTTACTACTCATCAAAACTATACGGCCTTACTTCCTCAAAGCTCACCACGAAGTTCTTCTTTTGGCATCTCTCCAGCTTCTCCCTTGCCCTGCTCTGCAGATTTCTTAAGGAAGCTATGAAAAGAATAACCTCCCTTCCCCTCCCTCTTTTTTCAGCTTCTTCTGCTCTGCTGAGCAGAGACTCCACCTCCTCCTCTGATACCTCCTCTCCCCACTTAACTTCCCCCAAAACCAGATATTTTGAGTTCACCCCAATTGCGTCAAACTGGGCATCGCCCCATGTTGTTTCCGCCATTCCATAAGGAGGGACGATAAAACCAGCGTGATACAACGCATCCCTCACCCTCTCACTTGCAAACCTTTCCATCTTCTCCACTTCAACAATTTTCCCATTTTCAAGAAGAACCTCCTGGTAGTTGCCCGTGTACTCCAGAGCAGAAAGCACCTTCCTTCTCAGAACAGAAATTGGATCCTCTACTTCCTGCTTTACTTCAACAGGCTTCTCCTCCTTCACCACCATGTTTTTTATAATGGCGAGGAGCCCCACCATACCACCTCCGAAGCGACCTTTTACTGGCTGGCGAGTAGAATTTTATAGAAAGATATATATATAACTTTCGTTTTTTTAGACTGATTATTATTTTTTATACTCAATAAATTATAATACACAGAATACTATTTAAAACACTACAAACATAATCTATTCTGGGTGAACATGGGGAGACGAGCAAACAACCAGAGCGAGCAGAAATGGCGCCACCTCCAGGTGCTGGTGAAGCCTCAAAATCAGGCAATAATCCACCTGCTCAGTGACGGCAAGCCCCGCATGCCAGTGGAGATATGCCGGGAACTGAAGAGGTTTCCCAAAGCCACTCTATATTTAGCAATGAAGGACTTAGCCAACCAAAAAATTCTAACTCCGATGATAATTGAAAATAAAACGAAACCTTGGAGAACCCTAACTGAACTACTTGGCTACACCTTAAATAAAGATGTTTATAAATTAATAAAAATTCTTGATGAAGCCGAGGAACAAGCTAAAAAAATAAATAAATAATAGCTATTTTTTTGAAACTACTATATACGCATAATCACCTTCGATTATTTTGTCAATTCTCAACATTGCTTGTTTATGCAAATTTCTTATTTCCGTCTTATCCCACCTATGCGAGCCAAAAACCTTTTTATCGCCCACGTAAGCAGCTATATCCTGATTCTCATCATCATACGTAATTATCGGGGGGCTACCGAATATTTCAACAACAGGATCCCATATCCAATTTTGAAAACTATAATCTATCAACTCCAAATATTTCATGATATCATATCCTCTCGGTCTTAGATGTGGTGGTATCCTTTTAATTGCATTTCCATTTATCCTCATGTCCTGAGGTAATTTGTATAACATCAGAACTAACCTATCCTCCCCGCCCATAATCCTTCTAACTGCATTTAAAACCCGTAGTCTATCTCTGGGAGGAAAGTTCCCCAGAGTATTAACCAAACAGATGAATATCTTGGGCGTAACCGAACCTCCAATCAGCTTCTCCGTCTTACTTAAATTTCTAAAGTCCTCCTGTACCAATATCACCTTTTTTGAATATCTTTTTGCTATACCTTTGCAAAAATCCAGCATGGGTTTTGAGAAATCTATCCCCACTATACTTGCTACATCCTCAATTTTTTCAAGCCACTCCAACTCTCTTCCCGGTCCTATCCCCAAATCTATAATAATTTTTTTACTTCCCGGATGGTACTTTTTGATAAAATCAACCAAATGCCTTTCGTCTACAACATCCAATTTCTTTTGATATGCCTTATAAAATGCTTCCGGTGCTTTAACTGACTTATACAAGTCAACCCATTCATATCTCCCCATATAATCACTTCAGATGCTTAACAGGCAATTTAACATTTTTAACATATTCAGTTGCCGAAGGCACTTCAACAGGATCGAAAACCCACTTCCCTTTTAACTCGAACGGCCGTATACTCCATATCTTCTCTATCCAACCTTGTTTGATCAAATTCTCTCCAAATTCTTGATACTCATTTAAATCTTGTGTCGTGAGTATTAACAACAAATCCCATTCCGTTCCTTGTAAAGCATAAGCCTGCCGCACTATACTTATCCCCATTCTCTTCTCTGTTTCAATTAATCTCTCCACAACTTCGGTCCACCCCCGGGGGTAGTCGATTTCAACTCCCACTACCGGCGGTGATAAATTAGCTTTGATAAATACTATAAGATATTCATCCCACAATTTAATCGGGTCAATAAGTGCAGAAGAGGTTTTCAACAATATGCCCTTCTTCCTTAGAATCGAAATCCGATCTCTTACTTCATGCGGATCTATTTTCAATTTTTTGGCGATCCCATCTATTTCCTGTTCACTGAGATCTCTACCACTTATAAGCAGACTCATTATCTTGAGGTCTATTTCATCAATCTTTTCTTTAATTATTTTCTTCCAAAGACCCATATCTTTAATTTATACTACGCCACATTAAAAATCTTTCTACCTACAGTTCACTTGTTCGTTTTCTAAGAGTCATTTGTTGAAACTCAATACCAAATCGCATCTCCTTCCCAGACTGAGAGCACTACCTCAGGTATGCCCAAATTCAACCAAGAGGCTTAGCTACGAACCCTCTTCTTTCCAGACCCTTCAAATCACTTTCCAACCACTCTCCGCCAATTGGAGTTTGAATAACTCTTCTTAATTCCTTTTCCAACCTTTCTTTATTTATGTAGTCTGCATACCTTCCAACAGATTCAGAACGAATTTTTATCAACTCACCATCCAAACTAAAATCTGCGCTAAACCTCAGAAAAACATCCTCCTTAAGTCCCGCCAATCTCCGTTCCTTTCCACTTATCTTCAACTGCCAGTTTATTTTTTTATCATGTCCCAGAGAAATCATAGTTTCCTTTTTCCCTTCCTCATCAACTACCCTGCCCACCAACACAAATCTGTTCTCTTCTAAACTATGCGGTTCTTTTTTGAGGGCTATTCCAAAAACTGATGCCTCACCCCTTACTAAAGGTTGTTTTAACTCATGCACAGTATACATACTCCACTTTCGTATTTAAAACTATTGTGCATCCCACATACGAATTTATTTATACCTCTCTACTATTATACTTAATCGATCAGTATGCCCGAAGAAACAATGTTAAGTGTTTTAGAGGATTTATTAAGAGAGGATGACGTGTTAGCTGTGATGCTTGCCAGAAAGAATGAAATTTCAGTGACACCAGCACCCGATAAATTTAAACTTAAAGATCCTGCCATATTCACTCTCTTACAATCAACAATGAATGAATTTTTTGCCGTAATAGAAAAATTTTCAGAACAAGGATTGGACAAAGTGTATTTTGAACTGGGGGAGTATGAGGTGATGTTTTTTCTTATTTCTGGTGATACCGCCTTGGTGGCAGTAATACCAGCTTTAGCTAACAAAGGTCTATTAGAAGTAGAGATGGAGAATTCAAGAAGGAGCATTAAGAAACTTATAATCGGTGGAAAAATATGATGGATTTTTCCGTAGGTATGAGCAGAAATTGGGATGGATTTGATGCCGGAGAAGAGGTAGCAATTAGAACACTAGAAAAATTAGAAGGAAATCCAAAATTTCTGCTGTTATTCTCAACGTATCACTACTTAAAAAACAGAGAATTTGAGAAGATTTTGGAGGGTGTCCATACTCACGTATCACCGAAGGTCCCATTAATCGGTGGGAGCATTGCAGGGTTTATAACTCGAGAAGGCTGTTACACACGTGGTGTCTCAGCAATGTCTTCGTCTTATGAAAATATGGATGTAGCAGTTGGAATAGGGAGAAATACTAAATTAACTCCTCAGAAAGCTGGAAGGGACTGTGCGGAGCAGATTAAAAACGAATTAAAATACTCGAAATTCAAACAAAAATTTTTCATTACCATAATATCCGCAGCCGAAGTACCTAATCTTCCATTAATCGGGAAAAAAAAAGTTGTTAATGTTTTTGGGATAAATTTTTTCCTTAAATTTTTTAATGAAATATGTGCGCTAACTCAGATCGGTATAGGTAGAGACGATACAGTATTTGATTCTTTCTCTAAGGAACTAGAAGGATTCATTGGTATTGGTGGAGCTTCTTGTGATAATCTGAGTATGGAAAAAAACCGTCAATTCTTTATGAATTCCGTAGTTTCTAATTCAATAGTAAGCATTGGTGTAAGTTGTGATAAAGAAATAATCGTAAATACCTCATTTGGTCTATCACCTTATGGAAAAAAATTCAAAATTGATAAATTATCCGGTGGAGGTTATGTTCTAGAGAAAATAAACAATCAACCTGCCGTGGAAGAATATTTAAATATAATGGGGTGGACCCGAGATGTACTAGACGAAAGGCTATACCGTAAAGTTTTCTATTACCCATTTGTTCAAGAAAATTCAAAAAAACTTTTACAGCCAAAAATGCTTGCCTTAGTATATGGAAATAAATTTGTATGCGCAGCTAAGCCCATAGAAAACAAAAGTGCAGAGATATACATCTCCTCAGGAAACTCTCTATTAAAGTCCATAAATGATTTATTTACATCACAAAAATGTAATTCTGCTTTCTTAGTATCCTGCGGCACTCGATTAGAAACACTAGGAGCCAACGCATATTTAATCAAAGATCTCCTAGATAAAAAAATAAAAGGTGACTACCTCACCATATACGTCGGGGGGGAGTATTCAAAACTGAATGAATCAGAAAGAGCGTTTATGTACCAAAGTGATAACGCCATACTACTTCCATAGCTCATGCAAAATACACTCTTCAGAAGCATTATAAAATTTTCTAGGATTTTTTAGGGCTCCGGATAAAAATCCCAACATAATTAAATGTTTCTTCTTACCTTTCAAGTTAGATATTTCGTTAACTATCTCAGCTTTAAATGACGAATCACGTAGAGGGAGAACTTTATTTATATTTTTGTGGTAAATTTGATTAGATACGTCCCCTGATTTAACAAGTCTTGCAGCAACATCCCCGCAAATTATCGCAGGTAAAAAACCTTCGACAAAAGGTCGAATGTTATGGCAGACGGAATCGCCCACGAACACAACATTCCCATAAATCCACCGATCTGAATTAAAATTAAACACAGCTTTCTTACTTTTTTCTATAACATATTCTGCGTCACGCAACTGTTCGTTAACCGATCTTACCTCCAAAAACTCACCCCAAAATTCCTCTGCTTTCTTACCCCTACTGCCCACACCTACATTTGCAATTCTTTTTGATTTAGGAAAAATATATGCATACGCTCTTGGTGCGAAGTCGCCCACATATATCTGCTCAAAGTGAGGTTCGTTTAGTTTTAGGTTTCTCATCTCCCATGAATAGACATCAACATAGTCTTTGTATTTCGCCTCGTTCAACCCCAGAATACCCATAACTGTAGATTCTGCACCATCTGCGGCAATAACAATTTTTGGTTTTACATACTTCCTAACATTCCTAATACGTATCTCAGCTTCTTTTACTAAAAAATCATGATCATATTTCAAATCCAGCAATTCAGAGTTATTCTCAACCATTGCCCCCTTTTTAATAGCACTTTTAATTAGCCAATTTTCAAATATTACTCGATTTATGGCATATCCGCTCCATTCCCTACCTTTGACCTTAATAACTTTACCCTCCCCCTCAAATTTCAAACCATCTATCCGCCAGATAAGTAACCTTTTTGGGATTTTAAAAGGTATTTTAGGAAGTAGGTAACTGCCAATGCCCTCTGCACACTGTACGGGCACCCCAAATTTCTTTTTTTTATCGATACATAACACTTTCAGTCCCAGTGAAGCAGCAGTTCTTGCAGCGCTTGCTCCTGCGGGTCCAGCCCCGACAACTAAAATATCACATTCCATAGACCCACCTAAAACATTCTAATCATATGCTTCATTAGACCTAAGAGTTTAGGTTGTTTTATTAAAGATTTGGCTAATGAAAGAGGGTACTTAACCGGATTGTCCAGAAAATCATCTATGTCATCAACCTCATACGAAATACTGTTTAAAGCACTTATCAATCTATCGAAATCCTTATTCTCCAAAGAATCAAAAACCAACCTCATTTTCATTCCAAACCTAATATCCGGTAGCAAGTTTCTGGCTATCCTCATTTCATACTCTTCCTGTACTTTTTCACATCCTTCACTGAGATTATCTTTTATGGTTTTAGCAGCCCAATATCCAGAGTAAATAGCTTGGTTCACCCCATAACCGAAGAGTGGGTCTAACAATCCAGCCGCATTACCAACTAATAAAACATTCCTATAACTCCTTCTATCTAATTCAAAAGATTCGCAACCCCCAACAAAGTATTTTTTATTGCTTGATTTTCTGAAAATATCTTTCACATACTTGTTGTGAGTAACAAAATCCCAGAAATACGTATCTATACCAATCCCCTTTGGTTTGCTATAGTTCATAACTACTGATGCAACTCCCAATCCTTTCGAGCTTTTGCTCATAAAAAAATAACCACCTGGCAGTATGTGTCCATCAAAAAAAACATGGGTCAGCCTAGAAGGCATATTCAAATTCTCAGCCGTTATACCAAAACCCTCAAGGTATACACTATGTCTCTTCCTTATCCTAAGTGGCAAACTAGCTAAAACATTTGATCGAGATCCATCAGCACCAATAATTATAGAAGATTTAATCGCAACCCTTCTCCCACCAATTTTAAAGTTTACTGTTTCAACTCCATTACGTCCTTGCTTCAAATCAATATCACCAGCATTAGTGAATACCTCACACCCAAGATTTAAAATATGATTAAGAGCTATTTTTTCGAAAGAGCCCGCATCTCTACCTCTTTTTATGAATAAATCTACAATTTTAGAATTTAGTAAAAACGAACTATTCGGTGAAAGCCACTTGGATTTTTTTGATTTATCAAATATATGAAGCTTCAAGTCACTTAAGATATCCTTTATCCTTGCATCTACTGTTATATCAATTTTTCTATAAGGAAAACCCACCGAGGCTTGTTTTTCAATTAAAATCGTATCTAAACCTTCCTTACTAGCTTTTTGAGCTGCAACTAGACCTGCCACTCCCGCCCCAATAATCAAAACATCACATCGCATAAAAACCACCTAAAACTCCTTAAGCAGGAATTCACCATTCATCTCTCCCATCCCATTTTCTCCAACTCCCACCTCAATTTCCTTTACAATTATCTCATCTGGCGTATCCATAACCAAAAATTCAAATCTGCTCCTTAATAATCTATTAGCATATCCACCAACAAGATGATAGAACAAGTCAAATAAGAAGAAGGCGATGAAGTAGATTGGCTCAAACACACCAAAAATCACTAGCAGCCCCATCACCACCTCCATGCTTATCCTGTAATGGAAGAATGTTTTCAAAAACTTTGAATTTATCAACCCCAAATCCGCTCTGTTGTTGCCTACCTCATCAACAATACTCGCAAAGACAAGCATGGCCGTAGGCAACCAATTTATCATTATATTCTTCGTTAGAAAAAGCGGAACAGCAAAAGCAAGAATTGCGCCAATAAAAAATGGATTGGTGTCTATTTTTTTTGTTATTGCAACCCCAATTATCACAGCAAGAAATATGGAAGATGCTTGCATATCCGAGCCGATGACATAGCCCATCAGAACTCCGCAAACCAAACCAAGCAGGACTGCAACTCTCCTATCAAACACTCCCTCATCATACACGCAGTCAATATACTTCAGCCCAGCCCCGAGGAAAGCAAAGCTGGCAAGCAAAAACCAATACTCCATTTTCATCACATCTGGTCGCAGTTAGATTACTCCCGAATGTGCTATTTATACTTTTTGTTAAACCATCCCAAAGTAAGCATTAAACCTTTGTCATCCTGAAACCATCCGTCACTCTTTTTACAATTTCCTCAAACACCATCCCCCTATTCCTCAGCTCAATGAACAGCTGCACGGAGTTATCGCTCCTTATCAAATCAAATATCTTCACCTTACCCTTCACCGGAGCAAGAAGAACATCCACGTTAACAGAATGCCTCCTACTCCCACCAGAAATTGTAATCATCCCAACTTCCCTAGTTATGCTGAACTCCACATCCCCCCTCACAACTTTATCAAGCACCCTCAGCGTCCTCTCGCACTCCCCCTCCCTAACATAGAACTTCAACCTATCCTTCTCAAGCATCACCCCATAAACTCCTATGCCTGCCTTCCCCAGCAAACCAAGCACATCCACAAGCACCTTGTGGCTTTTCGGGCTGCATTTAACAACAACACCTGTAAGTGGGTGCTTCAGCATCCTCACTTCCATAACATAATTACGAATAATGAGTATTTAAAATCAACAGCGAGAATAGCAACTTCAAACCTTCGTCATCCAAACCTCAATCCTCCTCACCTTCGCCCCCTCGTTCCTGAGCAGCTTCTCAACCTTCCACGAATTCCTCTCAGGAAAAAGAAGCGAAGCTATCCCTATCCTCAACCCACGCAGCTCCCTCACAATTCCTTTCTTCTCGCTCACATACCTCTTTCCTCCGTAACTCTTCTCACTCCTTTTCCCAAAGAGCAACCTGTTTATCCTATCCTTCTTCGCTTTTCCCAACCCCCTCAAATCATATTTTATTATTGTGTAAGGCTCAAACCCAAGCTTCCTCAAAGAAACATCAGGCATCTTCCCAGCAATCACCTCCCCCTCCCTCAGAATTGTTTCAAGAAGCTGCCTATTCACCTCATTCAACCTCCTGCTTAGGAAAACAACTTCTATATTCACATCATGCTCTGCCTCCAACTCCAGAATCTTCTTCGAGACAACCTCCTGCAGTTTGGCGTCTTCCAGCACAACTGCTAAATCCAAATCCGATCTTTCGTCTGCTTCCCCTCTTGCGACGGAGCCAAAAGCAATTACAGATGAGACTCCCTTCAAGCTGCCAACCCTCCTCCTTATCTTTTCAACAAGCTCTTTGAATTTTGCATCAATCACCCCTCAACACCTCCAAACAGATTTCCTCCAGTTTCCTAAACTCCCTCTCAATTCTTTCCAAGTCCGTCTGGCTCCCCCTCCCACCGTAAACGAATTTTGGTCTAAGCTGGTTTTCTATTCTTTGGAAACTCTCCCACACAGCCCTGGTTTTCGCCCCAAATATAACTCATTCTCCTCCAACCTTTTCCTAAC
>Ga0272448_1007132_pt1 | contig 11904 bp, 9 predicted proteins | sample YNPCB0191_FD_202220 | JGI IMG/M metagenome (GOLD analysis project Ga0272448, IMG submission 202220) | Hot spring sediment microbial communities from Yellowstone National Park, WY, United States - YNP-CB-019-1 | ecosystem: Environmental > Aquatic > Thermal springs > Hot (42-90C) > Sediment... | reverse complement strand
GATTACCGGCCGCTCTGCTTCATTGCGCGGCAGCGACGGATCAGGTTGTTCGTCGAGCTGTCGTGCTGAAGCGCGGGCTCCGAGGGGCTCTCCAGCTCGGGGATGATCCGCTGCGCGAGCACCTTGCCAAGCTCAACGCCCCACTGGTCGAACGAATCGATGCTCCAGATGACACCCTGCGTGAAGACGCAGTGCTCGTACAGGGCGACGAGCGCGCCGAGAATCTCCGGCGTGAGCCGTTCGGCCAGGATCATGTTGCAGGGACGGTTGCCCTCGAAGACGCGATGGGGCACGAGCCAGTCGGGCGTGCCCTCGGCCTTCACCTGTTCGGGGGTCTTGCCGAAGGCCAGGGCCTCGGCCTGCGCGAGGACGTTCGCGAGAAGCATGTCGTGGTGCCGGCCGAGGGGATTGAGCGACCGGCCGAACGCCAGGAAGTCGCACGGGATGAGCTTCGTCCCCTGGTGGATCAACTGGTAGAAGGAGTGCTGGCCGTTGGTCCCCGGCTCGCCCCAGAGAACGGGGCCGGTTTCGTAATCGACCCGCGTCCCATCGAGCGTGACGTACTTGCCGTTGCTCTCCATGGTCAACTGCTGCAAGTAGGCCGGAAAACGCTTGAGGTACTGCTCGTAGGGCAGGACGGCAACGCTCTGCGCCCCGAAGAAGTTGTTGTACCAGACGGACAGCAGCGCCATGAGCACCGGCAGGTTGCGTTCGAACGGCATCGTGCGGAAGTGCTCGTCCATGCGATGGAAGCCGTCGAGCATGGCGCGGAAGTGTTCGGGGCCGACGGCGAGCATGGTGGACAGGCCGATCGCGGAGTCCATCGAGTAGCGCCCCCCGACCCAGTCCCAGAAGCCGAACATGTTCGCCGTGTCGATGCCGAATTCCGCAACCTTCGCGGTGTTCGTCGAGACGGCGACGAAGTGCCGCGCCACCGCCCGGGCGTCGCCGCCGAAGGCCCGGAGCAACCATTCGCGGGCGGTGCGGGCGTTTGTCATCGTCTCGAGCGTGGTGAAGGTCTTGGAGGAAACGATGAACAGGGTTTCGGCGGGATCGAGGTCATGCACGGCCTCGGCGAAGTCGGTGCCGTCAACGTTGGAAACAAAGCGGAACGTCATGGAGCGATCGCTGTAATACCGGAGGGCCTCATAAGCCATGACCGGGCCGAGGTCGGAGCCGCCGATGCCGATGTTGATGACGTTGCGAATGCGCCGGCCGGTGTGGCCTTTCCACTCGCCGCCGCGGACGCGCGCGCAGAAAGCCGCCATCCTCTCCAGGACGGCATGGACGGCCGGCACGACGTTCTCCCCGTCCACGAGAATGGAGGTCCCTTTCGGGGCGCGCAACGCCACGTGCAGGACGGCGCGATTCTCCGTGACGTTGATCTTCTCTCCGCGAAACATGGCGTCGGTTCGCGCCCGCAGGCCCGACTCCTCAGCAAGTTGCAGGAGGAGCCTGAGGGTCTCGTCGGTGATGCGGTTCTTCGAGTAGTCGAGATAAAGTCCCGCGCCCTCGGCCGTCATGCGCTCGCCCCGCGCCGGATCGTCCGCGAAAAGCTGCCGCAGGTGAACCCCGCGGATCTTTTCGTAGTGCGCCGCGAGGGCCTTCCACGCCGGACGTTCCGTAAGCGGTTTGATGCTCTCGGTCATTCTGCTGTTCCTTTCGTCGGCCGGTTGTCGTGACATCGGGACCCACACTCTCATCCGGCCCGGCTGCCGGAAAACCCGTGCGGTCGGCAATAAGAATCTTCGCGCGGATCGCGCCGGCGTCAACAGCCCGCGCGCCCGCAGTGGCTTCGCGCAAAAGCGCATCGACAGGCCCTGCGGGCCATGCCGGGGGCAACCCCATCGGGACGGGGAGGTATTTGCGGCCGCGCCACGAGCAATCGGCCGGCTTACAAGGACGCACGATATGGCGATAACCGCTTATGAACAATGGGATTATGGCCGTCGTGGCGCCCCGCGGATGCCGGGTGCGGCCCTGCGGCTGCCTTCGCCGGGCACCGGGGCGGACCGGCGCGAACCGCCGCGCAAACATGCTCGATGCAGCGGCGCTGCGTCCTCGCGGCCATGGCACTTCCCGGGGCGGCTCGATCCTGCGAACACCGGGAGTCCGACGACGGCAACGCTCTGCTCAAACCTTTGCCAAACGGCGGCGGACCACGCACAATAATCGCATGGACGGAATGACCCGACGCGGAGAGCGTCTCATGACCGGTTCGACCCGCGTTCCGCGAGCGTGCTGGCGACGCGCGGCGATGGCAACGGCAATTCTGCTCGCGCCGGCGACGCCGTCGGCCATCAAGGCGGCCGCGCCGAAAGCGACGGCCAGCGCGCCCGGTGCCGCCGCGAGATCGGCTATGCCGGATCGCGCGCCGGAATACCCGCACCCCACTCAGGTTCCGCCCGAGTTGCTCCGCCCGCCGACGCCGCAGGCAATGATCCTGCCGTCCACACCGGCCGAAGAACCCGAGGGCATCGAGACCGAGCCGCGAAGCGGGGGTGTGCTCGCCGAGGTAACCCCGACGGCGCGGCTGCTGCCCGAGGGCTACGTTCTCGCTCGCCGTCCGGCGCGGTTCGGCCGCGAGGAGTCCTGGTGGGCGATGGCCATCGGGGAGGCCGGCGATCTCCCGGTCGGACCGCCGCTCCGCGTCCTGCCGAACCGGCGGCTGATGCTGCTGGAGCGCATTCTCGCCGCGGGCAAGCCGGAGGATACGTACCTCGTAACCGGCCGCGTGACGGAGTTCCTCGGCAAGAACTACATCCTGCTGGAGCAGGTAGTTTCCCCGCCGGAGCATCGGCCCACGCCGCCGGCTCCGGCTGCGCGCCGAGCCGCTGCCGAGTCTCCTTCGACCACGACCAGACCCGCGCGGCCCCCGACGGCAAACGAGATCATCGAGCAACTCATGCAGGAGACGCCGGTTCGTACGCCCGTACCCGCGACGGCGCGGGCGGCATCGGCGGAGGCCGCGGAAGCGGCCGTCTCCAGCCGTGAAGGTGATGGAAACGTACAACCCGAAGGCACCATCGTGCCGGAGTTCCCGGCGCGGCTGGTGCGATCGGAGCCGTGGTGGACGCTCGTGCGAGAGTCGCAGGGCAGTCGCCCGGTTGGCGCACCGTATTATGTCCTTCCCAACCGGCTGCTGGAGGTCATGGTCTCCGCGTCGGGCGGCGGCACGCGGAGCGTCGTTTTTCTCGTCAGCGGCGAACTCACCGAATACCGCGGGACGAATTACCTGCTTGTGCACAAGGTGCTGATAAGGCGGGACATGGGCAATCTGCGGTGACCGGCAGCCCGCTCATCGGCGGCCGGTGGATGATGAAATCGGCACGCCCTCGCGGCGGCTTCCTGCGGGCCTGCATGCGAACGGCTCGCGGGTTCCGAAGAACCTCGATCGGCCGGGCCCACCGGGCAAAAGGCCCTATTGACAGGCGGGCCGGTGCCGCTAGATTAGTGGCGGCGTATGGGGTCCCGTGTCTCGACGCAGAGGCGGGGCCTTTTTCGGAAAATCCTACCCGTTGGCGGTCCCCCGTGACCCAGGTGAAGGAGGCCGGACGTGCAGTATCTCCTTGGCTTCGACGAACGCGGATGGCGTACGAGAGTTCGGCTGGTCGTAGCGAGCGCGGCGGGCGCGGTCCTCGCGCTGACCGGCGGCTGCGGCCACCCCCTGGAGACGGGCTACGGCAACCCGGGCAAGATGCAGCTTCAGTTCTACTCACCGCCGGGCGCCACCGTGGCCGTCCGGGCCTGCCCGGCGCGGAGCCATGAGATCAACACCTATCCGGCCGACGGCGACCGCCTCGAACGTTCGCCGGAGGAATACGCCGTGTTCAACCTCGCACCCGGCCGGTACGAGTTCAAATACACGGCGGCGGAGGGATTGCCCGACGTGAGCGTTTACGGCGAGCTGGATGTGCGGTCGCCGTGGTGCGAGTACGCCAAGGTGTTCATGCGGCGTTCGTTCATCCCGATCAGCCTGCCCTCGGCGTACTACAAGAAGCTGCCGTCGGCCGGCAACGAAGTTTTCCCGTTCCGCGGTGAGCGGGTCCGCGTCGCCATCGACGAGAACGACCTGGCACGTCTGAAGCAGGGAGACGTGGTGGAAAAGGTTTTCGTGGTGGCAGACCTGGAGAAGGCTTCCAAGGCAGCGGCGCGGGCGAAGCAGGACCTGGTTGTTCTGGATCGCAAGCTGGAGTATGCGGAGGCGCGGTTCCGCGAGGCGTACACGGACTTTTATCTGGCCAGCGACGATCCGTGGGCGCGGTTCTTCGGCGTGGATAAGCAGTTCATCAACTGGGAGAAGGAGCGGCTGGATCTCCAGCAGAAGATCGAGAAGACCCAGGCCCGGCTCAAGCGGGCGCAGGCCCTGCTCGACGGCGATCACGTGATCATCCGCAAGGGGATGCTCGCGGTGGCGACCGAAGAGATCATCAAGCCATATCATGACCCGGTGGACGGCGCGGACGACATCGGCGAAGTGCTGCTGGTCATGCGGCTGGGCGGGCGGCACATGCAGTGGGGTGAGCCGGCCCGCGAGCTGGCGTCGTTCAAGCCGTGAGAGCGGTGCCGGGTGCTGAGTTCCAGGTGCTGACTGGAGACGCGTGTTCGGGTTCCCGGCGCGCGTCTTTTCCTGCGCGGCCGATCGCAGGAATGTATGGCTCGCGACGGTCGCGGCAGAGCGCACGACGGACAACCCGTGCGGGGCACGCAAAGGCCGCATCGCTCGGCCCTGAAGCCCCGGGGCAAAGGAGACACCCCGATGCACAAGAGACTGAATCGACGTGAGTTTCTGGCCGCCGGCGCCGGGGTAACGGCGTCCGCTCTCTTTGCCTCGCCCGCGCGGGCGAACGCCGGCGACCGCATCCGCTGCGGCATCCTCGGCGCCGGGAGCCGTGGCACGTACCTGATGCAGTTGGCCATGAACGTCAAGGACGCCGATTTCGTCGCCGTCTGCGACATTGCCAAGGGACGGGTCAGGAACGCCCAGGCGATCGTCGCGAAGGCCCGCGGCAACACCCCCGACGGCTACGGCGAGAAGGGACCGCAAGATTACCGCCGCATGCTCGAACGCAAGGACCTTCACGCCGTCCTCATCGCCACGCCGATCGACCTGCACGCGCCCATGTCGATCGACGCCCTCCGCGCGGGCAAGGCGGTGCTCAGCGAGGTCGCCGCCGCGACCACGATGGACGACTGCCACGGCCTCGTCCGCGCGGTCGAGGAGACCCGCGGCTTCTACATGATGGCCGAGAACGTCTGCTATTCTCGCGACTGCATGATGATCCTGAATATGGTGCAGCAGGGCGTTTTCGGCGAGGGCCTCACGTACGCCGCCTGCGGCTACGTGCACGACTGCCGCTTCCTCTTTTTCAAGCCCGACGGCACGCTCACCTGGCGCGGCGAGCGGATGTGCCGCGCCGTGACCGGCAACCGCTACCCGACGCACGCGATCGGCCCGGTCGCGCAATGGCTGGGCATCAACAAGACCGACCGCTTCGTCTCGCTCGTGTCGATGAGCAGCCGGTCGTTCGGCGCCCGCGAATACGCGACGCGGAAGTTCGGCAAGGACAGCCCGCAGGCGAAGATCGAGTTCGCCGGCGGCGACTCGAACACGACGCTGATCCGGACGGCCAGGGGGGTCGTCATCGACCTCCGCTACGACATCGCCTCGCCACGGCCGGTCCGCAGCACGACGTACATGTCGCTGCAGGGCGAAAAGGCCTCGTACGAGGGCCTCACCGGCGAGATCTGGATCGACGGCCGGACCGGCAAGGATGAGTGGGAACCCGTCGCGAAGTATGCGAAGGAATACGATCATCCCTACTGGCAGAAGTGGGGCCGGGAGGCCGAGCAGACCGGCCACGGCGGGGCCGATTTCTTCGTGATCCGCGAGTTCTTCGACGCGCTGCGCGCGGGAAAGCCCTCGCCGATCGACGTCTACGACGCCGTCGCATGGAGCTGCATCATCCCGCTTTCGGCGGAGTCGGTCCGCAAGGGCAGCGCGCCGGTGGAGATCCCCGACTTTCGAAAGGGCGAGAGGCGGGACCGCGCGACCTCGTGATCGCCGCACGGGCTCGGCCGGATCGGCGTCAGAACTCCGGCGGGCGATCCTCCGCGGGCTGGGCGCGGCGCCGGCGGTATTCGCGAATGATCCCATGCAGCGCCGCCGGCGCCCGCAGGCGGTTCGCGCGGACGGCGTACATCGCAAGCTCCACGCCCGCCCAACCGAAGCTGATCCACGCCAGATACCCGTGCACCTGCGAGGACGCGGCGGCCATGCTCACATGGGGGTCGTGGTGCACGCCGGCGAGGATCTGCGCGACCCACAGGACCAGCAATCCCAGGGCCTCGTAGAGCCGGACGCGAAGGTCGAGCAGCAGGACCATCCCCAGGAACACCTGCGAGGCGGTCAGCAGGACTTCGACGCGCTGGAAGTGGTTCAGGCAGATCGGCTCGACGGTCAGGCCGTGCTGGGAGGAGGAGAGATAGAACACCGCCGGCATGACCGCCACGAGCAGCGTGACCTCCTGGAGCGCGGAACTGGCCATGTTCATGAAGGCCATGGGGGCGGTGCGGACCTTGCGGGCCCAGTTGAACGCGGAGACCTTCTCCGGGAACTCGCTCAGTATGGGGGCGATCCACTGAAGCATGATGTAGGGCGAAATGCCGATCGCCAGGCCGAGGGCCTTGCAGCTCTCGACGAAGGGGTGGGCGCAGACGAAGATGGCGACGCCGCCGGCGAGGAAGAGGAAGATGATCAGGTTGCCGCGCAGGGCCGGCCGGCGGCGCAGGATCCAGCGGGGGATCGCGTCCATGTCATCGATCTTCTCCGCCTCCTCCGGCGGCGCGAGCGAGAGGAGATAGACCACGCCGGCATAGATGCCCACCAGCAGCACGCCGTCGAGAAGCGAGATCGTACCCTTGATGCTGATGAGCACGAGGTAGAGCACCGGCACGAGAAAGGAAAGGACCTCCACGCTGTGCTCGGGTTCGAGTTCGATGGCCGTGAGGAACCGCCCGTGCTTCATGCGCGAGGCGACGGTCGCGACGAAGAAGATCAGCGGCCACCCGAAGCCGATCAGCAGCCGGGTGGCGCCGGTGAAGTTCGCGGTCATGTACTGGATGTTCGCGCGGTCGGCGCCGGCACTCCAGGCCAGCACGGCCTCGACGCTGTACTCCGGCAGGGTCTGGATCAGGGCCAGCGCCGCGAGCGCTGCGCCCTGGCTGATGAGGAACTGCGCGGACTCCGCGGCCCAACTGATGAGCAGGGCCGCCAGGATGATCAGCGGGAACGTCCAGGCGGCGTCGGCAGGGCTGGCGGCGACGAGAAGAAGGTCGTGAAGCATGAGGCAGCCGGAAAACACCATGGGATAGCGGAAGATGCGTTCATCCGTTGATCTGATACACCGTCAGTCCGGGCCGGCGTGCCCGCGCGGCGCCGGCGCGGCCTGACGGGATAGCGGTCTTACGGGGCACGGCTTGTCATTCCGCGATCATCGTCTCCCTGTCGCAGTACTTGACCTCGCCGCCGACGATCGTGGCGACGGCGCGGGCCTTCACCTTCCACCCGTCAAAGGGGCTGTTGCGGCTCCTGGAGCGGAACTTCGACACGTCGATCGTCCATTCCGCCTCGGGGTCGATGAGCGTAACATCCGCGTCGGCGCCCTCGCGCAACGTGCCCTTGGTCAGCCCGAGGATCCGGGCCGGACGGACGGTCATCCGCTCGATCAGGCCGGGCCAATCGAGCAGGCCGGGCGTCACGAGGGCCTTGACGAAGAGCGGCAGGGCAGTCTCCAGCCCGACGATGCCGAACGGGGCCGCGCCGAAGGTCAGCTCCTTCTCCTGCATCGCGTGCGGGGCGTGGTCGCTCACAAGGCAGTCGATCGTCCCGTCCACGACGCCGTCGAGGCAGGCTTTCACGTCGTCCTTCGTCCGCAGCGGCGGGTTCATCTTGTAATTCGTGTCATAGCCGGAGCATGCCTCGTCCGTCAGCAGCAGATGATGCGGGCAGACCTCGGTCGTGACGCGCACGTTGTCGTGCTTGGCGCGCCGAATGAGATGAACCGAGCCGGCCGTCGAGACGTGGGCCATGTGATACCGGGCGCCCGTCTCCTTCGCAAGCCGCAGGTCGCGCTGCAGCATGAGTTCCTCGGCGATCGCCGGTATGCCGGGCAGCCCGAGCCGGACGGACGCATAGCCGCTGTGCATGACGCCGTTGCCGGAGAGGTCCTTGTCCTCGCAATGCTGAATGATCGGGCGGTCGAACATCGTGATGTACTGGAACGCGCGGAACATCGTGGCGGCGCTGGCGACGCCGCTGCCGTCATCACTGAAGGCGACGGCCCCCGCGCGGACCATCTGGCCCATCTCGGCCAGTTCCTTGCCGGCGCGGCCCTTCGTGATCGCGCCGATCGGAAAGACGTTGCAGAGGCCCACCCGCGCCGCCTGACGCGTAACGAACTCGATCGCCGTGGCGCCGTCCAGCGGCGGCCGCGTGTTCGGCATGCAGGCAACGCTGGTGAAACCGCCCGCCGCCGCCGCCGCGCTGCCCGAGGCGATGGTCTCTTCTTCCTCGTCGCCGGGCTCGCGAAGGTGCACATGCATGTCGATCAGCCCGGGTGCCACAATCAGCCCGCGGGCATCGAGGACGCGGTCCGCCACCGTCGTCACGCGGCCGACCTGGCGCACCTTGCCGTCGGCCAACAGCACGTCGCAAACCTTGTCCAGCGACTGGCTCGGGTCGATCACGCGGCCGTTCTTGATCAGGATCGTTGGTACGGGCATTGTTCAACCGTTTCGTGCGTGTGTTCCGGAGTGCGGCCTCTCGGGGGCCGCGTACGGTCTCGCCGAGACCCCGCTTCCCCGTTACCCGCCCGGCCCCTCGACGGCCGTCGCCTGGTTCACGAGGAACAGGACGGCCATGCGGATCGCCAGCCCGTTGGTCACCTGGCGCAGGATGCTGCTGTTCGGGCCGTCGGCGACGTCGGCGGCCAGCTCGATGCCGCGGTTGACCGGTCCGGGATGCATGACGAGGACGTCCTTTTTCGCCCGCTTCATCCGCTCGCGCGTCAGGCTGAAGAGCCGGATGTACTCCTCCGTGCTGGGGAAAACATTGCTCGTGATCCGCTCGTTCTGGATACGAAGCATGTTGACCACGTCGACCTGCGGGAGGACTTCGTCCAGATTGTGACTGACCTCGCAGCCCATCGCCGCGATCTTCCGGGGCACGAGTGTCGTCGGGCCGACCACCGTCACGCGGGCGCCGAGTTTGTTCAGGCCCCAGATGTTCGACCGGGCCACGCGGGAGTGGGCGATGTCGCCCACGATCGCCACATGCAGGCCCTCGATGCGGCCCTTGAGTTCGCGGATCGTGAAAATGTCGATGAGGCCCTGCGTCGGGTGTTCGTGCTGCCCGTCGCCGGCGTTGACCACGCAACCCTTCACGCAGCGCGCCAGGTGGTGCGGCGCCCCGGCGGCGGAGTGCCGCACGACGAGGATGTCCACGCCCATCGCCTCGATGTTCCGCACGGTGTCGAGCAGGGTCTCGCCCTTGTTCACGGACGAGCCGGCGGCGGAGAACTCCAGCACGTCGGCCGAGAGCCGCTGCGCCGCGAGGGTGAAGCTGTTCCGCGTCCGCGTCGAGTCCTCGAAGAAGAGATTCACCACGACCTTTCCGCGCAGCGCGGGCACCTTCTTGATGCTGCGGGTGGAGACCTCCTTGAAGCTCTCAGCCGTCTGGAAGATGTGCAGCAGTTCTCCCGCCGAGAGGTCCTCCAGGCCCAACAGGTGCCGACGCCGCCAGATCGCCGTGGACGGCGGTGCCGGCGACCGGGCGGCGGCCGGGGTGGAATCGGGCGTGCTCGCCGGGGCCTGGCTCATATCACCTCCACGCGATCCTGGCCGTCCGTCTCGCGGAGCAGGACGTTGACGGTCTTGTTCACCCGTTCGACCTTCACGCCGACGAAGTCCGCCTGGATCGGCAGCTCCCGCCCCGGGCGATCCACGAGCACGGCCAGGCGGATCGCGACCGGGCGGCCGAGATCGACGAGGGCGTCGAGCGCGGCGCGGACGGAACGTCCCGTGAAGAGCACATCATCGACGAGGACTATGTAACGGGCGTCGATGTCGAAGTCGATCTCGGTCTTCTGGAGGATGGCGTTGGGGCCCTTTTCGGCGAGGTCATCGCGGTACAGCGTGATATCGAGGGCGCCGTGGGCCACGTCCTTCAGGCCGTCGCGTTCCAGCAGGTCGATCAGCCGGGCGGCCAGCACGTCGCCCCGGCTCCGAATGCCGATCACGCCGACCGACGCCCCCGGGGGAATCTGCTTCTCGATGTCCCGGGCCAGCCGTTCGAGCGCGGTCTGGATGCCTTGCGCGTCAAGCAGAATCTGCATGTCCGTCTCCGCGGGCAGAATACTTCGGCGAGTCCGCAGGGTCAACCCCGGCGCGGTGCACGGCAGCGTAGCCAAGACGGGAAAGGCGCGATCGGCGCAGCGTCGCGCCGTCCGCGACGAGACGTGCGTGGGAAACGACGCGTCCCGGATCGGACACTCCGCCCGACCCGGGACGCCCTGAAAGAACGCGAAGCGCCAGCGAGCGCCCCGCCCGAACGCGCAGCGCCGGCAAACGACCGGGTTTGTCCCGGCTTGGCAAACGCCCGGTGGCGGCCGCGCGCCGACGCCCTACTTCGCGATGTCGAACGCGACCGTGCGCGTTCCGGCGACGGCGCGGGCGGCGGCAGCAAAGTTGCCGACGACCTCGCCGGCCAGAGTCTCCGCGCTTCGCAGCACGTTCGCGTTGACCGGGCGAAGCACCAGCACATACCGCCCGGGCGGCAGCGCCTTCGTGTCGATCACGCCGGCGCTGACCACGCGGCCGACGTCGGCCATCGCCGCCGTTTCAGCCGACAGCGCGGCAAGTCGCACCGCCGATTCTGCGCTCCACGGCACCGGGAAGGCGTCGCCGAGGCCGCCGAGCGTGCCAAGCGGGCGATTGCTCGGGCCGCTGACGGACCAGACGGCCGACCCGTCGGAGAACGGCGTCGCGAGGACCCGACCGGCGAAAGGGACGATCATCGTGAACGCAACGAGTGCACACGATAAGCGCGAAGACATGTTTGTCTCCTTGTGAATGAGCGAAATCGAACGTTACGAAGCCGTCAACGAATCGAACGGATTGTCGTTACCGCGCCGCCCCTCTCCCGCCGCGCCATCGGACGTTCAGCCATTCATGGCACCTCACCTCCTTCGGTGCCTTCGCAGGAATAGGCTTGTCCCGGCAAGCGCTACCAGCCCCGTCGCCGGTTCCGGCGTCCACAGGAGTCCATTGTAGAAAACCTGCATGTCCTGGCGGTTCGATCCGCCTTCCCTGTTCTCGATATAGTATGAAAAGTAGAGGCCCCGGTACCCGTCGCCTTGCTTGGCCACAATTGCGAGATCTGGTCCGGGTGGATTGCTGAATTCGGGAATGGTCGCCAGCGCCTCGCCGCCGTCCAGAAACCACGGGTCCTTCCACCAAGACCACGGACTCGCGAGGGCGCGCACCCCGCTCACATACGGCAGCGTCACGTGTGCAAACACCGGGTGGTCGAGCACGCTCGGGACGACGGTGAAAGGGCTATTCGCCACGCCTGTTCCCAGGACGTTCGATGCGCTCAACCCCACCAGCGGCGCCAGCCGACTCTGGTTTCCTCGGAAGAGGCCGTAGGTATAGATGATCCCTTGGCCGGCGTGCACGTACTCGATGATCGCGTCGATCTCCGCATCGCTGTAGCCGAGGTAGCCGGGAGCGCTCAGGATCAGCACGTCCGCGCCGGTGGCCGCGATGTCGCTGACCGTCCAGTCGAAGCCCGCCAGGCTCCTGTAGTCGATCTGCACGGGCGTATCGCCGAACTGCGACCAGCCC